>Ga0307510_10000371_pt1 | contig 42503 bp, 43 predicted proteins | sample 12_EM_MG_FD_207224 | JGI IMG/M metagenome (GOLD analysis project Ga0307510, IMG submission 207224) | Populus trichocarpa ectomycorrhiza microbial communities from riparian zone in the Pacific Northwest, United States - 12_EM | ecosystem: Host-associated > Plants > Roots > Unclassified | place... | reverse complement strand
CTGGACCACCTGCAGGTGGCGCTGGCCAATGCGCGGGCACGCACGGCAGGGCCGTCGGGCGTGTTGCGCATCAGTCTTCCCAATGCGTTTGGTCGCGAATACATCGTGCCGATGCTGGGTGATTTCCTGCTGGCCTTCCCCGGCGTGCAGCCAGACTGGCACTTCGATAATCGGCCAGTCGACCTGATCGCAGAGGGTTTCGATGTCGCGTTGGGCGGTGGCTTCGATTTGCGTCCAGGCGTGGTTGCACGTGCACTGGCCCCCGCCCACCGCATCCTGGTGGCATCGCCCGGTTACCTGGCCTCGACGCCCGCGCTTCAAACGGCCGCCGATCTCGCCGGCCGCGATGGCATCCTTATCCGTTCGCCGCAGACAGGGCGTATTCGCGACTGGGTGCTGACCCATCGCAAGGGTGCCCAGGCGTCGATTGAACTGAGTCCTCGCATCGTCTTCGACGATCCCGATGCCACCTGCCAGGCCGCGGCGATGGGCATGGGCATCGCCCTGCTCGCCGTACAGTCGGCACTACCGTGGATCGAACGCGGCGCATTGCAAAGGGTACTTCCCGACTGGTGGGTGGACGGCGGCAATCTGTCGATCTACTACTCCGCGCAAAAGATGCTTCCGCAGAAAACCCGCGTGTTCATCGACCACGTCGTCGAATCCTTCCAGCGCCAGGATCTCGCGGCACGCTTCTCGGCGACCCATCCAATGGTGCTGTAGAGTGCGGCCCGACGTCGCGGAGAATAAAGGACCTACCATGCGTGATGAGTACGATTTCAGTAAGGGCAAGCGCGGCGCGGTGATCGGGCAGGGCATGCAGTCGCGTTTTGGGCAGCGATTCCTCGTGGTTTATTCCGGTGTGCTTACGGCCGTCTTCGCGGTAACGGTGCTTTCCGGCTTCGTCGGCACGACGACGAAGAAAACGACGCTCGACGAACTCACCGTGCAGCGCATCAATGTGGTGGAGCCCGATGGCACCTTGCGCATGGTGATTTCGAACAAGGCGACGGAGCCGGGCCTTGTCATCAAGTCGAAGGAGCATCCCCATCCCACGCGATCGAGTGCCGGCATCATCTTCTACAACGACGAAGGCACTGAAAACGGTGGGCTTACCTTCGAAGGGAAGTTGGGCAAGGACGGCCAGGGCGAATCTTCCGGGCACCTGAGTTTCGATGAGTACGAGCAGGACCAGGCGTTCGTGCAGGAATACGGTCAGAAGGGGGGCAAGCGGTACTCCCGGCTGGTGTTTGCAGACAATCCCGACGTGCCGATGTCGAAAGTGGTCGAGTTCACCGATTCCATCAGCCAGCTGCCGGCCGATGAGCAGAAAAAGCGCATGGCGGAATTCATTGCCAGCAACCATTACAAGGTAAAGCCGCGGATGGTCCTTGGCCGCATGCCGGACGAGTCGGTGATCCTTGGCCTCAACGATAGCGAAGGAAGGCCGCGGATCCGGATGCAGGTCGCTCCCGACGGCACGCCGTCGCTGCAGATGCTTGACGACAAGGGCAAGGTCATCGGCCAGCTCCCCGCATCTGCTGCGCGATAGTCCCGAATGGACCTGGACCGCACGTCCGCTGGATGTGCGGTTTTTCCCGTCCGCCACCTCGACGGACCCGCTCGTCCCATCGTCGATGCGGTGAAGCTTCTTCCGCCCTAACGTCCCTCCACCCTGGCCCCGCCATGATGGAGTGCACGCATATGTCCGCTTTCGCTAGCAAAACCGCGTCCTGTCTTCGAACGATGTTCGCCCTGGCGCTCGTCGCCGCCATTCCCGCGCATGCATGGGATCTCGCACCGCCCGGTGCCAACGAACACGAGCAAAGCGAAGCCGGCGTCCGCGCCACGGAAGACCACTGGAGCCTGGCGGAGGTGACCGGCCAGACCGACTGGCTCGAATCGATGCTGATGCCCGGTTACCGCTCGGTCAATGCCGATGGCTCGGCGCACTCGAAGGAGCGCATCGTTGCCGGCGCGGCCAAGAACAAGGGTTCGACGGACGGGAAGGCGAAGCTCGACGCGTACATGAAGGATCACCCCTCCGGTACCTCCGTGGTCGTCCACGGCAACATCGCCGTGGTCTCGTTCTACGACCTGAGCCTGGGGCCGGACAAGGGCGTGAAATCCTCGGATATTTTCCTGTACGAGGGCGGTGCCTGGCACGCGGCGTATTCGGCGCACGGCACGGTAGGCAAGGAATGAAGTCGGGATCTGCTCTGGCTGCCGCGTGCGCGCTGATTGGCCTGGCCGCCCCGGTCCTTGGTTGTGCCGAAGATGCCCACGCGCTCGTGGGCAAGGCACTGTCTGCGATGGGGCAGGGACGTGACCTGCACACCGTGGCGCAACTCAAGCGCACCACGACCGGCGTGGACTTCGACATCGTCGAGTTCGACCACGCCGATGCGCCTTATGTATTCTCTGGCGCCCGTGGCGTGACCATCGTGGACGACCTGCACGGACAGCGGCGGGTAAGCGATCAGGTGCAGCTCTCCGCCAGTGGCGCGCCGCCGTCGTATGCTGTGCGCACGCTGTACGGCAAAGACGGCGAAGTGGGTGAGATGGTCGTGACCGGCAAGGCCGCTCGGCCATGGCACGTAGAGGCTCCCATGGCCTGGCAAACCGACGAGCCCATCGCTGCACTGTTGCTTGCCGAGCATGCCGACGACCTGAAGCAGGAAAAAGATACTTCCCTGCATGGCATTCCCCAGCACCTGGTGTCCTTCCACTACGGAAAGAGCCCCGTGCGCATTTACCTTGATGCACACACCAACCTCCCATCCGCCATCGAGACCACGCGTAGCTGGCACCGCGCCACCAGTGGCGATCTTGCCTGGAACGCCTGGGGAGACATCACCGACCGCGTTGAGCTGATGAACTACGCACTGGGCGAGGGCGTGCGCTATCCCGGGCAATCAGACACGTTCCGCAATGGCGTGCACCTGCGCGCCGCCGTGATCGAAGAGGTGCATTTCGACAGCGCGCTGGATGACAAGGCGTTCGCGATGAAATCCGAGATGCCAGCGTTGGCCGCGCACAACGTGGATGATCTTTCGCTGGGCGAGGCGATCGGTCTTGCGCCAGATCCAAAAAAGCCGATAGCCGAGATCGCGCCCGGCGTAGTGCAGATCCCGGGCTCCTGGTACAGCACCATCGTGCGCCAGGACGATGGCCTGGTGATCATCGATGCGCCGATCTCCGCCGGCTACTCGCGTCGCGTGCTCGACGAAGCGGCGCGCCGCTTCCCGGGGATGAAGGTCAAGGCACTGATCACGTCCACGGCGTTCTACTGGCACGTGGCCGGCGTGCGCGAATACGTGGCGCGGGGTATTCCCATCTATGTCCGCGACCGCAACGTTGCGGTGATCCGCGCACTGGCGGCGGCGCCGCATGGCCTGCTTCCGGACGATCTCGCTCGTGCGCCGCGGTCACCGGATATCCATTCGGTGTCGTCGCCCATCACCTTGGGCAAAGGTGTCAATGCCATCACCGTGATGCCCGTGCCCGATGGCGAGCAGCCCATGTTGATGTCGTCGATCCCGGGTGCGCACCTGCTGCACACCGGCGAGATGGTGCAGCCGTTGGGCCCCGGCGGCTCGTTGCTCTACCCGGAGTCCCTGCTGGAACTGACGCACTCGGTGAAGGCGGCCGGCATCGACACGCAGGGCCTTTCACTGATCGGCATGCATATGAGCCCGACACCCTGGACCACGTTGGAATCGACCCTCGCTGCCGCGAAATGAGTGGTGCTGGCCGGGATTGGCTTTGATATTAGAATAAGAACCGTTATCATTCGCGATAATCCGGCCGCAGCACCCCGCGCGGCCGACTTATCCGGATGAATACTCGTGTCCAAGCCTCTTTCACGGCCGGCGCTGCTCGTCGCCATCGTCCTTGCCCTGGCCGCCCAGGCGGCTACCGCGCAGGACGCGACGACCAACGCTCCAGTCGATGCCAAGACCATGGAAGCGGTGAACGTGGTCTATTCCACCACCAAGACCGAGACGCCGGTGGTGCAGATCCCGCAGTCGGTGTCGGTGATCACGCCGGACCGCATGCAGGCCTACGGCGCGCAGGGGCTGGATGAGTCGGTGCGCTACCTGGCGGGCGTGGTCGGCGGCAGCTATGGCATGGACCCTCGCAGCGACTGGATCCTCGTCCGTGGCTACGACCCGGCGCGTTTCCTCGACGGGTTGGCCCTGCCTAGCGGTTCCTGGACCTCCGATTCGCGCATCGAGCCGTATGGCCTCGAGCGCGTTGAGGTGAACAAGGGACCGTCGTCGGCCGTGTACGGCCAGCTGCCACCGGGCGGCATGATCAGCATGACCAGCAAGCGCCCAAGCCTGGATGCACCGCGCGAAGTGGAAGCCACGGTCGGCAGCTTCGGCGAGAAGCAACTCGCCGGCGACGTTGGCGGCCAGCTCGATAACGACGGCCACTGGCTCTACCGCGTGGTGGCGCTGGCGCGCCAGGGTGATTCGCCGCTGAAGCATTCGCAGGACGACCGCTACTACTTCGCGCCAAGCCTCACCTGGAAGCCCGACGACGATACGTCGTTCACCTTGCTTGCCCGCTACCAGCGCGCGCTGTCCAACGGCGTGGGCGGCTTCCTGCCCGAGCAGGGCACCTTGCTGCCCAATCCCAACGGACGTATTCCCCGCGACGTGAATCCCGGCGAGCCGGGCTACGACTTCTATCACAAGACCGATAAATCCATTGGCTGGGACTTCAGCCATCGGTTCAACGACACGTGGTCGGTGCGCCAGGACCTGCGCGTGGAAGACGCGATGGTGGACCACCGCTCCATCGGCAGCCTGGGCTTGCAGGACGACCTGCGCACGCTCAACCGCTACAACTTCCCGGTGTACGACCGCACCCACCTGTTCGCCGTGGATAACCAGGCGCAGGCGAAGTTCGCCACCGGCGGCGCCGAGCACACCGTGCTGATGGGCGTGGATTACCTGCGCAACAGCGATGACAGCCGCTCGGCCTTCGGCAGCGCACCGACGATCGATATCTACAGCCCGGTGTATGGCGCGCCGATCGACCGCATCGCCTACACCTCGCGTACCGAATCCACGTTGCGCCAGACCGGCGCCTACGTGCAGGACCAGGTCAACTGGGGCAAGTGGGGCATCGTCGCCAGCGGCCGCAACGACTGGGTCACCAACGATATCGACGACGTCATCGCAGGCACGCATCGCAAGCAGACGGACAACGCGTTCTCCGGCCGCCTGGGCCTGAACTACACCTTCGATTCGGGCGTGGTGCCGTACCTGGCCTATTCCCACTCGTTCAAGACCACGGTGGGCGCCACGTTCGCAGGTTTAGCCTTCAAGCCGATTACCGGCGACCAGTACGAAGGTGGCGTGAAGTACGCCTCGCCCGATGGCCGTACGCTGCTGACCGCGGCGGTCTACCAGCTAACGCAGAAGAACGCGTTGACGGTGGACCCGGACCACATCCTGTTCTCGATCCAGCAGGGCCGCACGCGCACGCGCGGCGCGGAGCTTGAAGCGAACGTCGCCATCACCGACGACCTCAGCATGACGGCCGCGTGGGCCTGGACGGACGCCCGCGTCACCGAGGCCAACGATGCCAGCCGCGGCAAGCGCGTGGCGCTGGTGCCCAATCGTCAGGGCTCGTTGTCGGCAGATTATTCCCTGCACGAAGGAAGCCTGGCGGGCCTTGGCTTCGGCGGTGGCGTACGCTACATCGGGCGCCACTACGGCGATGCCAACAACGACTTCCCGACCGGCGGCTACGCCCTCTTTGACGCCAACGTGCACTACGACTTCGACCAGTGGCGCGTGCAGCTGACAGGCTCGAACCTTACCGACCGCAACTACGTCACTGCCTGCAACAGCGCGATCTGGTGCTACTACGGCTACCCGCGCACGGTCACCGCATCCGTACGCTACCGCTGGTAACTAGCCCAGCACCCGGTCGCCGACCAGCACGATGTCGGCCGGGCGCGCGGCGAACAGGCCGCAGGTGACCACCCCGACGATCTGGTTGAGCTTGTTCTCCGTGCCTACCGGATCGACGATACGCCAGCCGTGGACGTCGAGGATCCAGTTGCCGTTGTCGGTGACCACGCCATCGCGCCATACCGGATGGCCACCCATGGCGGAGATCTCGCGAGCCACGTGGCTGCGTGCCATGGGAATCACTTCCACCGGCAGCGGGAAGGTGCCCAGCACGTCCACCTGCTTGGACGAATCCATGATGCAGACGAAGGTCTTCGATGCCGAGGCGATGATCTTTTCGCGGGTAAGCGCCGCGCCGCCGCCCTTGATCAGGCGCTTGTGCGGATCGCACTCGTCGGCGCCGTCGATGTAGATATCCAGCGGGCCCACGGCGTTGAGGTCGAGCACGTCGATGCCGTGCGACTTCAGCTGACGGGTGGACTGCTCGGAACTGGATACTGCGCCCTGGATGTCGTTTTTCATCGAAGCCAGCGCGTCGATGAAAAAGGCCACCGTGGAGCCGGTACCGACGCCGATGACAGCGCCCTTCTCGACATAGCGGAGGGCGGCTTCGCCAGCGAGGCGCTTTTCGTTCTGGCTCATGGCCATCACTCCAGGGTAAGGATGTAGTCCCAATGCGGCTTGGAAACCGGCATCACCGAAAGCCGGTTGCCCTTGCGGACCAGCGCCATGTCGGCGAGTTCGTCGATGCCCTTGAGTTCTTCCAGCGTAATAACGCGCTTGAGCTTGCGGACGAATTTCACGTCCACCAGCATCCAGCGTGGATCCTCGCGCTTGGCGCCGGCGTCGAAGTACTGGCTCTTCGGATCGAACTGGGAGGGATCGGGATAGGCAGCGGTGGCTACCGAGGCGATGCCGGCGATGCCGGGCATGGCGCAATTGGAGTGGTAGAAGAAGACCTTGTCGCCAACCCGCATGCCGTCGCGCATGTAGTTGCGCGCCTGGTAGTTGCGGACGCCATCCCAGGCCTCCTTGCCCTTGCGTTTGAGGTCGTCGATCGAAAACGTGTCCGGCTCGGACTTCATCAGCCAGTAGTTCATTTCCCGCCCGTGCAGTCGATCAGCTCTTTTTCCGTGGCGATGTAATCGAGCCGGACATCCCAGTGGGCCGTCTCGATCGATTTGACTTCCTGGAAGGAATAACCCACGCCCACCAGCAGCGGCTGCGCGGGGCGCTCGGCGACATTCAGGAAATCGAAGCTGCGGTCGTAGTAGCCGCCGCCGAACCCCAGCCGGTTGCCCTTGCGGTCGAAGCCAAGCAATGGCACCAATACAAGTTCCATCTGGTTGGGCGCGCTGACGTGGTCCTGGTTGACGGGCTCGGGGATGCCAAGCCGGTTAGGGGCCACTTCGTCACCGGTGCGCCAGGGAACGAAGCACAGGCGCCGGTTGCTGTCGATCACCGGCAGGTAGAACTGCTGGCCCCGCGCGGCGAGGCCGGCGATGGCCAGGTTCAACGGCAGCTCGCCACCGGTCGCCCAGTAGCCGGCCACTTTGCCGTCGGTAAGGAATTCGGGAAGCGATTCAAGGCTATGGCGCAGCCCCTGGGCCGCGCCGATGCGTTCGGCGGGCCCGAGCTCGCGACGTCGCTGGGCGAGGTCGCCACGCAGTTCGCGTCGCTGGCTGGGACTTGTTGGCATAAGTACTGACAGGCCCAGTCAAAGGAGAATAAGTGGCGTTAACCGCAATGCCGTTGCACACCGAACGACCTTGATCCACGAGGATCAGGTGGGAGGACCATCACGGCTCTAAGGCTTTCCGCACGCGGCGGACATGCACACAATCCGTGAACTGGCCGACCCGGGGCCGTTTATAGGAACAAGGCAAATGTAAGGATGCGCTATCGAACACCGCAGAAAACGCCGTAGCTATTTTATGTGGCCGTCGAGCACACCTTCAAGCTTCTTGCGCAAATTACCCAAACCTTCGGTCAGCGCCAGTTCCTGGGCGGCGTGCTCGACCTTCAGTCCCAAGAGCTCATGGGCGATCGAAACCGCGGCCAGTACGGCGATGCGGTCGAAACCCGGCGCGCGCGCATTTACCTTTAGTTCCCGCATCTTGCCGTCCAGGTACTGCGCCGCGGCCACCAGGCCGGCGCGCTCTTCCGGGGCGCAGGCGATGTGGAACTCGCGGTCCAGCAGTCGCAGGGCGACCGGTTCGGCGGTGGACATGGCGGGATACGTCCTTAAGGGGTGCTTTCCAGCGCCTTGAGACGCTGGATCATCGCCTCGACCCGCTGGCGCGCCTGTTCATTGCGCGCTACCAGGCCTGCGCGCTCACTGGCCAGCTGTTCCTGGCTGTGGCGCAGGCTGCGGTTTTCCTCAGTCAGTCGCCGGACCGTCTCGGCGAGCTGGTCCAGGCTGTGCCCCAGGGCGTCGATTTCGGCGGAAACATCAGAGGGTGTCGGCATGGGCGGACTATAGCAAACCGCCACCGGATGACAGCAAGAGCTGCGTTAGACTTAGGCTCTTTGCAGGAGGCGAACCATGGGCACCGGCCAGAGTGTCACTTTCGACGACCTCGACCAGCTCGTCGTACGCCTGGAACTGGGCACCGAGGCCAGCGAGTTGCATGGCTCGCTTTGCGGTTTCCTGAGCGGTGGCGGCCACTTCGGTGGACAAGGCGTATTGCCGGCCCTGCACCTTGAGGAAGGCAAGGCCCCCACGGCAACGGACCTCTCCCTGCTGTCGCGCCTGCGCCAGGAAAGCGCAGAAGCCCTGTCCGACCCTGAGTTTGCCTTCCAGTTGCTGCTGCCTGACGACGACGCCCCGGTGGGGGACCGCGCCGATGCCCTGGTGGAATGGTGCCGGGGCTTCCTGGGCGGCCTGGGGCTGGCCGGTTCCCGTGGCCATGGCGACCTGTCCGAGGAGGCGCGCGAAGTGCTTCGCGACCTTGGCGTGATCGCCTCGTCCGACCTCGACCGCGGCGACGAGGAGGAAGACGAAGCCTCGTACACCGAGCTTGAGGAATTTGTCCGCGTGGGCGTCTTGCTGCTGCACGCCGAACTTGCCGCCGGCGAACCACCGGCCAGCGATACCCTGCATTGATCGCGGCGACCGAGTACGCGCGCCGCCGGCGCCAGCTGATGCGCATGGCCGGCGAGGATGCCGCGATCATCGTCTCCGCGGCCCCTGAGCGCATGCGTAACGCCGACGCACCCTGGCCGTACCGCCAGCATTCGGATTTTCATTACCTTTCGGGCTTCGGCGAGCCGGACAGCATCCTGGCCCTGCTGCCAGGCCGCCGCCAGGGCGAGGCGGTGCTGTTCTGCCGCGAGCGCGATGCCGAGCGCGAGCGCTGGGACGGTGAGCGGCTGGGCACCGAGCGCGCCGCCGATGAGCTGAAACTGGACGACGCCTTCCCGATCGAGGATATCGACGACATCCTGCCGGGCATGATCGAGGGCAGGGCGCGGCTGTACTGCCATTTTGGTGCCGAACCCGAGTTCGACGCCCGCCTGCTGGGCTGGATGCGCCGCCTGCGCTCGGCGAGGGGTGGTGGCGTGGTGCCCAAGGAGTTCGTGGCCCTGGGCCATCTGCTGCACGACCTGCGGCTGTACAAGTCGAAGGCGGAGCTGGCGCTGATGAAACAGTCAGCGTCCATTGCCGCCAAGGCGCACCTGGCCGCCATGCGCGTGGCCCGGCCCGGCGCCGCTGAATACGAGGTGGAAGGTGAGCTGTTGCGCGTGATGCGCGGGAACGGGGCGGTGCCGGCCTTTCCCCCCACGGTCGCCGGCGGCGCCAATGCCTGCGTCATGCATTACCAGGCCAACCGCGCGCGCCTGCGCGATGGCGACCTGCTGCTGGTGGATGCCGGTGCGGAAGTGGATTGCTACGCCTCGGACATCACCCGTACGTATCCGGTGGGTGGGAAATTCTCGCCCGAGCAACGGGCGCTCTACGACATCGTGTTGAGTGCGCAGGCCGCCGCCATCGACGAAGTGCGCCCGGGCCAGGTATTCAGCGCCGCGCACGATGTCGCGGTGGAGGTGATCACCGAAGGCCTGTGCGCGCTTGGCTTGCTCAAGGGCTCGCCGGCCAAGGCGATCGCCTCGGCGGCTTACAAGAAATTCTTTCCCGGCAAGACCGGCCACTGGCTGGGCCTGGACGTACACGATGTCGGGGATTACCGCGTGGACGGCGAGCCGCGGCTGCTGGAACCGGGCATGGTGGTGACGGTGGAGCCAGGTGTCTATATCGATCCGGACGAGCGTTCGGTCCCCGAGCGGTGGCGCGGAATCGGCATCCGCATCGAGGACGACGTGGCCGTGGGCCGCGACGGCCCCCAGGTGCTCACCGGCGATGTGCCCAAGGGCATCGAGGAACTGGAACACCTGCTGGGCAGCCGCGCACCATGAATACCCCACGCCAAAAGCCCTGACGGTCAGCGACGATCCTTTCCCTCATGCTCACGCCCTGGACAGCGCTGGTTGATCATCGCCTTCCCGCCATCGGGGCGGTGGCGACCGCCACGGCATTGCACCGGCGGTTGGTTTCGTTGGCGGCCATCGACCGCTCCCCGGGCTTGTGGAGCGAGGATGGTGGTTCGAGCCTGTTGAGGGCGGCCCTGTTCACCGTGCACGGCACGGATGCGTCGCTCCTGGTTGCCCCGAAAATCGCCGCCATCGGCATCCACGTGCGCGCCCACCGATGGGTCGCCGATGTGCACGATGGTGCGCATCTGGTCGAGGGCGGTGGTGAGATGGGGCTGTTCGCCGACGACGAGGTGGACCTTGCCTGCCCCGAATGCGGGCACATGGTGGTGTTGGGCGGTGAGGAAAGCGCTTATGTGGAAGAAGCGCTTAGCGTGTGGACCGAAGGCTCGGAGACGGCACCGCTGGTGTGCCCGGCCTGCGGCGGCTGGTCGCCGCTGCCGCACTGGCATTCGCCCGGGAACAGCTTTGCCTGCGGCGAACTGGCCGTGACGCTCTGGGGCGCGCACCTGCGCGAGTTGATCGAACCGGCGCCGGATACCCCGGCGCGCCTGCTGCGCGCGGCGCTGGGCGACGCGGAGGGGCGTTTCAGGGTGGTGTTCGGGCGGGGCTAGCCGGCATCGTCCACACTTGGCGCACCGGGCATCAAGGCGCACCATTGGCGTTTGCCCCCATCCGGACCGGAGCCCCACGATGTCCAGCGCGCTTGCCGCCCTCTATCCCCAGCACCTGGCCACGGTGCGCGAACGCACCGACAAGGCGCTGGCGCTGGGAGGTTTCGACCACCTGGTGGTGGCCGCCGGGCGGCCGATCGTCCGCTTCCTGGACGACAACTACTATCCGTTCGCGGTGAGCCCGCACTTCAAGCACTGGCTGCCGCTCATCGACGCGCCGGGCAGCTGGATCGCCTATACGCCGGGCAAGAAGCCCAGGCTCATTTTCCTGCAGCCGCATGATTACTGGCACGTCGTGCCCGAGGCGCCGTCGGGCTATTGGGTGGAGCACTTCGACATCGTCGTGATCCGCGAGCCCTCCGAAGCCGCCGCACACCTTCCCGATGCCACGCGCAGCGCGATCATCGCCGACGACAACGTTCGCCTGGATGGCTTCGCCCCCAGCGCCACGGCGACGGTGATGGATTACCTGCACTTCCACCGTGCATTCAAGACGCCCTACGAACTCGCCCTGATGCGCATCGCCAGCGAGCGCGGCGCACGCGGCCATCGTGCCGCGGAGGCGGCCTTCCGCGCCGGTAAGAGCGAACTGGGCATCCACATGGATTACCTCGGTGCCGTCGGCCAGATCGATGCCGAACTGCCCTATGCCTCGATCGTGGGCCTGAACCAGCATGGTTCGGTGCTGCACTACACCAACTTCGACCGCGAGCCGCCCAAGCCCAGCCTTTCGTTCCTGATCGATGCCGGCGCGAGCGCTTCGGGTTATGCCAGCGACATCACGCGCACGTATGCCTCGCCCGAAGTTCCGGAATTCCAGGCGCTGATCGATTCGGTGGAAGCGGCCCAGCAGTCGTTCTGCGCGCAAGTGAAGGCAGGCTTGGACTACGCGAAGCTTCATGTCCATGCGCACCACGTACTGGCCGAAGTGCTGCGCGAGCATGGTTTCATCCGCATGAGCGCCGAGAGCGCGGTGGCATCGGGCGTGTCGGCAGTGTTCTTCCCGCATGGCCTGGGCCATGGCATCGGCATGCAGGTGCACGAAGTGGCCGGCTTCCAGGAAAGCGAGCATGGCGGTTTCATCAAACGTCCCGACGGCCATCCTTACCTGCGCCTGACGCGCACCCTGGCGCCGGGCATGGTGGTGACGATCGAGCCGGGGCTCTACTTCATCGACATGCTGCTGGCGGAGCTCAAAGAAAAGCCTGAAGCGAAGGATATCGACTGGGCGCGCGTGGATGCCTTCCGCAAGTACGGCGGCATCCGCATCGAGGACGACGTGGTGTGCACGGCGGGCGAGCCTGAAAACCTCACCCGCGATGCCTTCGGCCAGGTGGCCGCCTAGTACTCGCTGCTGGCTGCGTGTTCCAGCCAGCGGTCCAGTTGCGCCGCGTCGCGGTCGTTGATGGCCACGATGCGGTAGCCCGACCAGGTCTGGCCCAGGGTCGTGGCCGGTTCGTTCCATTGCTCCTGGATGCCGACCAGCACCATGGCGCCATCGGCGCCCGGTAGCGACAGCGACACCTGGTAGACCGCCGCGCTGTTGGGCGCGCGGCCGCCGATCAACATCATGCCGGTGGCCGACAAATTGCCCAGCTGGCCCAGGATCTGGTCGGTCATGGTGTCGATCACCGGGATCGGCAGGCGGGTGCGGCGGCGCGGGGCGCCACGTTGTTCGATCGTGCCCATGTCAGCTGCCCCTCGCGGCGGACAGGCGCAGGCTGCCGGCAATGGCATGCCACGCGCGGTCGAGCAGGGACGACGGCGGCGGCACGTACTCGCGCGCGCTGCCCTCGATCAGGGCGGTGGCCAGCTGCGCCAGGGTGATGTCCTCGGCACGGATGCCGTTGGCGTTCACCAGCAGGCAACGGCCGGACGATGCGCTGAACCAGGCAAGCTTTCGACGGGCCAGCGTGCCATCGGCCTGCATGAATTCATACCAGGACCCGGCCTCGCGATGGCGCAGCACTTCAAGCTCGGCGCGGATGCGTGGCTTGAGGCGGCTTTCATCGTCCGGCGGCGTGGCTGGTTCGCTGGCGGCAAGTACGTCCTCGCCGAAGCGCGGGCGTGTGCGCAGGCGCATCGCCATGTCGGTGTTGGTGGGCGCGGCGTCGTCTTCCTGCTGCTGGCGAAGCAGGCGGCGGGCCACTTCCGACGCTTCGTCGGCATGCATGCCCACGTGCTGCAGGCGCGTTTCCACCTCGGCCTGCAAATGCGCCAGGTTGGTGACGGGCGTACGGCCCAGCAGCTGGTCGGTGATGTCCAGGCTCGCCTGGAAAGCGGGGCTCTTCTCGTCGTTGCGCAGCAGGTTCAGGGCCAGGACGTCCGACCATGTGCGCTCAAGCAGGATGCGCAGCACGCCGCGTGGCGAGCGCTCGTTCATGCGCTCGGCCATCAGTTCGGCGGCGCGCTTGCGTGCCGTGGCCAGGCGTTCGCGGCCTTCCATCGCCTCGGCCAGGCGACGCTCGGCCACCTGCGCCTTGCGGCTGAGCGTGGCGACGTGGTTTTCGATATCGGAAACCCAACGCGGGTCGATCGCCGTGGCCACGGCCACTTCGCCCACCACGCGCTCGAGCTTCTCGGCGAGCACCGGATCGGCATCGGCATGGTCGAGCCAGTCGTTGGCGGCCTCGGCCACGGTGTTGACCAGCTTGCGCGCCGGATGGTCACGCTGTTCGAAGAAACTCTTGTCGGTCACGGCGGTGCGCAGCACCGGCCATTGCAGGCCGCCGAGCAGCGACCGTGCGGCACCCTGCTTGGTGAGTTCCTGGGCCAGGGTCTCGAACAACATGGCGGTGAGTTCCACCGTGTCGCTGTGTTCGGGACTCAGCGACACGGGTGGCGAGCCGGGTGGACGGTTGATCGACAACTGGGCCACCAGCTCATCACGCAGGCGCTGGGCGCTGCGTATCTCGCGTGAAGCGTGGTCGGCCACTTCGGAAAGGTGCCCTTGCAGCGCGGTAAGGGCGATCTGCAGTTCGTCGGCGCTGGCCAGGCGTGCCGTGCCGTGGGCGACGGCCGGTTCGCGGGTGCGCTTGGCAAGCAGATCACGCAGGCTTTCCAATACCGAAATACTTTCGCTGCGCGCAGCTTCGCTGGCAGGCGTAGGTGCCGCCACCGGTTCGCGCACGGGCGCCTCGGCCCGGGCATTGAGCGCGGCGCGCGAGGACGCCGTGGTGCGGGCATACGAGACTATGCGCAGCTGCGGCAGGATGCCGTTGTCGCGCAGGTGATCGTTGAGCGAGGCATACAGCGATTCGAGGCTGCCCATCAGGCGCGCGTCGAAGCATTGGAACATCAGCAGGCGATGGGCCAGCGATAGCGGCATGGGGGCTGCGGCTTCGCGCAATACCGACGCCAATGCGCGCGGGCCGGCCGGCTGGCCATCGCCGTCGAGCGGTGCGCTGGCGGCAAGCACGGCAAGGCGGAAGCCCAGCTCATGCAGCACGCCGGCATGCTTCGCCTCGGCGCGCGAAGAGAGCACCGAGAGCGCGTCGTTTTCTTCCTGTTCGGTGGTGTCCACCAGGCTCAGTTCGAGCCGTTCCGGTTGCAGGCGTTTTTGCTCGCCCGCATCACCCAGGCGGATGAACCGCTCGCGCAGGCCGTTGGCGAAGCGCTCGCGGAAGGCCGCGGTGCCTCGCTCCAGGGTGTGGCGGCTTTCGAAACACGCCTGCTGCTCGACATGGTTGCGCGCGCGATCGGCCATCTGGAATAGGCGTTGGTCGAATTCCGACAGCGACGCCTGCAGGGGCGCCTCGAGCCAGGCCATGCAGGTAGCCAGGCTGTGGGCAACATGTTGTCGCGCACGTGGCGAGAGCTCCGCGCGCCATGCGGCGGCGGACGCCTCAGTAGCGTGCGTTCGTGAGGGTGAATCGAGCGACATGTGACGAGTGCCTCCCCTGCCTCGTGATGGCTAGTGTAGGGAAGGCCCAGGCGGGGCGCCACCGGCCGAAAGCACTGTGCCCTGGAGGGCTTTCAAGCCATGAAGCTTTCGATCACGTCGTTGAGGAAGCGCTGGCCCATGGGGGTGGTATGCAGGCGCCCGGGCTCGTCGCGCAGCCAGCCGCGGCGGATGCCCTCGGCCAGGGGCTTGGCAATCGCCTGCAGGGAGAGGCCCGTGGTCTGGGCAAATTCGGCCAGATCCACGCCGTCCACCAGCCGCAGCGCGTTGAGCATGTATTCGAAGGGGAGGTCGGCGACGGCCACGATGGTGTCGCCACCGATGCGTGCCGGCGTTCCGACGGCCGTCAAATAAGCGTTGGGGTGCCGGGTCTTCCAGCGGCGGCGGACATCCAGGCCACTGATCTTGCCGTGGGCGCCGGCACCGATGCCCAGGTAGTCGCCGAAGCGCCAGTAGTTGAGGTTGTGCCGGCTTCGTTCGCCAGGCCGCGCATAGGCGGAGATTTCATACTGGGCAAATCCGCCGGCCGCCAGGCGCGTCTCGCAAGCTTCCTGCATCGCCCAGGCATCGTCGTCGGCCGGGAGCGGGGGAGGATTCGCGGCAAAGGCGGTGTTCGGTTCCAGGGTGAGCTGGTAGTGCGAGACATGGGCCGGCGCCAAGGCGATGGCCCGATCGACGTCGGCGATGGCGCCGGCCAGATCCTGGCCGGGCAGGGCGTACATGAGGTCGAGGTTGATGCGTTGGAAACCTGCATCCTGGGCAAGCTTCACCGCGTCGCTCGCCTCGCTCGCGGAGTGGATGCGGCCAAGACGTCGCAGCTTGTCGTCGTCGAAGCTCTGGATGCCGAAGGAGAGACGATTCACCCCGGCGGCGAGGTAGCCATCGAAGCGGCCGTGCTCGACAGTGCCGGGGTTGGTTTCCAGAGTGACTTCTGCATTTTCGGCAAAGGCGATGCGCGCGCGGGCGCCATCCAGGAACCGTGCCACCTGGGCCGCTGAAAACAGGCTGGGCGTGCCGCCGCCAAAGAACACCGTCTCGATGCGCCGCCCGGCGATCGCTTCGCCAAAATCGGCAAGGTCCGCATCCAGGTCGGACAACAGGGCGTCGATATAAGCCTCGTAGGGCGGCTCGCCGCGCAGTCCGTGGGAATTGAAATCACAGTACGGGCATTTCTTCACGCACCAGGGCATATGCACGTAAAGCGACAACGGTGGCGACAGCGGATGCATCAGCGGGCGCCCAGGCGATCCCGCAGTGCGGCCACGGCCAGGCCGCGATGGCTCAGGCTGTTCTTCCGTGCTGGATCAAGCTCGGCTGCGCTTTGCTCGAAGCCATCGGGCAGGAACAGCGGGTCGTAGCCGAAGCCGCCGTCGCCTCGCGCGGCGGTAAGGATGCGTCCGGACCAGCGGCCTTCGACGATGATCGGCGCGGGGTCGTCGGCATGGCGAAGCAGCACGATGACCGCGATGAAGTACGCGCCCCTTTCGTTCGCTGCCTTGCCCTCAAGCTCGCGCAGAAGCTTGGCGCGGTTGGCCGCTTCATCGCCGTGTACACCGGCATAGCGCGCGGCGTACAACCCGGGTGCGCCATCGAGCGCGTCGACGCAGATGCCCGAGTCGTCCGCCAGTGCGGGCAGGCCCGTGACCGTGCTGGCGTGGCGGGCCTTGATCAGCGCGTTCTCGACGAAGCTGCGGCCGGTTTCGTCGGCGTCGTCCACGCCCAGGCTTGCCTGCGAGACGAACTCGATGCCCAGGCCCGCCAGGAGCTGGTTGAACTCCGCCAGCTTCCCGGTGTTCGAAGACGCCAGTACGACGCGCTCAAGGCTGGTCATGATCAATCCGCGGCCAGCGCCGCGCGCTGGGCGGCGACGAGTTCGGCGATGCCCTTGCCGGCAAGGTCAAGCATGGCGTCGAGTTCGTCGCGGCGAAAGGCGTGGCCCTCGGCCGTGCCCTGCACTTCGATGAAACCGCCGCCATCGTTCATCACCACGTTCATGTCGGTATCGCAGCCGGAGTCTTCGGCATAATCGAGGTCGAGCACGGGCACGCCGTTGACGATGCCCACGGACACCGCCGCCACGGCGCCGATCACCGGGTTGCGCTTGAGCGAAGTGCGTTTCATCAACACGGTGACGGCATCCACCAGGGCCACATAGGCGCCGGTGATGGCCGCCGTGCGGGTGCCGCCGTCGGCCTGGATCACATCGCAATCCAGGGTGATCACCCGCTCGCCCAGGGCCGCGCGGTCGACGCAGGCGCGCAGCGAGCGGCCGATCAGGCGCTGGATTTCCATGGTGCGGCCGCCCTGGCCGCCGCGGGCGGCTTCGCGCTGCATGCGTTCGTTGGTGGCCCGGGGCAGCATGCCGTATTCGGCGGTGATCCAGCCTTCGCCCTTGCCGCGCAGCCAGGCCGGGGTGCGTTCTTCGATGCTGGCATTGCACAGCACCCGGGTGTCGCCAAAACTCACCAGCACCGAACCTTCGGCGTGACGGGTGTAGTGGCGTTCGATGGTGACGGCGCGCAGCTGGTCGGCGTTTCGGCCGCTGGGTCGGGAAAAGGCAGTCATGGGGGACTTTGGCGTTGGCGGGTGGGAAAGTTTACCATTGCCGGCCACCCAGGCTCGCGCAGGACGCCCCATGATTCGTAGCATGACCGCCTATGCGTCGGCCGAGACGGTGAGTCCCGCGGGCAATCTCGCCTGCGAATTGCGCACGGTGAACCACCGTTACCTGGAAATCTCCCCGCGCATGCCCGATGAACTCCGGGCCCACGAAGGCACCCTGCGGGAGAAGATCGCCGCCCGTCTGTCCCGCGGTAAGGTCGATGCCACGGTGCGCCTGCGCAGCGAAGCGCGCCTGGCCGGCGACGGCCTGCAGCTGGACAACGCGTTGCTGGCCCAGCTGGAAGAACTGGCCAACGGCCTGGGTAGCCGCTTTCCCGGCATGACCATCCAGTTCACCGAGCTGCTGCGCTTCCCCGGTGTGCTGCAGCAGGCCGACGTCGATCCCGACGCCATGCAGGCCTCGCTGCTGCGGGTGCTCGACGAGGCGCTGGACGCCCTCACCGCCACCCGCGAACGCGAGGGCGGCAAGCTCGGGCAGATCATCGCCGGACGCCTGGATGCCATCGAAACCATCGTTGCCGATGTGCGCCAGTGGGTGCCGGAGATCCGCGCCGCCCTGCGCGCCCGCCTGGAGGGCCGGCTGGCCGACATGCGCCAGCCGATGGAGCCGGGACGGCTCGAGCAGGAACTGGTGCTGCAGGTGACCCGCATCGACGTCGACGAGGAACTCGACCGCCTGGCCACCCACGTGGCCGAGGCGCGCCGCGTACTGAAGCTGGCCGAACCCGTCGGCCGGCGCCTGGATTTCCTCATGCAGGAATTCAACCGCGAAGCCAATACACTGGGGTCGAAGTCCGTCGATGCGCGGACCACCAACGCCGCCGTGGAGTTGAAGGTGCTGATCGAACAGATGCGCGAACAGGTGCAGAACATCGAATGAGCGACGCGAGCGCCCCGGCGAAGGTACCCGGCACGCTGTTCGTGGTGGCTGCGCCCTCGGGCGCCGGCAAGTCCACGCTGGTCAATGCGCTGCTTGAATGTGAGCCTGCGATATCCCTTTCCATTTCGCATACCACGCGGCCGCCGCGGGTGGGCGAGGAATACGGCCGGCACTACTATTTCGTCGAGCGTTCGGATTTCGCCCGCGAGATCGAACAGGGCATTTTCCTCGAGCACGCCGAGGTCCACGGCAATTTCTACGGCACCTCGCGCCGCACGGTGGAAGAAAAGCTCAAAGTCGGTAGCGACGTGCTGCTGGAGATCGACTGGCAGGGCGCGCGCCAGGTGCGCGAGGGCATGGGTGATTGCGTGAGCGTATTCATCCTGCCGCCATCCCGGGTCGAGCTTGAACGCCGCCTGCGTGGCCGGGGCTCCGATGCGCCTGACGTGATCGAGCGACGTCTGTTCAATTCGCGCGAGGAAATCGCCCACGCCCATGAATTCGACTACATCATCGTCAACGACCGCTTCGAGGATGCCCTGGGCGACCTGGTAGCCATCGTGCGGGCGGTCCGCCAGCGCTCGAGTGTCGCTCGCAAGCGCCACGAAAGCCTGATCGCGGAATTATTGGCTGTCTGAGCGTTCTAAAACGCTTGTAGTCCCGGCGTCCGAACCCTATTTCCGGTAACTTGTCCCTCTTTCCAAGCCCCGGCGTGCCCTGATGACCGAAATCCCGTCCGCGCCACCCGACTCCGAACCCATGGTCAAGGTGCGCGGCCTCACCACGGTTTTGAATGGCAAGAAGATCTTCGACGCGCTGGACCTGGACATCCCGCGCGGCAAGGTCACCGCCATCATGGGGCCCAGCGGCACGGGCAAGACCACCCTGCTCAAGCACATCACCGGGCAGATGCGCGGCGATGCCGGCCAGGTGGTGGTGGATGGCGAAGACGTCCGCACCTTGAGCCGCGAGCACCTCTTCGAGCTGCGCGAGCGCATCGGCTACCTTTTCCAGAATTCAGCCCTGCTCACCGACTTCGACGTGTTCGAGAACGTGGCGTTCCCACTTCGCCAGCACACCACGTTGCCCGAGGTACTTATCCGCAACATCGTACTGACCAAGCTGCAGGCGGTGGGCTTGCGTGGCGCCGCGGCACTTTCGCCAGCGGAGCTTTCCGGCGGCATGGCGCGGCGCGTGGCCCTGGCCCGGGCGATCGTCTTCGATCCGATGTTGATCCTGTACGACGAGCCCTTCGTGGGCCTGGATCCCATCTCGCTTAACCAGGTGCTGAAGCTGATCCGTACGCTCAACGAAACCCTGGGCATTACCAGCGTACTGGTGGCCCACGAGCTGGCGGCCGTGCAGCAGGTGGCCGACCACGTGTACCTGATCGCCAACGGCAAGGTGGTTGCGCAGGGCGCGCCCTCGACGCTTGCCAACGACGGCTCACCGTGGACGAAGCAATTCTTTGGCGGCTCGGCCGACGGACCGGTGCCCTTCCAGTATCCCGCCGGCGACTACGCCGCGGCGCTGGGCTTGCGGAGTAACGCATGAACGCACGCATCGAACGTAACGGCGTGGTGTCCAATGCGCTGGCGCAGATCGGCGCCTGCGCGCTGTTCGGCCTCACCCTGCTCGGTGCAGTGCCGGGCTCGTTGCGGCATTTCCGCGAGACGCTTCGCCAGGTGTGGTTCGTCGGGGCGATGAGCCTCACCATCATCATGACCTGCGGCCTGTTCGTGGGCATGGTGCTGGCGTTGCAGCTTTACGATGTACTGTCGATTTTCGGCGGTACTTCGGCCACGGGTACGGTGGTGGCCATCGCCATCTACCGCGAGCTTGGCCCGGTGGTCACCGCCTTGCTGTTCGCCGGTCGCGCAGGCACCTCGATCACCGCCGAAATCGGCCTGATGCGCGCCACCGATCAGATCGATGCCATGGAAATGATGGCGGTCGACCCCCTGGCCTACGTCGCGGCGCCGCGTTTCCTCGCCGGCATCGTTGCCGTGCCGCTGCTTACCGTGATGTTCTGCACCATGGGCGTGCTCGGCGGCCACCTGGTGGGCGTGTCGTGGCTGGGCATCGACAACGGTACGTTCTGGTCGAACATGACGGCCACCGTCGATGTCTGGAAGGACATCATCGATGGCGTCATCATCAAGAGCTTCGTCTTCGGCATCGTGGTCACCCTGATCGCCGTGTTCCAGGGCTACACCACGCCGCCTACCAGCGAAGGCGTGGCCTACGCCACCACGCGCACGGTGGTGGCGTCATCCATCGCCATCCTGGCGCTCGACTTCGTACTGACGGCCTTCCTGGTATGACCGCGCCCGTTTACTCCCTTACTTTCTTCCTGAGGACCGCCCCGTGACCCAGAGACGTTCCTATGCCGTGGGCACTGGCCTGTTCATCGTGCTCGGCTTTGCCGCCCTGGCTTACCTCGCCACCCAGACCACATCGGTGGCCAATACCGGCCAGGGTGCCAGCTACACCGTCGATGCCCAGTTCGCCAACGTCGGCCAGCTGAAGCCGCGCGCCCCGGTGAAGGTGGCCGGCGTGCGCATCGGCCAGGTCAAGTCCATCGAGCTCACCCCGGGCCACGAAGAAGCCACGGTGAAGCTCGCCATCGACGAGAAATACAAGGGCATCCCGGACGATTCCGTGGCTACCATCTTCACCAGCGGCTTGCTGGGCGATCAGTACGTGGGATTGTCGTTCGGCAGCTCGAAGAAGGCGCTGGACGACGGCGGCCACATCGCGCTCACCAAGCCTGCACAGCAGCTCGAAGACATGCTCGGCCGCTTCTTCGGCGGCGGCTCGGCGCCCGACCGCATCGGCGGCACGTACCATGTGACGGGCCATTTCACCAATGTCGGCTCGCTTACGCCAGGCGCCACGGTGAAGCTTGCCGGCGTGCCCATCGGCAGCGTTGGCAAGGTCGTGCTTACCAACGACAAGCTCGACGCCGTGGTCACGCTCGATATCGACAAGCGCTACGACCAGATCCCGGACGATTCCTCGGCGGCCGTATTCACCAGCGGTTTGATCGGCAGCCAGTATGTTGCGATCCAGCCCGGCGGCAGCCCGGACATGCTCAAGGACGGCGACCAGGTCATCCTGACGCAGTCGGCGCTGCAGCTGGAAGACCTGATCGGCAAGTTCCTGGTCAATGGCTCGCCCAGCGACAACAAGAACAACGCCGGCAACGGGCAGTCGTCGCAGTCCAACCCGCAGCAGTCGAACCCACCGGCCCCGGGCAAGAAATAAGCCCGCGTCCGGACCCCCACCCCCAAGGAGATTCCCATGTTGCGTTCCCTGGCTTTTGCCGTCGCCATCGGGCTTGCCGGCGTCGCCGCGCCCGTCCTGGCGCAGGACGCCCCCGCCGCCGGCGCCCAGCAGCAGTCCCCGCAGGCCGTGGTACAGACCATCGCCGACCAGCTTGGCCAGGCCGTTGAAGGCCATCGGTCGGAATTGCAGAAAGACCGCGAGAAACTCATCGCCGTGATCGACGATGTGTTCCTGCCGCATTTCGACATCGACTATGCCTCGATCCTGGTGCTGGGCCAGCACGCCCGCGAAGCCACGCCCGAGCAGCGCGAGCGCTTCGCCAAGGCGTTCTACAACTCCCTCACCCATCGCTACGCCGAAGGACTGCTGAACTACACCCGCGGCAAGGTCAAGGTCCTGCCGTTCACCGGCGACCTGGATAACAAGCGCAGCGTGGTGCGCACCCAGGTGGTACTGGACGACGGCAAGACGGTGAGCGTCGACTACGCCTTCCGCAAGTCCAAGACAGGCGACTGGAAAGCCTACGACGTGATCATCGAAGGCATTTCCTATGTCACCAACTACCGCAACCAGGTAGACGCCGAGATCAAGAAGGATGGCATCGACAAGCTCATCACGAGCCTGGAAACCCAGGGTGAAAAGGCCCTGGACACCATGAAGCAGGATGCCGGCGACAGTGCCAAGTAAGGTCGCCCCTTCCGGAAACGTCGCGGTCACCCGCGACACGCCCGACACCATCTCGGTGTCGGGCGAGCTGACCTTCGCCACCGCGCAGAAGGCGCTGGCCGATGCCCGCGCCGCGGTGGCCCAGGCAAACGCCACGACCCTCGATCTGGGCGGCGTCGGCCGCGCCGACAGCGCGGGGCTGGCTTGCGTGCTCGCGATCCTTGCCGAAGCCCCGGGCCTTGCCGTGGCCCGGATGCCCGACGGCATGCGTGCCCTGGCGCGCGTAAGCGACGTGGAGCCGATGCTGGCGGGTAGCCGCTAGCTCTCTCGGGCGTGGCGGGCAGCGCGGGCGGAGCCCCAGTGGCGTCGCTCCGGGCTGCGGCGACCCTCGGGGAAAGGAGGCCGCTGCGCGGCTGTGTTTGATGGCTGCGCCCCCATCGGGACGGGCTTCGGCCGGGGGTTTTCGATTCGCCATCCATGGCTCAGCGAAAACGGCCGGCCATCCATGGCCGGCCCCCTCCGGGCCTGATCCATCCGAAGCCCTTCGCCATCGCACGGAGCGACGCCACTGGGGCTCCGCCCGCGCTGCCCGCCACGCCCGAGCGGTGAGGTTCACGAGGGAAAGCACGAAGGCCCAGCGCGCCTGGAGGGTTTGCTCGTTGCTGTCAGCCAGAGTGCCTGTGCATGCGGCACGTTCCCGATAACAGCACCCACCACTGTTCTTGCTGCACGTCGCTCGGACGTGTCCAGAGCCGGGGGCGATCAGCCTCGTCGGCGACTTGTGAAACCGGAGCGACGAGGCTGATCGCCCCCGGCTCCTGCGACATGCCCGAGCGCCGCGCAGCCCTCAGCGAAGCCCTACTGGTTGTCAGGCTTCTTCTGCTGGTTTTCCCACTTGTGCTGCTCGTCCAGAAGTTCGTCTGGGTCGAAGCCTTTTTCGTTTAGCCCCTGCATCTGCTGGATGATTTCAGCTGGGGGGTTGCCGTCGTAGAGGCTGTACAGGCGTTGCTGGCGGTAGGCGTCACGGATGAATACGTAGGGGTCGTAGGCGGATTTCAGGAAGCTTTCTGCATCGATGCCGCGGGAGCGCAGGGTTACCAGGTACATCACCTGTGGCAGGTAGTACTGGCCGTCCTTGAAGTCGTGGTTGCGCGAATAGATGCTCAGCGGATCGAAGAAGTAGCTGTCCACCGGCAGGCGCCAGACGTCGCGGGCGGTGGTGGGGCCTACCAGCGGGATCACCAGGTATGGACCCTCCGGCACGCCCCAGCGGGCCAGGGTAATGCCGAAGTCGGTTTCATCCAGGGGCAGGCCGAGCTGGCTGGCTGGATCGAAGAAGCCGCCCACGCCCAGGGTCAGGTTGACCAGGAAGCGGCCGGTGCCTTCGGCGGCCGCCACCGGCTTGGCCTGCAGCAGGTCGTTGGCCACCGTGATGGGCATGCGGATATTGGTGAAGAAGTCACTGAACGCACGGCGTACCGGCGGGTTGGTGACCTTCCGGTAACCCACGGCCACCGGACGGATGAACGCCTTGTCCAGAGCGTCGTTCACCGCGTAACTCTTGCGATTGAAGCTCTCGTAGGGATCGTCGGTGCGGGGTGGCGCGATCTTGCAGCCAGCGAGCAGTGCCAAGGCTAAAACCGGCAAGGCACGGCGAAGGATTCGGGCGTTCAAGGATGGGGCCTTGGGTGAGGGCAACGGGGAAATCCTTGTTTAGTGTACCGCGTAGTTTGCTAATCTGCCAGCACCCGCCCCCACGGGACCGGGCATCATACCCCCGGCCGTCATTGCCAGCCAAGCGTCCCGGCCAGTACACTGACGGTCAGAAGTGTCTTTAATGTCAAGGACTTTGAGAAAATGGCCCGTATCACCGTCGAAGACTGCCTCGAGGTAGTCGACAACCGCTTTGAGCTCGTGCTCATGGCGACCAAGCGCGCACGTCAGCTGGAAAAGGGTGCCGAGCCCACCATCGACGCCCATAACGACAAGCCGACCGTGCTCGCCCTGCGCGAAATCGCCGGCAATCGCGTCAATATGACGATGATCGACGAAATCGACCGCGTCGAGCGCGAGCGCGCCGAACGCGAAGCCCTGGAGTGGGCCGCCACGGAAGTGGACGACGACCTCTCCAAGGGTGGGGATGACTGATGGACCCGGGCTGTAGCCGGCCCACCCTTCAATCACGCGCGGCACGCGCGCGCACTGCGCCTGCCCGCCGAACGCATGGAGACGGTCGTCCGACGAGGCGACCGTAGCGCACATGGAAGTCGCTCCGCTTACCCCTCCGGGCGCCGTCGCCGACGTGCCGCCTTACGTCCTTGCCCTCGAAGACAAGGTGTCCACCTACCTGCCGGCTGAGCAGGTAGGCAGGATCCGTCGTGCCTTCATCGTTGGCGCCGAGGCGCACGAGGGGCAGACGCGTAAATCCGGCGAGCCGTACATCACCCATCCGGTGGCGGTAGCTACCATCCTGGCCGACCTGGGCCTGGATGCCGAGACGATCATCGCGGCGATCCTGCACGACACGCTGGAAGATACCCGCCTCGAGCGCGCGGAGCTGGAAGGTGAATTCGGCACCACCGTGGCCGAGCTTGTCGACGGCGTCACCAAGCTCGACAAGATGCGTTTCACCAGCCGCGCCGAAGCCGATGCGGAAAGCTTCCGCAAGATGTTGCTGGCGATGGCGCGCGACCTGCGCGTGATCCTGATCAAGCTGTCCGATCGCCTGCACAACATGCGTACGCTGGGTGCGAAGGACGCCGAATCACGCCGGCGCATTGCCCGCGAAACGCTTGAGATCTACGCACCCATCGCCCAGCGACTGGGTATGAACAAGTTCAAGGCGGAACTGCAGGACTTGGGCTTCCGGGCGATGTATCCCGATCGCCACCGGGTGATCTCCGAACGCATCCGCGCCGCGCTGGGCAACCGGCGTGAAGCCATGGCGCGCATCGAGACGGCCCTGGAAGGGCGCCTGGCTGCCGACCACATTCCCGGCCGCGCCATCAGCCGCATCAAGTCGCCGTGGAGCATCTATTCGAAGATGCGCAACGAGCACAAATCGTTCGCGCAGTTGATGGACGTCTACGGTTTTCGGGTGGTGACGGATTCCGCCATGCACTGCTACCAGGCCCTGGGTGCCGTGCACGGCCTGTACAAGCCGGTTGACAGCCGCTTCAAGGATTTCATCGCCATCCCCAAGGCGAACGGTTACCAGTCGCTGCACACGGTGTTGCTCGGACCCTTCGGCGCACCCATCGAGATACAGATCCGCACGGCGGAAATGGATTCCGTCGCCGAACGCGGTGTGGCCGCCCACTGGGCGTACAAGACAGGATCATCCTCGTCGAACAGTGCCCAGGCGCGTGCGCGCGAGTGGCTTTCGGCGCTGGCCGACAGCCAGGCCAACACGCCCTCGGCCGCGGAATTCCTCGAGAACGTCAAGATCGATCTCTTCCCCGACGAGGTCTACCTGTTCACGCCGCGCGGCGAGATTTTCTCGCTGCCGCGCCACGCCACGGCGCTCGACTTCGCCTATGCCGTGCACACGGACGTCGGCGATCACGCCGTGGCCGCGCGCGTGGATAAAAAGCTGGTGCCATTGCGCACAAAGCTGATTTCCGGCCAGCAGGTGGAGATCATCACCGCGCCGTCGGCCGTGCCCAATCCGGCATGGCTTGAATCGGTGGTCACTGGCAAGGCCCGAACGGCCATCCGCCAGTACCTCAAGCACCTGCAACACGAGGACGCCGTCGACTTCGGCCACCGCATGCTCGACCGTGCGCTCGACGCGCGCGGCACCAGCCTGGATGCCATTCCGGCCCCCACGCTGCAGCGCTACCTGGACGACGCCAAGCTCAAGCGCCTGGAAGAACTCCTGGCCGACATTGCCCTGGGCAACCGCATGCCCGACCAGGTGGCCACCCAATTGGTAGCCGCCCTGGGCGGGGGCGGCGCGCCGGTGGTTGCCGATGCCGGTCCTGGCGAGAAAATCCGCATCACCGGTGCCGAGCGCGGCGTGCTGACCTTCGGCAACTGCTGCCATCCGCTGCCGGGCGACGACATCGTCGGTTACCTCTCGTCGGGCAAGGGCATCGTCGTGCATCGCGTTGAATGCCCGAACATGGTGGAGTTCCGCAAATCCCCCGAGCGTTGCGTCGCTATCGAGTGGGATCGCGACGTCGCTGGCGACTACCGCGCGCAGCTTCGCATCGAGGTACTCAACCGCCCCGGCGTGCTGGCCACGGTGGCTGCCGCCATCGCCGCGGCCGAATCGAACATCGAGAACGTCGAGTACATCGAGCGCGACACCAGCGCCGCCACCTTGCTGTTCGCCATCGAGGTGCGCAGCCGCACCCACCTGGCCGAGGTGATGCGCCGCGTACGCCGCACCGGCGTGGTCAGCGGCGTATATCGCCACCCGCTGTAGCGAATGGCGATATGAGAGAGGGCACTCAACGAGTCTCCCCGGCGTGAAGCAGATTTACCTTGGAATGAGATGTTGGAGTCCGACCGCTACGAGATCCTTGTTTACCGCTTGCCAGACATCCGGTGAACTCAGGTCGGTGTAAGCGGAGATCATGCCAGGATCCAGGGAAACTCCCGACGCGACACCATACTGTGTGAACGTTCCCTCCGGATGGCGCTGAAATCCAGGGCCGCCGCTGTCCCCCCTGCCCAGACCCATTCCGGGAATTCCAGCACACAAAGCGCCGTCAGAGGGGCCGCACGGCACCACCGGTACGTCGACTTTGCGCAGCAATAGAGGGTCGGTAGGGTTGTCCGTCGTACCCCAGCCAGCGGCCGTGATGATCGCGCCGAGCGGCGGTCGCATACTGGCCCCGGGCAGCATGACAGGAGGTGTCCTTGTGTACGGCGTCTTGAGCACGACCACCGCGAGATCACGATGGGGGATGACGCCGAATTCCGGGTTCCAGATGATCTGTTCGATCTGGTCTTGGGTCACCACATCCCGAACGGCATCTTCATCATTGACACGGTTGAAAACCAGCCGCACCGGAACATCCGGATCGGAGCCGGGTATCACACCGGGGATGCAGTGAGCAGCAGTGAGTATCGCGCGCGGATCGGCGAGCGAAGCAGTGCAATTGGTGAGCCACTGTTGAGTCTCTTTCCTGAAGATTTGGAGTTCGACAATGAACGGGAACTCCCCCGCTGCCACCGGCTCGCCGCCGCGAATGCGAGTGGTTGCGTCGGGCGAAGCAACCGCCGTGGCTCCAAACAGCAGCGCTCCCATAAACGCAGCAGGTCGAGCCCAACGTGTGCTGCGTGGCTTTCCTTGAGTAGCCATTTCTTCCTCCTTCGATGGGTCCGTTCATCACCTTTGTCCAAGCGCCATCTTTTGTATATCAGCGACCGCCCACGTGGCACGAAGATGGGATGTCGGTCACTGACCCGATGCCACCACTACTTCCCAGTTCGCCGGGCGAATGCGATCCTTAGGCCTCAATATCGCGAGTGCGCTGCAATGCCTAAGACTCCCGTCATCACCTCCGACGCCCCTGGCGCCATCGGCCCGTACTCCCAAGCCGTCAAGGCCGGCAACATGGTGTACTTCTCCGGACAGATACCGCTGGACCCGGCCACCGGCGAGCTGGTCACCGGTGACATCACCGCGCAGACACGCCGCGTCTTCGACAACCTCGCCGCCGTGGCGAAGGCAGCGGGCGGGTCGCTGGCGGACATCGTGCGCGTGGGCATTTATGTCACTGACCTGGGCAACTTCGCGGCGGTGAACGCGGTGATGGCTGAGTTCATGGCGCAGCCGTATCCTGCTCGGTCCACCATTGAGGTCTCGGGCCTGCCCAAAGGCGCCCAGGTCGAGGTGGATGCGGTGATGGTGCTGTCCTGAATCCCTGCGTGTGACGGCAACGCCTGCCACGGATCCCGCGCGGCTGCCGGTGACGGCACTACCCGGTGTCGGGCCGGCGCTCGCCGAGACCCTGGGGCGTGTCGGCCTGAACACCGTGCAGGACCTCTGGTTCCACCTGCCGCTGCGCTACGAAGACCGCACCACCATCGCCGCCATCGGCGATCTGCGCCATGGTGAGCAGGCGCAGTTCGAAGGCACGGTGACCAACGTCGAACGCGGCTTCCGCTTCCGGCCGCAATTGAAGGTGGCCCTGGCCGACGACAACGGCGATGCCATCGTGCTGCGCTTCTTCCACTTCCATCGCAGCCAGGTGGAACAACTGAAGGTGGGGACGCGCCTGCTTTGCTTCGGCGAGGTGCGCCAGGTGGGTTTTGGCCTGGAGGTGATCCATCCGCAATACACGCGGGTGGAGTCCGATGTCGAACTGGCGGTGGAGGAGCGGCTGACACCGGTCTACCCCACCGGCGAAGGTCTTGGCCAGAAACGCCTGGCCAGCGTGATCGGCAAAGCACTGGCGTTGCTGCCCGGCGACGACAGCATCGAACTTTTGCCGCGCGTCTTGCTTGAACCCTTGAACATGGCCCCGTTGCGCGATGCGCTGATGTACGTGCACCGTCCGCCGCCGGACACGGATCTGCTTCGGCTCGAACAGGGTCGCCACCCGATGCAGCGGCGCCTCGCCTTCGAGGAATTGCTGACCCAGCATCTCACCCTGCGCCGCATGCGCGCGCAGGTGAAGGCGCGTCGTGCGCCGAAGCTGGGTCGAGGCCGCGTGCTGGCCGACCGTCTGCTCGCCTCTTTGCCCTTCAGCTTGACCGGCGCCCAGCAGCGCGTGGCGGGCGAGATCGTCGACGATCTCAAGTGCGGCCATCCGATGTTGCGTCTGGTGCAGGGCGATGTCGGCAGCGGCAAGACGATCGTGGCGGCGCTGGCCGCCCTCGCCGCGGTGGAGAGCGGCTACCAGGTAGCCCTGATGGCGCCCACCGAACTCCTGGCCGAGCAACATTTGCGCAACTTCCGCGTGTGGCTTGAGCCACTAGGCCTGGAGGTGCAGTGGCTCGCAGGCAAGGTGCAGGGCAGGGCGCGCAAGGCGGCGCTCGAGCGCACCGCGGGTGGCGCGCACGTGGTGGTGGGCACGCACGCGCTGATGCAGGAAGGCGTGGTGTTCGACAAGCTTGGCCTGGTGATCGTGGACGAACAGCACCGCTTCGGCGTGCACCAGCGCCTGGCCCTGCGCGACAAGGGCGCCGAGGGCGACATGGTGCCCCACCAGCTCGTGCTCACCGCCACGCCCATCCCGCGCACGCTCGCCATGAGCGCCTACGCCGACCTTGATGTTTCCTCCATCGATGAATTACCACCCGGCCGCACGCCCGTGGTGACCGTGGCGGTATCCAGTGCACGCCGTGAAGAAGTGATCGAACGCATCCGCGTGGCCTGCGCGGAAGGGCGGCAGGTGTATTGGGTATGCACCCTGATCGAGGAGTCCGAGCAGCTCAACGCGCAGGCGGCTGAGGTGGCGCATGCGGAACTCAACGCCGCCCTGTTGGGGGTGACGGTCGCGCTGATCCACGGACGCATGAAGCCGAAGGACAAACAGGCCACCATGGACGCCTTCAAGGCCGGCAACATCGCCGTGCTGGTGGCCACCACGGTGATCGAGGTGGGCGTGGACGTGCCCAATGCCAGCCTGATGGTGATCGAGAATGCCGAGCGCCTGGGCCTGGCGCAGTTGCACCAGCTGCGCGGCCGCGTCGGTCGCGGCAGTGTCCTGTCCAATTGCGTACTGCTGTACCGCACGCCTTTGTCATTGTTGGCGAAGGAGCGGTTGCAGGTGATGCGCCAGACCAACGACGGCTTTCGCATTGCCGAGAAAGATCTGGAATTGCGCGGTCCCGGCGAGGTGCTTGGGACGCGGCAAACCGGCCAGCTGCAATTCCGCATCGCCGATCTTGCGCGTGATGCGGACATGCTGCCCACCGTGCACGAGGTGGGTGAGCAATTGCTCGAAGGCCATCCGGAGCTTGCCGCGCGACTGGTCGCCCGGTGGGTCGGCGATGCCGCGCGCTATGTCCATGCCTGAGCCGGGTCGAGGCTTGTCGTTCAATGCCAGCCCGATGCATGGGCGGTTTGGGGGTCAGAGTGAATACTCTGACGCCGGCTCCGGCCGTCTGACGCGCTGGGTTATCCTTCGAGGTCTTTCCTCGTGCCCGGACGCCCGATGACCAAGCCGCAGCTCCTGATCGACACCGACCCTGGCGTGGACGACGCCCTGGCGATCCTCATGGCTCATGCGCACGCCGGCGTAGCGGCGCTCACCGTCGCCGCGGGCAATGTCGGCCTTGAGCACACGGTGCGCAATGCCTGCCGGCTGGTGGACGTGGTCAAGTCGGCTACCCCCGTGTTTCCCGGATGCGCGACCCCACTGGTGCGCATGCCCGAGGAAGACGCCGCCTTCGTCCACGGTAAGGATGGTTTCGGCGATGTCGGCTATCCCGAGCCCGTCACCAGGCCAAGGGACGAACATGCGGCGCTGGCCCTGTTGCGGCTGACTCGCGAACGTCCAGGTGAACTCACCCTGGTGGCCCTTGGGCCGCTCACCAACCTCGCCCTGGCGGTAAGGCTGGATCCGACCCTGCCTGAAAGGGTCAAGCGCTTGGTGATCATGGGCGGCGCCGTCACGGGCCAGGGCAACACCGGCAGGGTGCCGGCCGAATTCAATATCGGCTTCGACCCCGAGGCTGCCCAGGTGGTGTTCGAAGCCTTTCCGATGTTCGACCTGGTCGATTGGGAGGCCACCGTGCGGCACGCCTTCGACGATGCCCTGCTCGATGCCTGGCTCACCGCCGGCGACGCCCGGGCGGAGCTCTTCGGCAAGATCTTCCAGGTGGCCCGGGCTTTCAACGCACGCCACGAGCGCCGGGGCTTCATTGCCGCCGATGCGCTGGCCATGGCGGTGGCCCTGGATCCGGCCATCATTACCCGGGCGGAAACCCGTCATGTGGCCATCGAGCTGGACGGGCGGCTCACCCGGGGTGCGACCGTGGTCGACTGGCAGCGCAGGCTCGGCCATGCCCCGAACGCCCGGATCGTGCTGGATGTGGACAAGGACCGCTTCGGGGCCATGATCGCCCGTGCGCTGGGGGCCTGAGCTGGCCCCAAGTTGCGGCGGTCCGGGTGGGACGCTACAATGCCCGTCTTTTCGCCCCGCATTCGAGTCTTATCATGAAGCAAGACGCACATCCCAAGTACCACGCGGTCGTTTTCCAGGACCTCTCCTCGGACTTCTCGTTCCTTACCCGTTCCACGATGTCCTCCAAGGAAACCGTGAAGTGGGAAGACGGCAACGAATACCCGCTGATCAAGGTCGATATCTCCAGCCATTCGCACCCGTTCTACACGGGTAAGCAGAAGACGCTCGACGTCGGCGGTCGCGTGGACAAGTTCCGCCAGCGCCTGGCCGCGGCCGGCAAGAAGAACTAAAACACCACGCGCCGCCTGCGGGGCGGCGGACATGGTGTGCCAACACGGGGCGGGCCCACGGGTCCGCCCCGTGTTTTTTTGCGCCTGCCCCGACCATGCGCCAACGCATGTTCCCTGGGTCGATATGCGATAATGCCCCGATGCATTGCCCCCGGGCATGCGTGGCCGCCCCTCCCCAGGCGGCTTCCCACATACCAACACCGGTAGCGGGGCCTTGGCTTCGTTCCCGGCGAACCAAGGAGCACGCCGTGTCCGACGCCAAGATCGTCAACCTCGTCGATGAGTCCAACAAGCGTTCAAGCCAGCTACCCCTGGTAAGCGGCACGCTCGGGCCCGATTGCATCGACATCGCCACGCTGTACAAGGACACCGGCCACTTCACCTACGATCCGGGCTACGGCAGTACCGCCAGCACCAAGAGCGCCATCACCTATATCGATGGCGATGCCGGAATCCTGCTCTACCGCGGCTATCCGATCGAGCAGCTGGCCGAGAAGTCCACCTTCCTGGAAACGTCCTACCTGCTGCTCAACGGCGAATTGCCGAACAAACAGCAATTCTCCACCTTCGAGCACGACATCACGCATCACACGATGATGCACGAGTCCCTGAAGGACTTCTTCAAGGGCTTCCACCACGACGCGCACCCGATGGCCATCCTGGCCGCGTCCGTCGCTTCGTTGTCGGCCTTCTACCACGACGACCTCAACGTCGACGACCCGGCCGACCGCAAGCTCGCCGCCGTGCGCCTGATCGCCAAGATGCCGACCATCGCTGCGGCATGCTTCCGCTATTCGGTAGGTTGGCCGCTGCGCTATCCGCGCAACAACCTCGAGTACGTCGAGCGCTTCCTGCACATGATGTTCGAAGTGCCCAGCGAGCCGCTGGAGTTGAATCCGGTGGCCGCCAAGGCGCTGGACCTGCTCTTCATCCTGCACGCCGACCACGAGCAGAACGCCTCCACCTCCACGGTTCGCCTGGTGGGCTCCACCGGTGCCAATCCCTACGCGTCGATCGCCGCCGGCATCACCGCGCTGTGGGGCCCGGCCCATGGTGGCGCCAACGAGGCGGTGCTCAAGCAGCTCAACGAGATCGGCACGCCCGATAACGTCGAGACGGCCGTCAAGCGCGCCAAGGACAAGAACGACAGCTTCCGCCTGATGGGCTTCGGCCACCGCGTGTACAAGAATTTCGACCCGCGCGCCAAGATCATCCGCGAGATGTGCCACAAGGTGCTCAACGAGCTGGGCGTCAACGACCCGCTGCTCGATGTCGCCCTGAAGCTGGAAGAAGCAGCGCTCAAGGACGACTACTTCGTCGAGCGCAAGCTGTACCCCAACGTCGATTTCTACTCCGGCCTGATCTACAAGGCTCTTGGCATTCCCACCGAGATGTTCACCGTGATGTTCGCCATCGCGCGCACGTCCGGCTGGATCGCCCACTGGATCGAACAGCACGAAACCCCGGGCTCGCGCATCGGCCGTCCGCGCCAGATCTACATCGGTGCCGACACCCGCGATTACCCGTCGGGCAAGCGCTAAGCTTCATCGCCATACGCTGCAAAAAGAAACCCGCCTCGAGGCGGGTTTCTTTTTGCGTCAGTGATTGTCTTTTTTCTTATCGTCATGCGGCGGTGGATGGCCGCCACCGCCGCGCGGGGCTTCGCGATGCTGCTCCGGCCGCGGCGCGGCGTGTTGTTCCATATGCGGCTGCTGCACGTGCTGCTGCTCGACGTTGGCCCGAGGTGCCTGGCGTTGTTCGAAGCTGGGCCGCGACGGGCGCGACGGAGCCGCGATATCCGGCCGTGCGGCGTGCTGCATCGCCGGTTCCGCCCGGAAGCCCTGGGTGCCGGGCTGCGCATGCGGCGTCGGATCCACGTGCTGGGGCTGCGGCCGGTCGCTGAAGCGCTGCTGCGGCGAGGCATGGGGCGTCGGCGCGATGCCGTTGCCGGGAGCGTGCGACTGCTGACCGGCGACATTGGCTGGTTGCCCGAAGCCGCGGTCGCGATGCGAGTCCTGCATCGTGTTGCGAATGGGATTGGCCGCACCTGTCTGCGGTGGCGTGTGCCCCTGCGCAACGTTCGGCTGTCCACCCGGACGGTTCGCGCCGGGCGGTGTGCCCGGGCGCCCGCGGTCCGCTGGTTGCGCATGCTCCTGCATCATTTGCGGCGTGAAGTTCGGACGCTGCATATGGGCGAAGTCGGGACGGCCATTCGGCGTGCCGCCGGGACGATTGGCAGGTCCCGGAGCGCCTGGGCGATGGTCTGCGCCAGGGGTGGGGTTGGGCAAGCCTGGTCGCGCACCTGGTTGCGGTGCGAACCGGTTGGCCTGGCCGTTGTGATCCTGCCGGCCGCGGTTGTCGATCGTGTTGTTGCTGTTGCGGTTGATGGTGACGTTGTTGTTGATCACCGTGCGGCGCGTGACATAGGTGTGGTTGTTGTAGACCACGGCCGGTCGCGGCCCACGGTAACCACCACCTGGACCGGGGCCGCCATGGCGGCCACCCCAGTTCACGTTCCAGGCGTGCCAGCCGTAGTCGTGGCGATCATGGTGATGGTCGAAGGCGCTGGCGATCAGCACGCCGGCGGTGAAGGCGATGGCTCCCGTGGCGATGATCTCGCCAGTGGTGAAGCGCGGCGCCGGACGCCAGGCATAACCCGGATAGACATAATCGGTTTCGCCGTACACCACGGCGGGGTCGTAGCTGGGCACGTACACCACGTCCTCTTCCGCCGGCTCAATCACGATGGTCCGCGGCGGCGCCTCGACAATGGTCGTGGTGCTTTCTTCGTAGACCGTGCCGTCATCGGCGTACTCCGGCGGCTGATAGCTGGAGCTGTCGACCACTTCCACCTTCTGCTGCGGAGTGGTCCTCAGGTTGCCTTTTGCCTGCGCGCGCTGGCGCATCACCTGGATGGCGTTGAGCACGTCGTTGGGATCGTTTGCATAGGCCTGGCCGAGCGACGTGGTCCAGTCGATGTTGCGGGCCAACTGGTCGAGCACGGCGGGGAAGGCGGTCAGTGCCTTGACGCTCGGGTCCCACGGTTGCTGGCTTGCTTCATCCTGCAAGGCATCGGGCTTCTCGCCGTTGTGTTCGGCCATCCAGGAATTGGCCGAGCTCACCTGGTCGGGATAGGTGGATGCGGCCAGTGTCTGCGCCACCAGCTTGTCGGGGAACAGGGCGATGGGTGAAACCAGCTGATAGAGCTGCTCGGCGGTGGGTTGGCCGCCCTGATCCTGTCCGCCCTGGTCTTGAGCCCTCTGATCTTGATCGGCATCACCTTGGGTCGGCGGCGGTTGCACGGCAGGCGTCGATGCCGCGATGCTGGCCTGCGGATCGGTGGCGGCCATGGCGTTGTCGCCATCATGACATGCGGAAACCGCGGCGATGGCCGCGTAGAGCGCGGTCCAGCGAAGGAAACCCAGCCGACTTGCCTTGCCCATCGAAGTCACTCCCGCCCCGGTTTAGATGTGTGCCTAAGCTTGATGGCAGGAAAGTGACTGCACGCTTGCTCAGGTTATGGTGGCCTTGCCGGCGTTTGGTCAGCCTTCAGCCTTCCAGCGTGCCGCACGGAAGGTGATGTTGAAGCGATATTCTCCGGTAAGGGGATGCGATGCTTCCTTCAAAGGCAGCACGCCATGATAGGCCAGGCGCGAAGCGCCGCCCCAGACCACCACGTCACCGTGTACAAGCGGCACCCGTTGCTTGGGTCCCGCACGATCGTTACCGCCGAACTGGAACGTGGCCGGCACACCCAGGGATACCGACACGATGGGCTGGGTGCCGTCGCGCTCGTCACGGTCCTGATGCAATGTCAGGCGGCTACCGGGTATGTAGCGGTTGACCAGGCAGGCGTCGGGGTCGAAGCCGGCATAGCCGGCGTGCGCCGCGGCTTCGGCGGCGAGGCGGGCAAAGCGCAGGGGCATCGTCGGCCACGGCTTGCCGGTGAGGGGATCGATCCGATCGTAGCGGTAACCGCGGCGATCGCTGCACCAGCCCAGTTTTCCGCAGTTGGTCATCGCCACCGACATGGTGAAGCCGCCGGGCGTGACCAGATGGCGGAACGGCGCATCTTCGGCCACGGCATGGATGTCATCTACCAATACCTGGCCGATATCCAGGGCAAAACCACGCAGCACCCATGCACCGTCGGCCAAGGGTTCATCCCGCCGTTCCACCATGCCTGCGAAGAGATCCGCCGTCACTGCCGGCCTTCGCGTTCAAGCAGCGCACGCTTGCGCTCAACGCCCCAGCGATAACCCGACAGTCCACCGTCGTTGCGCACGACGCGATGGCAGGGGACGGCCACGGCGAGGTGGTTGGCGGCGCATGCTCCGGCCACCGCGCGCACCGACGCCGGTGCACCGATCCTGTGCGCGACTTCGGTATAGCTGACCGTCTCGCCGGCAGGAATTTCCCGCAAGGCTTGCCATACGCGGCGTTGGAAGGCAGTGCCGCGGATGTCGAGCGGCAGGTCCAGGCCCCGGTTGGGCGCCTCGACAAAACCCACTACTTGCGCCACGACGCGATCGAAGTCGCGATCGTCGCCGACCAGTTCGGCGTTGGGGAATCGATCCTGCAACTGGCGGACCAGGGCGTCGGGATCGTCACCCAGCGTGATGGCGCAGATGCCCTGGTCGCTGCGCGCCACCAGGATCGCGCCGAGCGAACATTGCCCCACGGCAAAGCGGATGTGGGCTTCTTCACCACCGCGACGGAAGCGGCTGGCGGTCATACCCAGTTCGTCGGCCGCTGTTTCGTAGAAGCGGCTGCTCGAACCATAGCCGGCTTCGTAGATGGCGTCGGTAACACGCGTGGCGCTACCAAGCTCCTGGCGCATGCGCTGCCCCCGATGGGCCGCGCCGTACTGCCGCGGCGTCACGCCTGCCACCGCTTTGAACATGCGCTGGAAATGGAAGGGGCTAAGGCCTGCCTGCTGTGCCAGCACCTCAAGCGTGGGCATGCTTTCGGCAGCCTCTATGGTCCGGCAAGCCGCCGCCACCAGCGTGGCCTGGCGTTCGGCCTGCGAGGGGCCATCAGGCTTGCAGCGCTTGCACGGGCGGAACCCGGCGCGCTCTGCGTCCTCCCGCGTGGCGTGGAAGGCGACGTTCTGGCGCAATGGTGTCCGCGACCCACACGAAGGCCGGCAATACACGCCAGTGGTGCGTACCGAATACCAGAACGTACCGTCCACCGAGGCGTCGCGCGTTTCTACGGCATTCCAGCGGGGGTCGTTGGGGAGTTTGGTGGGCTGCGGTTTCATGGCGACCTCATCGGATGAATATGATGGCGCCATCTTCCCCGGGCAAGGCATTCGGGCCACTCCGGGCCTTGCGGTTGAATTCGGCCGGTTACCGGGCCAGTTCCGCGTCGGCGCGGTAGGCTTGCGCCTGCTCGAACAGCCAGGCGCGGAAAGTGGTGAAACCGGCGTGATCCACCGCCCGCGGGGACCGCGCCAGGTAATACGATTCCGCGCTCACCAGGTACCGGCTGCCGATCTGCCGCAATGCGCCGGAGGCAATCAACGGACGTGCCATCACCATGCGCCCCAGGGCCACGCCCACGCCTTCCATGGCTGCGCGCTGCAGGGCTTCGGAGGTGTCGAAGCGGGCCACGTAGCGAACCGGCGGCGAACCGCCGTGCGTGGCGAACCAGCGCGTCCAGCGATCCGAGGGATCGCCGAGCAAGGGCCAGCCGGCCATGTCATCGGCGTCCAGGCCGCTGAAGCGGTCGATCACCGCCGGCGTTGCCACGGGAACCATCCACTCGCCGAACAGGCGTTCGACATGAACGCCGGGCCATTGGCCCATGCCGTAGCGAATGCCCGCGTCCACGGCATCGCGTTCGAAATCGACCAGGTCGTTGCTCGACTGCAGGTTCAATTCGAGCTCCGGATGGCGGGCGACGAGATCGGGCAGCCGGGGCAGCAGCCAGCCGGTCACCACGCCCGGTACGGAGGAAATGGTGACCACTTCCGCCCGTCGCTTGCGGTAGCCGGCAATGGCGCGCTCGATGCCATCGAAGTGCCCGCCCACCGATTCGAGCAGCGCCCGGCCTTCCTCGGTAAGGACAACCCCACGCGGCCCACGCGAGAACAGAGGGCGGTCAAGCCGTTCTTCGAGCTGGCGGATCTGATGGCTCAGTGCGCTTACCGTCAGGTTCGAGTGTTCGGCCGCGCGGGTGAGGTTGCCCAGCCGGGCCGCCGTGACGAAGCGGTGCAGCTGCATCAGTGGGATCGACATCTTGAATTTTCCTCAAGTCGGTGTGGCGAATATATCGCTTCCGGAGCGGTACGGGCAGGCCTATCGTCCACACCAAGAACTTACCCCTTGAAGGAGATTGGACATGGCATCGATCTTCACCAACCTTGCTTTCATGCATGGGCACATCACTGACGTGGCCCTGGCCCGGCGATTGGCGGGCCTGGAGGAGGAGGGTGCGCAACCCACGAAGCCTTCCCGGCCGGCCAAGCGGGAGAATGTGCCTGGGATCGGAAAGCTGCGCCCTTCCACCGCCCCGTCGCACTGGATGATTTTGGGGCTTCGCTGATGGGTGGCGCGCCATGACTCCGACCCCTTGGGGGTTGGTTTCATGGCGCTCCTTCGCGGATAAGCAGAAATACTTTGCTATGGGTCTTGCCTCTAAGATGGCGACTTTTCGCCCGGGTCGGCAGGCACGTGAAAAAAACCATTCGTTACATGCTCGCGGCGCTGATGCTTGCGGGCGCCTTTGGTGTGCACGCACAGGACAAGGCGCGGCGTACCGATGTGCTGTTCTGGTCGCAGGCCGAGCGCGAGGCTCATTTCCGCGATATGCCGGCGATCTTTGCCGGCAATACGGTGAAACATGGGGACCATGTGCATGCGCTGCCGCAAGGCCGTCCGCTTCGGCCACGCTGGCCCGACGGTCAATCGCTCGAGGCCTATATGAGCGCGCACAAGGTGGCGGCTGTCATGGTGCTGCAGCATGGCCGCGTGCGCATCGAGCGCTACGGCCTGGGCTTCAACGCCACGGGCCGCTGGACGTCGTTTTCGGTGGCCAAGTCATTCACCTCCACGCTGGTGGGCGCGGCACTGGCTGATGGTTCCATCCATTCACTGGACGATCCCGTTGTCCGCTACATCCCCGCGCTGAAGGGGAGTGCTTACGAGGGTGTAAATATCCGCCAATTGCTCTCGATGACATCGGGTGTGCGCTGGAACGAGGACTACAGCGATCCGAAGTCCGACGTGGCGCGCATGTACTCCGCGCCGCGGGTGTCTGGCGAGCCGGCTCTGGTGACGTACATGAAGACCCTGGGTCGAGAAGCGCCACCTGGAAGCAAGTGGGTGTACAAGACCGGCGAGACCGATCTCATCGGCATCCTGGTCACCCAGGCCACCGGCAAGACACTGGCCCAGTACCTTGGCGAAAAAATCTGGCGCCCCTACGGCATGGCCAGCGACGCGGCGTGGCTGAAGGATGAAACCGACGGCACCGAGACGGGTGGCTGCTGTATTTCGGCGACGACGGCCGACTATGCACGCATGGGCCAGTTCATCCTCGACGGAGGCAAGATCAACGGCAAAAGCGTGCTTGCTCCCGGATATCTGGCCGACGCCACGCACAAGCACGCATCCACCGATACGCCAGGCATCGGCTATGGCTACCAGTGGTGGACCTACGACGATGGCCGCTTCACCGGCATCGGTATTTTTGGCCAAATGATGCATGTCGACCCCAAGCGCGGCCTGGTGATCGTGCAGCTGGCGGCATGGCCGTCAGCCGTCGGCCCGGACGAGATCGCGGCGCGCCGTGCGTTCGTGGCGGCCGTCACCGCCGGGGTCGACGCGGAAACCACGCCCACCAAGTAGGCTTGTGCCATGACCGATCCATCCATCGTTTTCCTGCTCGATGTCGACGATACCCTGCTCGACAACGACCGCTTCAGTGCCGACCTGGCGCAAACGCTCGTCGAAAGGTTCGGCGCCGAGGAACAGCAGCGCTGGGCCGACATCGACAAGGGCCTTCGCGCCCAGTACGGCTTCGCGGATTACCTGGGTATCCTGCAGCGCTTCCGCCTGGGGCTGGAAAACCATCCGCGGATCCTGGAGATGTCGGACTGGCTGCTCTCCTATCCCTTCAGTGAGCGCGTCTACCCCGACACCCTGAAGGCTCTGGCTTACCTGAAATCGCTGGGTACGCCCGTAGTCCTTTCCGATGGCGATGCTGTATTCCAGCCGAGCAAACTCAAACGCGCGGGCCTGTGGGACGTGCTCGAGGCACGGGTGCTGATTTACGTGCACAAGGAAACACAGCTGTCCCAGATGCAAGCGCGCTACCCGGCCGACCATTACGTGATGGTCGACGACAAGCTCCGGTTGCTGGTCGCCATGAAGGCGGAACTTGGGGACAGGCTCACCACCGTCTTCGTGCGCCAGGGACACTACGCAGCCAACTCGGACGCACTGTTGGCCACCAATCCGCCGGACATCGTTATCCAGGGCATCGGCGATCTGGTCACCATCGACCGCGATCGCTTCCTCTCAAGTCGCGCTATTTGAAGATCCCGCGCTCGAACAGGCCCACATTGGCGCGCAGCCGCTGCTCCACGGCTTTTTCGCCAAAGAGCTGGGGCATGCGCGACTGCAGCGCCGGTTCGAAGATGGTCGGCCCGAATACCACCAGCAGCACCTGCATGGCGCGCCAGGTGGTGTCCTCGGCCTGACGCAACATGCCCGCCGACTGCATCCGCTCAAGCGTGCGGGCAACCATCTCCAGCAGGGCATCGAGCAGGTTCGATCGTCCGGAAAGCGCATCGTCCAGGAACGAACGGCGGATGTAGCTACGCACGTCCTGGTCGTGGATCACCACCTTGTTGATGGCATGGCCAAAGCGCGTGGCGATCTCGGTGGATGGTCCCTTCACTTCCACCGCTTCGAATTCGGTGCCGAAAGCATGCAGCACGGCCTGGTCGACGGCAGTGCGCAGGCCATCCTTGCTACCGTAGTGGTGGGCGATCAGGGCAGGCGATACCCCGGCCTTCTGCGCCACCATGCGCATCGAGGTGGCAGCGAAGCCCTTCTTGGCGAACAGGCCAAGCGCAACATGGCGAATTTTCGCCTTCGCCGTGAGATCGGCCATCGCAACCGGGCTCATCGGGTTCTCTTCGTGAAGCTGCCGTGCATAGGCATATGCGTCATCCGTTCGCGCCCGGCACTTCTGGGGAAAGCGTGGGGCTCAGCATGTGGGGTTCCGCCTACACGATACCTGTCACGTTCTAATGGATGAGGTTCCCTGAACAGAACCGTATTTCCGTTTAGCCCGCTGACCACATGCTGCCTAGATGTGAATTACCTCACTGACAGCGCTTTTTCTTAACGCTGGCAAATACCTCCGGCTGCAGGCGACGCGTTCGCCGTCGCTCATGCGCAGCCGGGCCTCGCCGCCGTCGAGCGGCTCGATTTCCGCCACGTGGTCGAGGTTGACGATGCTGCTGCGGTGCACGCGGCGGAACCGCGCCGGGTCCAGCCGTGTTTCCAGGCCGCCGATGGTGCTGCGCAGGGGATAGTCCCGGCCGCGCACCCGAAGGTTCACATAGTTGCCCGAGGCCTGCGCCCGTTCGATGTCGGCGGCCGCCACCAGGAATTCCTTGCCGAGCTTGCGCACCAGGAAGCGCGTGGGCCGGTCCACCGGTTCCAGCGCGGGGCCTTCATCCGGTGCGTCCAGCAGGCTGGCTTCGCCTTGCGCCCGCAACACCAGCTGGTGGTACATGTGCACCACTACCAGGATCAACAGGTAGGAGCGAGCGTCCTTGATCAGTTCATAGAGGAAGCGCGACAGCGGATCGCCGAAATCGTATTGGCTGCCGTGCAGGGCGTAGACCCCGTGGCGAACGGCCACCATGGCCACCACGTGCACCAGGCTGAAGACCACGCTGCCGGCGACATGTGCGGCCATGCTCCATCGGAGGCGGCCCCATGCCAGGGGCAGCTGCCGGTCCAGCCAGGCGATGCCCGGCAACAGGCAAAACATCACCATGGAGCTGGACCACTCCCACGAAGCCACCTCCCAGTCGGCAATGGGCAAATGCGCGCGTGCGATGTCCAGCTGGGTCGTCACGGTGTTGCCCCAGGCGTTGGTCGCGAAAATGAAGAACCAGAACACGGCGGCGGTGGCAGACCGGTAACGCAGGAACAGGTCGAGCAGGCTGGACGGGGTTGCGGGGCTGGAGGTGGTCATGGGACGAAAGTATAGGCGGCGGCCGAGGCGGATTCCTCCCGCGTGAGCCGCCATTTGTCCCTGACGGCAGGAATTTCATCACTTCGCGCGTGACGCCGGCCCGACGTGACAGCACTCTTCCTCCCATGTCCCGAAGGATGTTGACGATGAGCCTGCGAACTGCCCTTGCCGCGATGCTGTTGATGCCCATGATCGCGGTCGCCGCCGACCAGTCCTGGACCGCCTATGGTGGCGCCCCCGGGGGCGGCCAGTATTCCCCCTTGAAGGAGATCGACCGGACCAACGTGGGCCGGCTGCATATTGCCTGGGTATTTCGCACGGGCGAATTCGGCCAGGCCATGTACCGGCAGAAGCACCTGACCTTCGAGGCCAATCCGCTGGTGGTCGATGGCCGCATGGTGGTGCCGACGGCCACCGGCAAGGTATTCGCACTGGATCCCGCCACCGGCAAGCC
>Ga0307510_10000370_pt1 | contig 42559 bp, 57 predicted proteins | sample 12_EM_MG_FD_207224 | JGI IMG/M metagenome (GOLD analysis project Ga0307510, IMG submission 207224) | Populus trichocarpa ectomycorrhiza microbial communities from riparian zone in the Pacific Northwest, United States - 12_EM | ecosystem: Host-associated > Plants > Roots > Unclassified | place... | reverse complement strand
CACACACCCACAACACAACAAAGGCTTAACTCCTCCCTCACAATGCATGGGTTAAGAATACAGTAAATCCAACATCCTCTGGCAGTCTTCAGACAAACATCTCCTGCATATTATGCCCTGACCCCATTGTAAGGCCTGCATGCGCGCTGGCCTTGCAACTGGCCTATTTTCCTCATTGCTGACACCTCCAACACTTCCCCTGACACCTCCGATGCCACAGGGCAGCGCACACGTGTTGCTGCCCTCTCCATTTTTACATGTCACCCTTTTTCTTGTCGTTAAGGACACGTAGCTAGATTGTAAATAGGTAGAAAACTTATATAAATCCGAATGCAGGACCATGAGCCAGGAGAAGGCTGCGCGTGTCTCCTGGGTAGGCAACGAGTGCCACCGGTTTTGCGTCGCGTTTCCCCCCATATCACCCTCTATCTCACCCTGGGGATTATTCTCGAACTCAACACGTAGACGCTGACTCTACTCTACACCATGTTTCTGGACCACTATGGTCTACCTAAGAAACTTGTCCTGAGCAACATCCACTTAAACTGTGCCTACACTGGGCCACTGGTTGCTCAGTATTGTCATCCTCCAGGGAGCTGCCATGTCAGCATCCACCAATAGGCACCAACACTGCATAACTCACCACCCTGTGGAATCCCCAGCCCACTGGTCATCCAATACTGTAAGCACAATTCCTTTATGGAAAGGCCCAAGATAATTTATTAGGGTGTCTTATGATGTACTCATAAATTTTCATGGGAAGGAAAATATACCATAACAGCAGTGCCACCATCCCCTTATCCCCCCCTCTTATGTTTAGCTGTCTATCTCTTTAGCCATGGCCCCATCCCCCAATATTTGTACCATATATATAGGACTCTTATTGTCAACCTGGGTTCTTACCACACAACATACCCCCCACTACCCCACTTTGACTCCCATATCCTCCCATATACTCATGCAATCCCCCACTCAGTGCTAGGTATGCATGGATCCTTGTTCCACTGCAATCTTATCATTTGTGGTTATACACATAAAGCCTGATAAATGTTTTGGAAACAACATGGCCTTCCCATGAAAGCTTGAAGCTGCCCACTTTACCAGCAGTCAACCTGGAAAATTAGGGAAAGGGTCAATGAGGAAAACTCACCTGTTGTTAAGGCTTCAACGGGCCTTGATAGTACAACTTGTACTAAGAGGTGAACTGGTGGCGAGTACTTGAAGAGGTAGAAGTCTCTAGTATTGCTAGAGACGACTCTGAGAGGCTTATGTAAGAGATGAGGAAAGGGGAGGCACTTGGGAGCTTTCAAGAACATTGATATTGAGAATCAAGTCAAGCTTAGGGCTTGACTGTCGAAATACAGGGTGCTTATATACAGGCAGGCGGGTGCACGTGCTACTATCACTAAGGTAGGTAGTTCTGGTCAAGAGGGGCCTGTCTGTGACGTATGGCGGTCCGCGGATAAGTGCTGCAGTCTGTATGAGTGGAACAATAGAGAATGAGCAAGAGCGAATGATAAAGTGACAAGTTGCTTAATCCATCCTTAAGGGTCAAACAATGGCGGCGGGTCATTCCAAGAAGAGAAGCGTCGTCATGATGCGATGACGACCACGAAGTTTGAGGCTGATCCGAGGAGATCTGATCTCCGCGTGCCCATTCTGGTCTAATGGGCGTCTAGTGTAAGCAACTACCCTTTAAGGTAGTCTGTATTGATGGTGACCCAGTTAAGGGCCATGTCGCTATCCGCATTGTCTGCGGAGCTCTGCGTGGATGAGGGATTGTCTGCGGACCCTCCGGGAGAGGTCAACTGGTAGCCCTGACTCTGGGGCGAGGTGCCAGCTATGGGCGATGAGGCTGAGGGGGTGATTGACTGGTAACTGCCTTCTCTACTGGTGCGTTGGCGTATGGGTGCTGAGGAGGGACTTGTGGGTGACAGGGAATGCTTTTGGGACACAGGACTATCTGGGACAAGGTACTCTTGCCATGGTATAACGGGGGACTCTTCTGGGGACAAGGTGTGCATGTTGCCTCCAGGGACATCAGGTTCATATGGAATGAATGGTTCTGGCTCTAAGGGTGGCGTGTCCTCCATGGGACTGTCTGGGTCTTCCAGTGGGTTCTCTACTGGGGATGGCTCTTGGTACATTTCCATTGAGGAGTACTCCTGACGATGGATGTTCCATGGGATGGGGACGAGGGGCTCAACTGGTGGCTGATCAAGGGGTGATGATGGTTTGGATGGTTCACTGGGCAGTAACGATGGTAGGTCTGGTAGGGACAATGGGTTCAATGGTAGTGGTCGCTTAGACATGGATAGGGTGACGAGGAGGGGGTCCGACAAGGATGAGAAAAATTGGGGTGGATCATAACACCTGTCCTCCCTGGCGGCCTAGTGACCATAACTGTAATAGGCCTGTATGCACAGTTGAACACTAATGCAAGGAATATCAAACCCACAAACATTAATACTTACAAATGAAAAGGTGCACCATAGTGGCTGCAAAGCCCAAGGCATAGAGCCTGGGGCACATAGCAAGCCAGGGTGCAGGTATGAAGCACCACAGAAGGGTGGGGCCAAGTGCATAGTTGGGATACCACCACAAGAGAGCAAGTGAGAACTTGATGCACTGCCCAGAGGGCTGGCACAACCCAAAGGTGCTGCTATAAAAGAAAGAGTGTGAATTGATGTGCTACTGCAAGGGAGCCCAAACAAGGGCAGGAGTGAAGTGAAACACTGACACTATAACCAAGCAGGTACACACTTGAGGCACCACAGTGGGTGAACAGGATGAAAGGGAGGCTGATTGCATCCAAACTAGTGTAACGCTGGGATATGCAGTGGGCTCGGAAACGAGCGCTGTCCGGCCTGGGTCCCACCATACTGAGAGTGAACCGCCCTTCGTGTCATGTGTGACCGTTTCGTGTGTGACCTGACACAACGCACATGAGGACGTTACCACGCCACCGCCTCAACTGTCAACCATCGATGCCATCGATGTCCCTGCCTTGCCTTCCTCGCACCCCGCCTTCGTCGTCCCCCGTTCCTCGTCCATCTCATCCCTTCTCCTCGCCTGCCGCCTCTCAAGTCCCTGCTTGCCTCACCTCAAGCCGCTGCTGACGTCAACACACCGTCTTGTTCGTTGGCGGACGCCACAAGAGTGCGCCACTTCAACTAGTGCTATGCACGTCGAGCCCGACATCGCCTCTTCGGCCCTCGCTTGGGTCCGCGCCTTGTTGGATTTGGGCCTATCTGGTTTTGGATATATTTGTTCTGTCTTCGTATGTCTCTTTATTCCCCTCCTTGTCCTAGATTCTTCGCTTGTCTCGCTAGCTCCTACTCAATGCCTTTTGCCATTGGACACCAACCCCTGCCACTCCCTTTCGACTCTGCGCCCGCTGTCGCGCATCGAGATACCATACATTTTCGCATCTCCTTTGATCACCGGACTCCCCCTTTCACATACGACGCTGTGCGGTCTGTCACCGGCAGCATTGGACTTCAATTCTTTTTCCTTCTTTTTCCCCACTCACTCCTTCTCTGCGTAGCGTATACTGTCGCCCCTCGTCTCAGACTCGCCATATAAATACCCCAGCCCAGCCCCGGTGAAAGCCAGGCAACTGCGACCCACTCTCTCTCCCTCTCCTGTCTGCGTCCGATTTTCTGAGTGTTTTCATGACCTCTATCTGACCTCCTGCGACGCTCCAACATCCGACTTGTACGTCTGCACCCTCTTTCGAAATCTTTGACCGTTTCAGACATCGCGCTGTGTTATTGTGCTGACTCATACCGACCATGAACGCGCGACTTCACCTTGCGCCTCGTCCCTACTCAAGCACCAGCTTGCGTTCTCAGCTATCTCAGGAGCGTGGTTTGTATTTCCCTTATCTCTGAACTCTCACACGGACTTCCCGTCTGCGATATATCTGGCTGCCCCAGAGAGGCAGTGAGCTTTTCTAAGTTCGCTGCTTCTCTTCATTCCTTTTTCCATTTCAGATTCCATTTTCTGCACTTGGTTGCCATTGGCGACCTTGCACATGCCCAGCAGAACTCAGCCAAGGGACCACCTAGGACGTTTTATCCATAGTGCTCAGCCCCAACAGGAGGAACTCAAACCAGCCACACCACAAGCCCAAGTCACCAGACCCAACGCACTACAATGCATTCTTCTCACCGCCAGCACCCCACTCATTTCGGACGTCCCAGTGTCTGAATTTATATCCAACATCACTCAAGCATATCAACACTGCAGTTTGCCTATACCTGACCCCTCTGAGTCACCCCCAAGCCTCCCATTCGCGTCAGAAAGCACCCTGTCGTCTCCAATCTGCTATGTACCACCCTTGCATCACGCAACTAACCCATCTATACCCGCCCCAGTGTTCAACGCACCCGGTTCCGACCCAATCACACCTGCACCCTCACCTCTACAGCTACCCGACGCATCCTTCAGCATGCCGCGACAGCCCGCGCACCTCAGCGACAACAACCTGTCTTATACCAATGAGGAGCCTTTCGTGCAGCTCCCGCTGCCACTTCCGCCACGTCCGTACCAACTTCCACCTTGGCATCCGAGGGTTCTCTCGCGCGCCAGGCCATCGCCACAGTTGCCGCATCCGAGAGCCCTGCCTCAACCACCACTTATGCTGCCTCCACCCGCTGTGACCTACGCTCCACCTGCCACAATTTACGTTCCACCTGCCTCAACCTACACTCCACCCACCACAACCTACGCTCCGCTTGCCGCGACCTATGGCTCACCTTTCGGTACTGGTGTCGGCGCTATGCCATCCGTGCGCTCCAAGATTGCGCCCCACTTCTCTGGCGACATCGAGCACCCTATCGAGGATTTCCTGGACAAGTATGAAGGATTGGCGAATAAGTACGGGCTTTCGGGCAGGGAGAAGGTGGAAATGGTTACTTGGTATGTCGACTGCTCCCAGCATCACGTCTGGCAAAATTTGCCAGGGTTCATCAACCGCGACTGGGACAACTTCCGCCATGAGCTCTGCATTGAGTACGTCAGCCCCACCCTGGAAGGCCAATTTTCAAGACAGAAGCTCGTCGACTTCGCCAGCAAGTATGCCCGGAAGCGCATGGAGGACAAAACCAACATCATCAACTATCAGCACCAGTTCAATGCTCAAAGCAAGGTTCTCCTCAGCACAGGTAGGATAACCATAGGAGAGCGCAACGCTCTTTTCTGGCACAGATTCCATCCTGACGATCAGCAAGCCCTCCGAGAGCGCCTCATCGCCATGCACCCCAACATGCCCAGAGGACAAGCCTTCGACCTCCAAGACATGTTCAACATCACAAGGGCCATCTTCTCCGGTGACGACGACTTCCTCCTTCAAGAGCCCTCTCCCCCTTCCGACCATGTGCAAACGGAGTGCAGCAGTTCGCGCAACCACTCTTCGCCTCAGGTCGAAACATGAACCGTTTGATTCCGGGACGACTACCCCGAGGAGGACGACAAGGAGTTCGAAGGTTTGGTTTATCAGCTCCACGCCGTCCCGGTTCGCAACCTGAAATACGCGCTGCTATATGCGCGATGCACCGCCTGTTTTCCTAACCACATGCGGGGCATCCCCAAGCCCGGCGGTTTCCAGATCGACACCACTGCCTCATACTCATACCAAATGCCAGCGCCTCTGCCACTGCCAACATGGAGTGTGCCAGCCGCTGCACCTGTTCCGACTCTAGCCGCACCCGCCCCGAACTTCAGCACCGCCGCACCCTTTCTTTGTTTTGGCCCGCACCCCAAGCTATGTGTCTTTTGCCGTGCTGAGGGCCACCGACTTCGCTCATGCCCCACCCTCAATGACTATGTTCAATCCGGTCGCGCCTCCTGGATCAATGACAGGATTCACCTCCCCAATGGGCAACCAGTTCCCTTCAACGGAACGCAGCGTGGACTTAAGGCGAGTATTGACGCATGGCTGACTGCCCAGACTGCCCCTGCCGCCGCACAGTCCAGTGCGGTTTTCACTTGCGAAACACCACCGCATCTTGACTTGCGCAACGCCCTGACCAGCTGGATAGAAGAGGTAATCGAATCTCACATCCTCCAGGTTAGGGAAGCCACTGCCACTGATGAAGACCAAGATCAAGACTTTTCCCACAACATCTTCAAGGTCTTTGCCACCGAGAAGAGGAAACGCGGCAAGGCTCTGGAGTTCTCTGCACCTCCACCACCAACTTCAGCTCCCGCCTCCACCTCCAGCGCCCCTCGGTCCAACGCGCAATACAAGTACCACTGCGACGCCGAAGACCAACAGCTCATCTTGGAGCTCGAAGACCACCTTATGCAGGGCAAGCTTTCTCTCACCACGCCCGCTCACATCTTCGCAGCCAGTCACGTCATTCGGAAGAACGTTGCGGAGAAGCTCAAGGTATGCCGTGTGGAGACCAACGAGTATGAGGTAGTATCCGCAATGGACCCATGACCACCCTCGCATCGCACCACCGTGCATAACGATTTCCCCCATCTTTCACCGCCTCCTGACGTCTGCCAGCCAGATTTCTGCCTCCCCCTGCTGGAGCTTGATGTCCTCGTCGACAGCGGCTTCAAGTCCCCTGCCATCCTGGACACTGGCTCACAAATCATCATCATTCGGCACGACATCGTGCAGTCTCTCGGATTCCCTATCAACCGTTAGCGCCTCATCGAGATGGAAGGGGCGAACAGCGCTACCAATTGGATGGTAGGATGTGCCGAGAACTTACCCATGCAGGTGGGCGACGTGACGATCAAGGTCCATGCACATGTCATCGAGCACGCGTCATTCGGCCTTTTGCTTGGCCGGCCTTTCCAGAAAGCTGCTCTCCTTTGATTCAAGGATCTGCCTAACGGCGAGGTAGAGGTCTCTGTGCGCGACCCGGCTGACTTGTCTCGAAGGACCTATCTTCCTACCCACCCTCATACCAGACATGCGCCAGCAGTCAAAGTGATTTCCGTCCGCGAACCGCCCTCACCTCCGCCTTCCTCGCTTGCACAATCCCTCATGCAGCACTCGTTTCTGCCGCCTCCACCTATCGACCCCGCCACCCTCGTCCTCAAATACAAGCGCATTGATAAGAAGGTCCGACCCGTTCCCACCACACTTCCTGAAGAGTTTCGCAATCTCTGACGCATCCCCAAAGACCCCCTTCTCTTGCTTCCTCCACTGCCAACCCATCCGCCTGATTTCACACCCAGCGAACACCTCACTCAAGAACGCCTTGACGAGCTCACACTCAATCCTGACAACTTCCTCTGGCCGGAGGAAGTCAAGCTTTTCCAGCACATCCTCAAACTCAACGAGAGCATGCTAGCATGGATGGAAGCGGAGAGGGGCAGTTTTAGCGATGCGTACTTCTCTCCTATCAAAATTCCTGTTATTGAACATGTCCCATGGGCACACAAGAACCTCCCCATTCCCCCAGGCATGCTTGAGGAAGTCATCAAGCTCTTCCACAAGAAGGTCGCCTCAGGCGTTTACGAGCCCTTGGACTTCTCATATCGCTCGTGCTGGTTCTGTGTCAAGAAAAAGAGCAGCGCCCTGCGCATCGTCCACGACCTCCAACCCCTCAATGCGGTCACCATCCGCAACTCTGGCGTTCCGCCTATCCCTGACCAAGTCATCGAGTCCATGGCAGGTTGCTCATGTTATTCGATGCTGGATCTCTACTCTGGCTATGACCAATGCTCGCTTGACATCTCCTCTCGCGATCTCACCACTGTCCAGTCCCCCATAGGTGCCATCCGACTAACTGTTGTGCCACAGGGGTGGACTGGCGCCGTTGCGATATTCCACAGCAATGTTGTCTTCATTCTTGAGGCTGAGATCCCCAACCCCGCAATGCCCTTTTTGGATGACGCTGGCATCAAAGGACCAGCAACTCGTTACGAACTCGAGGACGGTGGGTATGAGACCATCCCCACTAACAGCCAGATCCGCCACTTTGTTTGGGAGCATGCCAACAACGTATATCACATCCTTCACCACTTCCTCTGCGCTGGTGCCACTGTCTCTGCCAAGAAGCTCTTCCTCACGGTCCCAGAAGTCACAATCCTCAGTCACAAATGCAACTATGAAGGCCACATCCCCGACAATTCCAAAATCGCAAAGGTCCAAGATTGGCCTGAATGCAAGAACCTCTCCGATGTCTGCACCTTTCTTGGCCTCGCTGGATATATGCGCATCTGGATCAAGAACTACTCTGCCATTGCCTGCCCCCTAGTCAACCTCACTTGCAAAGACACTCCTTTCATGTGGCACCCCGAACACGAGCAAGCCATGCAGTCCCTCAAAAGTGCCATCATCCAGTCCTCCGCTCTCATCTCCATAGATTACACCACTGATCGCGCCGTTTATCTCTCAGTTGACTCATCCATGCGCGGTGTTGGATGGATTCTTGCGCAGGACTGCCCTGATGGCCGTCGCTGCCCCTCTCGCTTTGGCTTGATCTCTTGGAACAAGCGCAAGTCACGCTATTCCCAGGCGAAAGTTGAACTCTACGGACTCTTTCGCGCGCTACGCGCCTTCACCTCATCGGCGTCCGCAATCTCATCATAGAAGTCGACGCCAGTTATATCAAAGGTATGCTCAGCAACCCCAACATCCAGCCAAACGCCGCCATCAATCGCTGGATCGCGGCCATCCAACTTTTTGACTTCAAATTAGTGCATGTTCCTGCCGACAAACACAAGGGACCCGACGGGCTGTCAAGACGCAAGCCTGTTTCGGGCGAAGATGAAGAAGACGACCCCGATGATTGGATCGACAGTGCCTTATCCCTTGGCACTTGGGTCGTGAGTTGGCTCGACTCCCTCCCGACTAACTCGCTTCGCACAGACGCTCTTGTCCTCTCCCTGGAGTCCAATGACGACGACAACGACTCCACCACACTCCTCCGACCGCGCCACAACCGCCGCCTCCCTGCGCGATTCCGCACCGGCGACTTCATCTCCATTGACACGTCTCGTCCCACCAATCACCTCCGACCTCTCCTTTCCGACACCTCTCGCTCCGCACCACCTGTCCACAACAACAACAACAGCATCACCATTGACAACACTGACTTCAACACCAACAACAACAACAACAACTTCAGCACCATTTCCGACAACACCGACTTCGACACCAACAACAACAACAACAACTTCAGCACCATTTCTGACCAACACCACAACACCTCCCAGCCTCCCAACATTCCTGTCACCAACCTCGCACCTGCCTGGTTTCCAGCTAGCGACAAGGCAAGCAAGGCTGACGGAGAGATAGAGCGGATCCGACAATTCCTCCTTTCTTGGCGTGCACCTCCTGACCTACCTGCTGACGTGCTCACTTGTTTTATTAGCAGAGCGCACTGTTTCCTTATCGCTAGAGGCCAACTTTGGCAGAAGCAGCACAGCGGTCGCCACCAGCTCTATGCCTACCCCTCTGCGCGGTACACTCTTGTCCATGACGCTTATGACAAGTTGGGCCACAAGGGCTTCTACTCCACACGCCGCGCCCTCCTCGACCGCTTCTGGTGGCCAGCCCTCAAGTCCAATGTCAAGTGGTACATCCAGACATGTCACCTGTGCCAGATCCGCCAGACCACCAAGGTCCGCCTCCCACCCACTGTTGACTCTCCTGCGCCGCTTTTCCACAAAGTCTACATCGACACCATGTATATGCCGCATGCTGGAGGCTTTAGGTATATCGTTCAGGTGCGTTGCTCGCTCACAGCCTGGCCCGAGTGGTGTGCACTTCGCACAGAGACTGGATGCACGATTGGCACCTTTATTTTCGAGGAGATCCTCTGCAGATGGGGAGCAGTTGGCAAGATAGTCACTGACAATGGCATGGCTTACATCGCAGCACTCAATTGGCTTGCGGACAGGTATGGCATCCACCACATCTGCATCTTGGCATATAACTCCCAGGCAAATGGTGTTGTTGAGCAGCAGCACTGCATGGTGCGCGACTCCATCTTCAAGGCATGCAACAGCAACTCCTCATGTTGGCCTGCAGTTGCGCCCTTCGCCTTCTGGGCTGACCATGCCACAATTCACAAGTCGACTGGCTTTTTCCCCTTTTACATGGCACACAGTGTGGAGCCCACCCTTCCATTTGACATCACACAGGCCACCTTCCTTGTACCTGACCTCACCCACCCTCTCTCGATGGAAGATCTCATCGCCGCACACACCCGCCAGCTCCAGAAGCGCCCCGCCGACCTCACCACCATCCATGATCGCATCCGCGCCAGCCGCCATGCCTCTGTCCACCAGTTCAAGAAGCAGTACATGAATACCATACACGACTATGACTTCACCCCGGGCTCGCTCATCCTCGTCCACAACACACACCCAAACATGGACAAGATGAAGCCACGTTACTTGGGCCCAATGGTTGTCCTCCGACGCACACGCAATGGTGCATACCGACTTGGCAAGCTGGATGGCGCTGTCTCACGCTTATGCTACGCTGCCTTTCGACTTATCCCTTACCATGCGCGCTCACCGAGTTTTATTCCAGTCACACATGTCTTGGATGCGGAAGCCCTCGCGTCCATCGAAAGTGACGACACCTCGATCACAGGCACGGTCTCACTCCGTGAAGAGCTGGTGACCCAGGAGGGTCAGTTTTTAAACCCCCTGGGAGATGTAACGCTGGGATATGTGGTGGGCTCGGAAACAAGCGCTGTCCGGCCCGGGTCCCACCATACTGAGAGTGAACCGCCCTTCGCGTCGTGTGTGACCGTTTCGTGTGTGACCTGACACAATGCACGTGAGGACGTTACCACGCCACCACCTCAACTGTCAACCATCAATGCCATCAATGTCCCCGCCTCGCCTTCCTCGCACCCCGCCTTCATTGTCCCCCATTCCTTGTCCATCTCATCCCTTCTCCTTGCCTGCCGTCTCTCAAGTCCCCGCTCGCCTCACCTCAAGCCGCTGCCGATGTCAACACACCGTCTTGTTCGTTGGCAGACGCCACAAGAGCGCACCACTTCGACTAGTGCTATGCATGTCAAGCCCGACATTGCCTCTTTGGCCCTTGCTCGGGTCTGCGCCTTGTTGGATTCGGGCCTATCTGGTTTTGGATATATTTGTTCTGTCTTCGTATGTCTCTTTATTCCCCTCCTTGTCCTAGATTCTTCGCTTGTCTCGCTAGCTCCTACTCGACGCCTTTTGCTATCGGACACCAACCCCTGCCACTCCCTTTCGACTCTGCACCCACTGTCGCGCATCGAGATACCATACATTTTCGCATCTCCTTTGATCACCGGACTCCCCCTTTCGCATACGATGCCGCATAGTCTGTCACCAGCAGCATTGGACTTCAATTCTTTTTCCTTCTTTTTCCCCACTCACTCCTTCTCTGCGTAGCGTATACTGTCGCCCCTCGTCTCAGACTCGCCATATAAATACCCCAGCCCAGCCCCAGCGAAAGCCAGGCAACTGCGGCCCACTCTCTCTCCCTCTCCTGTCTGTGTCCGATTTTCCAAGCATTTTCACGACCTCTATCCAACCTCCCACAACACTCCAACATCTGACTTGTACGTCTGCACCCTCTTTCGAAATCTTTGACTGTTTCAGACATCGCGCCATGTTATCATGCTGACTCATACCAACCACGAACGTGCGACTTCACCTCGCGCCTCGTCCCTACTCAAGCACTGGCTTGCGTTCTTGGCTATCTCAGGAGCATGGTTTGTATTTCCCTTATCTCCGAACTCTCACGCAGACTTCCCGTCTGCGATATACTAGTCAGAAGATGGCACCACTATCAACAGAACAACCATGCACCTTGGCCCAAACACTTGTCACCTGTTCCTGCTATTGAGGGCCTTCTCATTTTCATTTTGAAGTCTATACATGGGGTGCAGCATTGCCCTGAGAACTATAGAAGTTCTACACAAGGCAAAATATAAACTGAGAATGAAGTATCTTGGCAGTCATTGTGCCCATGCCACCCTTTGTCTTGCATGGCCCAGCACCAAATACAATGCAATGATCCAATGGGCAAATGCAGCCAGAGAAGTGTGGCCCCACAGGAATATCCCCCAGCCAGAAATTGATCTAGGTACAGTCCTAGAATGTGGATGCTCATCAGTTCCCCAAGCCGCTGCCAACACTGGCCAAAACCAAGAACAATACCCCAGAAATGCTTACCTTAGAGGGCATCCTGACTTTTCCAGATCATCCTCTCCAAGTCTGCCTTTTTGATATGGGTCCAGCACAGCAAGAGAGTGATATAAGAAAATAAAAACCACTAGAAAATCTAAACAAGATGGCTGTGCACAAACAATCCTAGACTCACCAAGGACAAACTAACAGTGCCAAATAAAAGAACAAATAAAGGGCTTACCAAACTCATGATAAGCACCTGGGAACATGTCCTGAGCAAAGAAAGTGACTTCCCAAATGACTGGATGAATATGCGTGAGGTTTTAGTGGGTAGTAGACTGCAGCCTGAGTCCCACACTATCCCAATATGGGATGTGCATAAATGCATTTTCTCCTTACCACCAGTCCCAATGGCCTGGCTTCAGCATGCCACATGGGGCTGACACTTGTCTTCTGCCATGTGGCATGTATTTTGTCTTGATAGGTTAGTTATAGTAGCTACTTATTAAGAAATACATTGCTTTCAAAAAAAAAAAAAAGATACAGCCATAATGGCCCATATGGCAGCTGTATGATGGGCATGCAAAGACTTATGGATCCCTATCTACTTGTTGTCATCACCATCCACCAGCAGACCCTTATTGCCTCATTATCTCACCTTTCCAAGACCCTCATGCCAAAGTTCTGTACTGAACACACCTGGCTCATCCTCCATTGTTGTCTCAGGCCAGCAAAACAACACCATACCCAATGTCTCATCAGTCAAAATTGTCAAATACCACATTGCTAAACATGCAGTATTTCCCCCTTTTGTATGTCTATGTCCTGCTCCTTTTTTGTAGCTATTCCTGCTCTCCTTCTCCTTTTCTTTTCCATCTAGCCATCAAAGGCACTCTTTCCATCCTTTTCCTACCTAGCCAATGGTCCTCTTGCCTCTCCTGCCTTGCAATTGATGCCCATTCCCTTGTTATTTCCTTTTCCTGACACATCTTGCCCAGAATCTTGCTACTGACAAGACTCAGATTGCCCAGAATTGCCAGTGCAGGAGTCATGTATTGCCTCAAGGACAGAGAAGTAGGCCCAAGCACTGGCCTTGTCAGATAGGACTATTGTCTATATGGTTCCATGCTCCTTCCTATGTTTATCACTTTGTTTTTCTTATTAGAACACCCACTCACTTTCTTTTACATTAGTGATCCTTTTATTTGACCTCACACCCATTGTTATACCTTTGATATTGAACATTGCTGTATGGTTCTGTTGCTGGCAAGACTGACCCTTTTGACCTTCCTTTTTCTCTTCTATGTTCTCTTACTCCCATCATAGCATCCTGGTTCCTAATTGTGTCATCTCAAATTGTATAAAACCTGTGCACCTGCCTTGCTGAATAGCAGGCAATAGTGGCCCAAGATTCCCTTTGATTCTTGTGTGTGTGTTGGGCAACTGAGCCCCTTTCCCCTCCTTCCATCTTGTTGAAACCCTGATCACTAGTGGACATGCAATTGCTATTTGCTGTCTGTCCCCAGTCAACCCTACAGTGCATTCTTGAATTCTTGTGAACACTGCTTGGTTCCTTGCTCATTTTGTATTCCTCCCCCTCTTCCTTGAACTTATGCATGGACATGACATCTGCCATACAGTGTCCTGACAGGTCCCTTAGGTTCCCTCCCTCTGCAGGCCCCACCTTATTGGTACCCTCAGAAGGTCACATTCTTTCTGACTCAAGTACTCAATGCTCACTCACCCTCTTGCCATGGTGTGTTGGCCCCATGTGCCAGGCCTCACCATGCAATGGCCTTTTGCACCTCCCCCCACCCCTCTTTCTCTGCCATAGGCCCTGGGCCCCAATGCCTTGGGTGCAATGGTGGCTTTATCAGCCCTGCCAGCAGACCCAATACCAGCAGGGCTGTCACTACCACAAAGTGAGGGCAACACTGATTCAGTGTTGGTTTAGTTAAACTGTTGTAACTTGGCAATGTGATGTGTGGATAGCTTTGTTGCCAAGTTGTAGTCAATATAGAAGAAGTGGTTCCCACACTAGAGTGATGTCCTAGTGCCCACTTATAGTGAAATATAAAAGAAGAGAAGGGAGTTGAATTGACAGGAGATTCAACTTGCTGTCTTAGGGACAGCGGCAAACCTCTTTTATGCTAAGATACAAGTACGACTAATCACCATGTAGTAAGCCAGATACATGCTATGGCTAAGGTACTACTAGGATCACTAAGCGACTCCAACTAGATCAGTAAGCACATTACATAGCATCAGTCATCTGATCACTAAGTGTCAGGGGCCGGTTCCCACAACTTATGAAGGCTGTACTGTATGAGTAATAATGATCACCTAAGGCCAGTCACATTACCTCCTGCTCTAGCTAGCACAACCACATGCAGATTTCTTCCATCCTCCTTGAGTAGCAAGTTGTTCATTGTGTTGCTGAATGAATGGTGTTGCCAAGCACTCCATGTGCACCAGTTGCTTGGGGGCACAAGCCAACTCCAGTTGCCCTTCACAAATGGTCTTCGTGATCCTAACTGCCCCTGCTTTGGCCTCAAGTCGTTTGAGCTCTGCATTGATACAGGACAGGTCATTGTCCAATTTGTAGTAGTGTGCAATATCCGCAGCAATGCCCCAGTCATCAAGTCAGTGGGCTGCTTTGGCGAAGTTAGTGTGAACAGCGGGGGTACCAACAAGTAGTTGGTGGAACCAAGCAGGGAGGGGTTCAATAGGTTTGGATGAGTAGATAGCCCGGGCATAGACAGGGAGTGAGTAGGGAATGTCCAACAGTCCTTGTTCTTGTCTATAGGCTTGGATGTACCCATTGTGGGCAGGGGTGACCCAATAGGCCTCCATGTAAGCACCTTCGCCACATGGGATTTTGAGGTCAGGGTACATGGTGTTATGTACATATCTATCTGGAGCCTGTTTGTACGTTTTAGCATACCCTTTGATGGTTGATTCCAACTGTTTAATTCTGTCTTCAAATGTGATGACTGTGAAGCGATGGATCTCTTTGTGGTTCTTGACAGTCTGGACCAGACTGGTAGCGATATCATGGAGGGTGCCAGGGTCAATAACAGCATTAGTGGCAAATATAGTTTCCATAGTATGGGGTGAGTAGCATGATGGGGGTGAAGCAGGGTGACTTCTAGTGGGGGACTCCATGGAGGCATTGATGGAGTAGTCTGACATATCAGGGGTGGGGTCAGCACTGATGTAGAGGAGGGAGTAATGCTTGTTGTTAGCAGTGATAGGTGCAAAGGGGTTCGCGGCAAAAGTATGGATGTTTGAGTATGTGGATGTGAGTGGGATGGATATGTTGTCCAGGTCAGAAGACAATAAATTTGTGTGTTGTGAAGGGAAGAGGGTGAAGCAGTGAGGCTAGGAATGATATGCAAGGTAGGGGAGGTGGAGGTGTCCAGGGAGTTTCTTCCCAGCTGAGAGGTTCTTGGTCGATAGCCAGGATGAAGAGAGATGGGGTGTTGGAGTGAAAGCCAACCAGCTTTTATACTTTCCAAAGGGGTTCCCTTGTGGTAAGCTTTTACTAAATCGGGTGCATGAGTATCTGCTGCAGATTCCCATGTGTCATCACTATCAGGATATCCTTTCCAATGGATCAGATATTGCAGGGTTCTGTTACACCCAGAGTATCAGTGATTACAAATTTGCTCCACTTCATATTGCTCTTCATTATTGATTAGGTCAGGTGGTGGTTGGGAGAAGTTTGGGCTGTATGCACTTGTTTTGTGATAGGGTGATAAGAGAGAAGTATGGAATGTATCATGAATTTTCCATGTCAGGGGTAGAGCAAGTTGATACACCACAGGAGAGATCTCCTTGATGATCTTGAAGGGTCTGTATCTTTTTGGCACTAGTTTGGTTGCTTGATATGGGAGACGGAGGTTTTTACCTTCTAGCCAGACCTGGTCTCTGATAGTATATTGTGATAAAGGAGTCCCTGATTTCTCAGCAATTTGATTCAGGGCTGCAGTTGCTTGGGTGTGTCTCTCTTCCATTAGAAGGATTCTTTCTTCTGTTGTCTTATTGGTAGATGGGGTGGTTATTGCCAGGTTTAGTTTGAGGTTGTACCCCAAAATGATTTGATTGGGCAATAGCCCAGTGGTTGAATTCTTCTGATTGTTGTGTATGGCAGTGGCTAACACTAGCCATTGGGTCCAGTCTTTTGGGGCTGCTGAAGTTACTAATTGGAGATATTGTTCTACCCATTGATTCTTCCTTTCTGATAGTCCATCAGTTTGGGGATGAAATGCTGTGGATAAATTCTGTTGGATGTCCAGCCTCTTGGTTAGGGCCTTTCTGAAATGTGATGTGAATTGGGGATCTCTGTCACTGATGACCTTGTTGGGTAGACCAAACCATCTGAACACATGATCCACATATAGCTGAGCGATGCCTGGTCCCGTGATGGTAGTGTCACATGCCAAGAATATGGTGGCATGTGAACATCCCTGGTCTACAATGGTTAGGATAGCATCTTTCCCTTTTACAGAAGGTAGTCTGGTGATCAGGTCTATTGCTACCCTTTGGAATGGTTGAGCTTCTGGTTCAGTAGGGATATGGTAGGGTGGTACTTTGGTGTGATGGGTGATAATTTTGTTTTGTTGACAAATGGCACATCCTTTTACATAGTTCACAATCCATTCTTTCATATTCGGCCAGTGGTAGTGTTCTTGAGTTCTACAAAGTGTTTTGTCTTGGCCTGGGTGCCCAGCAGATGGGTGATTGTGCATCAGATTCATGATTCCTCTTTTTACAGCATTGATAGGTAGTACAAAGGTTTTTGTTTCTTGGGCCACTGTGGCAATCTTGAATTTTTGCACAGGTAGAACTGTAACTTGCTGGTTATCCTCTTTTCCTTGATCTACCCCTGGTAGTCATGAAAGGGCATCAGGAGGGATGTTGGTTTTTCCCGGAATATAGAGAATGTCAAAGTCGTATTCTTGTAGATCTGTGTGCCAGCATGCCATCCTCCGGTTAAGATTCTTTGGGGATTTCCAGTATTGAAGGTTTGTGTGATCTGTCATGATAGTGAACAGCTCCTTTGTCCATCCTAAATATGGTCGTGAGTGTAAGAGTGCTTTCATCACAGCTAGTAGCTCCCTCTCATAGATGTCATAGTTTTGTTCAGCAGGGATGAATGTAGCTGAGTAGTAGGCAATTGGATGGAGTACAGGTTTTTGTCGTTTTGAAAGTGTGGAGGTAGTTGGGATTTCTCCCTCCTGTGAGAGTACGGCTCCCACACCATATGCTGATGCATCGGTTTGGAGGTAGAATTTCTTTTCAAAGTTAGGTTGTTTGAGAACTGGCGCTGCGCATATTTGTGATTTGAGGGTTTCAAAAGCTTTGACTTGTGGCTCATCCCAATGCCATTTTTCTGATTTCTTTGTGAGATCAAGTAATGGTCAGGCGATTTCTGAGAATCGTGGAATGAAGTATTGGTAGTAGCCACATAGTCCAAGAAATGTGTGGACATCCATAGGGTTTTGCGGTTTTGGATAGTCCACAACACCTTTGAGTTTCTTTGGATCCATGCAGAGTTGTCCTTTTCTGACGATTATGCCAAGATATTCAATTTCTTCTTGCTTGAAAGCACATTTCTCCAGTTTTAGGTAGAGGTCGTTGGCCTCTAACTTGTCCAGTATTTCATGGACATGTTTCCAGTGTCATTTCAGGTGCTGTTCATGTGTTTCGTTCACGTATTTCTTTGTATGGATTGTGATATCGTCCATGAATACTGAAGTATCCCCTTTTGCCACATCTGGTTGGAATATTGTGTTTATCATCATTTGAAATGTAGCCAGGGAGTTAGTAAGGCCAAAGAACATGACAGTTGGTTCAAATAATCCTTCTGGGGTAAGGAATGCAGCTTTCCATTCATCTCCTGGTTTGATTCAAATGTTGTTATATCCCCATTGGACATTGAACTTGGTGAACAGGATACATCCTGCTAGTCAATCGATGACTGAGGGAATGAGAGGGGATACGTTGCAGTTCCATTTTGTCCATTTGTTGAGGGGTTGATAGTCTTGGACTAGGCATAGTTTCCTATCCTTTTTCTTAACAAAGAATAAGTTAGCTGCATATGGGCTCCACAAGGGTCTGATTGTATTCCTCGCTAAGTGTTCTTGAACAAATTTGCTTGCTTCTTCAATTTCTGATTGAGTCAGCGGTAAGAGTCATCCTGGAAGGGTTGTAGGGGCTCCTGGTAGAAGTTCAATAGTGTGATCCCAGATTGTGTGTTGGGGAAGGCGATGTGATTCATATTTGCTGAACACTTTCCTGTGTCGCATGTACTCTGTGGGTATTTTGGGATCTTCTTCCTTTAGTGCAGAGTTTATTGTTACTCTTCCTATGAAGTATTGACCGTGATGTATAGGACAAGGTGCATTTATTGTATGGGGTAGGAATCATGCTTTCTTTGCATTCGGAGCCCTGAGAATAATAGGGAGTTGGGTGGAATCAATCCATCCTCATTTCCAATTGATTTTTGGTTGGACAGCAGCAAACCAAGAGTATCCAAGGATGGCTTTATGTTCCCCTAGGTCTGATAGGAAGAAGCGTAGTTGGTTCCTGGAGGTTCCTGTTTGAACTTCAATATCAGTATAGTGCTTTAGCATTCCTGCTTTATTCTCTGTTCTGTCCACATTGAATAGTTGTTGAGGTTTGTCTAGATTCTGTTGGGAACTCACTACTTTTATGGGTAGTCAGACTTGACAATGGTGCAGAGTTGAAGGTGACTGATCCAAAGGATGTTAAGGCTTCAACAGGCCTTGATAGTATGACTTGTACTAAGAATGAACTGGTGGCAAGTACTTGAAGAGGTAGAAGTCTCTAGTGTTGCTAGAGACGACTCTGAGAGGCTTATGTAAGAGATGAGGAAAGGGGAGGCACTTGGGGAGCTTTCAAGAATGTTGATATTGAGAATCAAGTCAAGCTTAGGGCTTGACTGTTGAAATACAGGGCGCTTATATACAGGCACGGCCGTGCACAGGCCATGGTCACTAAGGTAGGTACTTCTGGTCAAGAGGGGGCTGTCTGTATCGTATGGTACTCTGTGGACAAGTGCTGCGGTCTGTATGAGTCGAACAATAGAGAATGAGCGAGAGTGAATGATAAAGTGACAAGTTGCCTAATCCATCCTTAAGGGTCGAACAATAGCAGTGGGTCATTCCAAGAAGAGAAGCGTCATCATGATGCGATGACGACCACAAGGTTTGAGATTGATCCGAGGAGATCTGATCTCTGTATGCCCATTCTGGTTTAATGGGCATCTAGCGTAAGCAACTACCCTTTAAGGTAGTCCATATTGATGGTGACCCAGTTAAGGGCCATGTCACTATCCGCGTCGTCTGCGGAGCTCTGCGTGGATGAGGGATTGTCTGCAGATCCTCTGGGAGAGGTCGACTGGTAGCTTTGACTCTGGGGCAAGGTGCCAGCTATGGGTGACAAGGCTGAAGGGGTAATTGACTGGTAACTGCCTTCCCTACTGGTGCGTTGGCGTATGGGTGCTGAAGAGGGACTTGTGGGTGACAGGGAGTGCTTGCGGGACACAGGACTATCTGGGGCAAGGTACTCTTGCCATGGTATGACAGGGGACTCTTCTGGGGACAAGGTGTGCATGTTGCCTCCAGGGACATCGGGTTCATATGGAATGAATGGTTCTGGCTCTAAGGGTGGCACATCCTCCATGGGACTGTCTGAATCTTCCAGTGGGTTCTCTACTGGGGGTGGCTCTTGGTACATCTCCATTGAGGAGTATTCCTGACAATGGACGTTCCATGGTACAGGGACAAGAGGCTTGACTGGGGGCTGATCCAGGGGTGATGATGGTTTGGATGGTTCACTGGGTGGTAGTGGTGGCAGGTCTGGTAGGGGTGATGGGTTCAATGGTAGTGGTCACTTAGACATGGATAGGGTGACGAGGAGGGGGTCTGACAAGGATGAGAAAAATTGGGGTGGATTATAACAAAGGAGCAGCAAAGAGATGTTGAGGAGGAAGAGGCAGAAGGCAAGGAGAGGCGGGATGGAGTAGACTGTTGAAGATGAGGGGCGGGCTGCTGACAATGAGGGAGCTTTGAAAGGCTCCAGTGTGGGGATTGACAAGAGAACAGTCTAAGGACTGTTCACCTAAATTTGTAGGTCTTATATACTAATACAGGGTGGTCTGTGCGCAGTTTAGGGTAGGTACAATTACAGGTAACGGGGGACTGCACAGTCGATGCGCAGTAACTGTGGATTACATTATACATCTTGATTAGGGTCTAGCCCTATTGAGTTGTGTCTTTGTTGATTGAGTTGCATCACGTGTTTGTTGATTGTTTAGTGGACGCGTCTTGTTGATTGTTCCCACAATCTGCCACATGTTGATCAACGGATTAGATGCACATCCAAAGCATGTCTGGTCAGGTGACATTGTTGATGACCAATTCCTTGATAGGTCATGTGTTATCTTCCCAGGGTCACAGGGTCATAGGTTCCCAGGGTCATGTGCTAATAAGTCACGTGATGTATGAGTGACAGAGGGGTCACGTGATGAGTCACATGTAGGGTCATGTGATATATTTCCACGGTCACATGATGCTGAAGTTACAGGTTTGTAGCTGAGACTGGGGGGCGCAAGTACCGCTTGCAACAGTATCCCCTCTTTAGGATCTCCTTGTGCCTGCAAGGCTTGTATACATATCCCCTCTTTAGGGCGATTACGGGTGTGGAATTCAGCGACTAGTTCTTTAGCATGTGTTAGTTCTCCAGCTGGGATCCATGAATTGTCGGCATCTGTATAGCCTTTCCAGTGGACGAAATACTGTGTGCTCTTGCGATTTCTTGTGGGACGTGCTGCTAGGACTTTATCAATTTTGTAATGTCCTTCTTCTCCTCCAACAATCTCTGGAGGGGGTCGTTCAAAATTGGGTCCATGTGCTTGTGTTTTGTGGTAGGGTTTTAGCAATAAGTTGTGGAATACAGGGTGAACCCTCATGGTCTTGGGTAATTGCAACTTGCAATTTGTAGGTGAAGCCCATATGACCTTGAAAGGTCCATATCTTCGTAGAGCAAGTTTCACTTTAGGGTGTGTTGTTTGTAAATTTGTGGCTTCCAAGAGTACTAGGTCATCTTTGTGGAATGTGTAGGATAGTTCTTTGGGTCCTCCACTTTGCATTTCTTTGGCCACAATCATAAGTGCTGCAGTGACTTCTTTGCATATTTGTTCTAGGTATTGGATGCAGTCATCCATGCTTTGTAGTCTGGTTTGTAGTTGCAAGGGTGGTTTAAAGGTTGGCTGAAAGCCATACCAGACTTCAAAGGGTGATCTATGAGTGCTGCAGTGCGGTTGTGCATTGTGTGTGAATTCGATAATGGGGAGGAGTGTGGTCCAATTGTCTTGTTGGAAGTTTCCACAGATATGAAGGTATTGCTCAATGACTTGGTTGACTTGTTCCGATTCGCCATCAGTTTGAGGGTGAAACGTGGTGGACAATTTCTGCTTGATTCTGAGCTTTCTCCATAGTTCTTGGGTTACTTGTGCAGCAAATTGTGGTCCTTGGTCAGAGATGATTGCCTTGGGAATGCCTGTTCTTTTCCAGACGTTGTCTACTAGTAGTTGGCTCGTTTGCTCAGCCGTGATGGTTTTATGACAGGGGGATAAGATAATGGCTTTGCTGTGACGGTCGATGACTGTGAGGATGCTATCATATCCTTGTGATACTGGGAGGTCTACGATGAAGTCCATGGTGATTGTTTCCCATATCCCTTCAGGGATCTCATTGGGCTTGATTGGTACTTTGGTTGGTGGTCGTATCTTTGTAGTTTGGCATGTGGCACATCCTTGTATATAGGCTTTGACAAATTTAGTAATGCCTGGCCACCAATATTTGTGTAAGATTAGTTCGATGGTTTTCCATTGTCCTGGGTGTCCCATTAGGTTGTCATGAAATTGCTGGGTGACTCATTGTTTGAGTTCTTTGTTCTTTGTCTTTGGAATGTATATTAATCCTTTGTAAAGGATTAGGCCATCTTTGTAGTTCCATTCTTGTAATCCTTTGTTTACTTGTCTTGGGCCACTAGTGAGGATATCCTTGAGTTTCTGGCCCATCAATGTGTCTGTCTTTATTGCTTCTTGTATAGCTTTCTTGAGCTCTTTGTTGATTCCTGTAGGAATTGCCATGTTATGTAGTGCCCGTATATGGAATTGCTCTGGCTTGAGTAGGAATTTTTCTGGTGTGAGCAAAATTGTTTCTGCATTCTCGGATGCTATCCCCTCTTTATAATCTGGATGCCTGGACAACGCATCTGCCTTGTTAATTTTGCCAGGTTTGGGGATGATAACGTAGTGAAAGTACCAAGGAACAGGGACCAGCGTGCTTGGCGACGTGTAAGCGTTTGTTTTGTGGTGAAATACTTGAGGTTCGTGTGGTCCGAAAATATCTTTGTCTGGTGGGCACTGCCTTGGAGGTAATGTTGGAAATGCTTGAGAGCATGAATGATAGCCAGGAGTTCTTTGTCATGAATTTTGTAGTTGTGTTCGGCTGGCTGGAGGGACTTGGAGTAAAAAGCGACTGGGTGCAACCGTCCTAACGTGTCATCTTGTTCCAAAATTGAGCCTGTGGCATAGTTGCTGGCATCAGTAATCAGGGTGAATGGTTTATCATAGTCCGGTAGGATTAAGACCAGTGCGGAGGTAAGTGCTTGCTGTAACGCAGTAAATGCATTTTCTTGTAAATGGGTCCATGCCCATGGTGTATCCTTCTTTGTAAGGTCGAAGAGAGGTCGTGCCAATATGGAATAATCTTGCACGAAATGATGGTAAAAGTTGCAAAATCCTAGAAATTGCTGTATGTCCTTGACTTTCTTTGGTTTAGGCCAGTCTTGCACTGCCTTGAGTTTGATGGGGTCCATGCGTAGTTCGCCTTTGGAGATAATTAGTCCTAGGTATTCGACTGATGTCTGGTTGAAAGAGCATTTGGCAGGTCGTAGGTATAAGTCCAACTTGAGTAAAAGTTGGAAAACTTTGTGCATCCAGTAGACAAGTTCTGTGATTGTGGTTGCGTAGATAAGGATGTCGTTGAGATAGATGACCACATGTCCATCCTTGATTAATGGACCAAATTCTATGTCCATAAATGTCTGGAATGTCGCGGGTGCATTGCATAGTCTGAAGGTCATGACTGTGGATTCATATAATCCCATAGGTGTCTTGAAGGCTGTTTTCCATTCATCGCCTTCATGTACTCGGATATTGTTATATCCCTATCATACATCTAACTTGGTAAAGAATCATGCTCCCAATAGTTTGTTGACGAGTTTAGGGATAAGTGGGATTGGAGCTGCATTCTTAACAGTAATCGCATTCAGTGGGCGATAATCTTGTACTGGTCGTAGTTTGCCATCCTTCTTGTCGATGAAGAAGAAGGAGCATGCATGGGGTGCTTCAGATCGACAGAGTGTGCCTCTTTTTAGGCCATCTTCAATGTATTCTTTGAGGGCAACTTTCTTGATAGGTGTAAGGCAATAAACTGTGGTTTTCTTCATTTCCATGCCTGGGATAAGGTCTATCTTGTGATCCCATGGCTGGTGCTTGGGTAGTCACTGTGCTTCTTCATCCAAGAAGACTTTGCCATATTGACGGAATTCGGGGGGTATTTCGACATTCTTTGGTTGTTCTGCTTTGGCTAGAGTAGTTGACACCATAGTTCGTGCGACTACCGGTTCATATCGTGGAGAAGCATGCTGTGACGCATTTTTAGGAGGCACTGTGGATGTAACCACCGGTCCTGTTCTTCATGTAATCGATATTGTGGGCGTAACCACTGATTCATTTGTAGCCATATTGTGCTGCGACACAACTATGCTTATCTTGGGGGGTGACATCATGGGCGAAACCACTGATTCACTTGGTTGTATCATATCTTCGTATTCGCCATATAGGTGGGCTAAAATGCATTGTGTAGGATCTATGCCTTGGTACTTGGATTCGAGTAGGTCGTTGTAGTGCGCTTCCAAATCTTCAGTTGGAAGGAGGTGTGCCAAGTCCGATGTTTCATCGGGATAACTTGGGTAACAAGAGGTGGGGCAATGGTTGAGATGTAGTTTGTTCTTTGCCCAGTCTATCTGGGGGTTATGTGCCCTGAACCAGTCGGTTCCTAGGAGTATGTCATGCCATCCAATATTGGTCACAGCTATTTCTGTGGTTTCCTTGTGTTCTTCGCCCATCTCCATTTGCAGGATGGCAGTATGGTGGATTGGTCCTTGTTTATTCAAGGTACCGTCGATGTTTCTTGGGTAAATGGGTTTTGCTAGAGGACTTGTGGGGATCTTGTGTGCATTGATAAACGAGATATTACAGTAGACGCCCTTGGCTCCACTGTCAAGTATTGCATGAGCATCGATTTTTCTCCCATGGCATACAATTTGAACTTTAACCCGAATTGATGGGGAACATATATTCCGAATCATATCTATTGGTACATGGGAAGTCTTGGGAACTTGGAGATTTTGGAGATTGCTAGAATTACAATGGGATGGTGGTACAACTCTCACTGATGATGCAACAGAAGAGTGCGCTAAAAAGATGAGTGATTGATGTGGGCCACATCAATGTCCAGGGGGTCCATATTGAAGATGGACAACATCTTGAGGGTAACATCCATATTGATAGGTGCGAAGTAATTGGTGGACAGCTCGTTTGCTTCCACACTATCATGGATACTCATTTTATCCATGCTATCTTCCAGAATCGAGTCCATTTGACATAACAAAGTTCTGGGGCATTTGCCTAAGTTGCAATTGGTGGCGATATGTCCTGGTTTGCCGCAGTACATGCAAAGTTTCTCTCTGAAGCAGCATTCCCTTTCTTCAGGGGAGAGCTTTCCTTGATGAAACGAGGTTCCACAGCTACGTCCTCAAAATTGACCATGTCCATGAGTTACATTTATTTCTGTGGTGGGTTCTTCTTCTTCTATTGCTTGAATTTGAGGGGTAAAACGACCTCTTCCGTGTCCTCCTCCTGTAGAAGGTGTATAGGACTGTGGTGTAAACATGCGGAAGGAACGATCCAGGTCTTGAGCCTTGTCAACAAGATCTGGGAGTGTGGCTGGCTGGGGTGATAGGGCAACTAGTTTCTGTTGGAGTGCCGGGTTAATGCATCGTCTGAATGCATACATCTTGGTATTGTCATCAATGCCTGATCATCGAGCGTGGTGGGTCCAATCTTGGTACCAGTTGTTAAATTCTCAATTGCCCATATATGTGTCATGCATCCCCTTAATGGCTTCCTGTTGGACTTCGGGGGGGATGAATTGTTTCTGAAAGGCCATCTGGAATTGGGCCCATGTTCCATAATTGTTTGGATTGGCTGCTAAAGCTTCAGCGATACGATCACTGGCCCAATCTCCTCCACAAGTACTGGCTTTAAAATTGGTCAATGCTGCTGGTACTTTCTTGTTGTCAGTATTGTAGACCGTGGTGTTCATTGTATAATAATTGGCCAGGGTGTTCCAAAAGGCTTGGGCCTTTGTTGGGTTCCCATCATAGGGATCAGGGGTACTTCCCAAGAGTTTGGGAGTCGCGATGTTTCCTGCCATGATGACTGGGGGTGGGGGTAGTGCTGGGGGACTAGGTGGCCTTGGTGGCGGGCCTGTTCTTCCTGAATGCAGCTGGTGAGGAGGGATCTGCGGTGGTATTCCCTTGGGGTTCCCCTTTGGTACAGGTGGTGTCTCTGGCTGGGTTGTGATAGGTACTGGCGTGGCTTGTAAGGGTCTCAAAGAGCTGGCAAAGGTCTGGGGTAAAGGTTCTTCCTTTGCTTTGCCTTTGGACACAGATGGAGTAGGAAGTGAACTTTCTTCTGGTATTGAAAGTTTGGAGCTTCCAGGAAGCGTACTTGTTGGATGAGAGGGGGTTTCTTGGGGACTTGGGGTACTAGGGCGACTGGCAAGTTTCTGGAGGGTAGCAACGATCCTTGTTTCAGCTTCTTGCAGTAAGTTGCTAATGTTGAGTGTGTCCTCATCGGTGGAGGATTTACTGTGTGTGGATTCCTTGTCAGATTTGTGTTCTTTATCAGATTCTTCAGATTTATTGCTTTCTTCTTTCTCAAATTCTCCAGGGATAGAAGGCTTTGTGTCTTCTACTTCAGAGGTACTAGGACTTTGGAAATGTACCTTTCAATTGTTGAGGTACTTCCACTTGGGGTATAGGGTATCCCACTTGATTTGCTTGCCGTTGTAGGTGGCGGTTTGTAATACAAAGTCGAAATTTTCAACTTCGTCAAGGTGTGAAACAAGGAATCGAAATTTCCTTGTGGTAAGTTCTGTATTATCTGAAGTAAACTTCCAGATAGTTCCTATTCCTTTACACCAGATAGCTGGTTCTTGAAAAAGGGCAAAAAGACACCTAGTGTCTTTATAGTCAGTGGCAAAGGCGTTGGTGGTGTAGACAGGTATATATGCTTGTTCTTCGTCTGTTAGTTCAAGTCAGTCTTCAAGCGGAAAGTTATTAAGGACGTTTTCCCAAGAGCTCATGCAAGAGTGATGGTATAACTGGGGTTATCCCAACTGTAGAAAATTGTACACACTTTAACCAGACAAGGAGTTCTAGTATCACTATGATGGGTAATGCCTCTATAATCCTCTAGAATACCGTTGATTGTGATCAAAGTTTGGTATTTCCAAAAGAATTTATTAAAGGCCCCGATATGCAGAGTGATAGTCTGTAACTCTGTCAAGGGGTGGCTAATATGTTTCTTAGTACGATTCTGTAGAAGGAACAAACAATGTTGCTTGAAGATGTGGAGCTCTGTGCAATTTCTTGTAGGGGCAGTGACACCAAGGTAGATAACTTCCAGTAGGTAGATTTGTGATGTGGCTCCAACTAGATCTGAATTTCCCAAGATGCTGGTGTGATGACTATGGGGAGTAGGGGGTAGTGGTTGTTCAATTCTTGGTAATGCGTTATATGGTCTGTGTAGGACTTCTTGGATGTGATGTGTTACTGGTACTGTGAAAGAATTTGGGGGTGGGGTTGGTTCTCTATAAACTTGGGGAGAGGGAATGGGCTGGGGTCATCGGTCAATGAAGTTCTGAGTGCAGCAGAGTCTGTGTCTTCCTCTTTCGTTAGAGGGTATGAAGTGTCCTTGTTCCTGGGCTGGGGCTGAGTGATTTCTCCGGTTATATGGACTGGCCAGGTTGTCGGTTGTAATGGAGACCTTCTATAGGTCCTGCTCTGAAGAATCAGGGGTCCCAGAGGTGGATTCCAAGTGGGGTGGGGGGAGTTCCGGGGTAACGGCTATTGCAACGACAAAGGTTGATTCCACAGAAACAAAGATCCAGGTTGTCATTCGAAAAGGTGATCTCTTGGGCACACCAATATACTGACTCAGGTGTGCTTGGGGGACTGGATTGAGGGGAACCAACCAGAGTGGGGGGTAAAGAACTGTCCACACTGTTGTGATAGGACAAATTGAGCATGAGAAGATCTGGTTCCAAGAGGATACGCTGGAAATGTTCCAGGTATTCGGTGTCTCTTCCCTGAGTATTTGGCTGGGTGATGGGGAGGGTAAAGTGGGAAGGGGGATCAATGAGACTTGTGTGTGGGGCAAGAAGTTCTGTGGTCCAGGCACGGTTGTTCCACTGATATGTAAGGATTTGTTCGTCGCTGTAGATGAACTGGTATAAGTTAGTTGAAGTGAATTCTCTGCTTGGGTTTGTTTGTAGTCGAATTTCGTTAAATTCCACTTCAACTTTGGTTTCCGACATGTAAAATCTAGATAGAAATCTGATTTGGTGTCCAGCTTGGATCTGTGTGATGATTTCCGGCCTGTGTGACAGGACAAAGTAATGCCAGAGAAAGGTTTTGTTGTAGAACAAGGAGATCTGAGTGGCTGGTGATTGGTCGAAGTTGTGAGCACCAGAGAGTTGCCAATATACAGTGCAACGTCTTGCTGTGTTAAGGATGTCGATAAGTTGGTAATCAATGTAATGATAGAAGCATTGAGTGCTGAAGAGTCGACCAAAGGGAAGGATGTCTAAGAGATCCTGAGGTACTAAGTGATGTTCGCTCCAATGGGTAAGTTGGACTTGTTCCTGGAGATTGGCGATTCTTGAATATGTTTGTCTTAAGATTTCTTCATGAAAATTTGCCACTTAAGACAAACAAAAGAGAGCGAGTTAAACCTTTGATTTATTTACACCAATACAAGTCCTTTGTAACTTACTAAGAAGTATTACAAAGGGTTTTCAGAGGGGGGTGTAATAAAATCGAAAGGTTTAGCAGGGACACGAGGAGTGGGTAAGAAACAAGAAAACTGGGGGTCCGTACATAATAAGTCTGTGATGCGTGTGCTCCTATTAACAAAAAGAATCCCTTGCTCTGTGAAATGTAAGTGGCCACAAAGGATGGCTGTATGACCATCTAAAAAGTCATAGGCAACAAGGGGGACGAGGGCGCCTTCAAAGTGAGAGAGCCAAAGGGGAAGGAAGTGAGAAAAGACAAACTTAATCGAGTCCAAGAAGGTGGTCTTGATATAACCAAAGGGGAAGTTGGGGGACCATGGGTACTTGCCTACTTTGGCACAGATGTGGACTGGGGGAAGGGCGCCGTCAGAGTGGACGTGGATGGAGTGGTGGGTGTCAGTGTGGAATGGGGTGACGAAGTATGGGGGTGTAGTGGTGTCAAGGTCTTGGGCCCGGGGGATATGGTTGAGGAATTGGCTATTGACGAGTTCCTCTGACAAGAACCAAACGTGGTGGTCTTGCTCATAGTGAATGGTGTACTGGTGAGGGTGGCTGGTGGCAGGGAGGCAAGGTGGGGCAGCAAAGAGGTACTCGAAGGGGGCGACATTGACCGTAGGATAGAATACAGGGAGCGGTCAAGGAGTGGGTGACGGTGGGGTGGGGGAAGCGACAGTGGCGATGGGTGCTTCAACGATGGGCAGGGGAATATTCTTGACAGGAATGTCCTTGAGCAAGACGTGGTCAGTGATATCACCAGTAAGCTGGAAGTGTGACCAGCTGTCTTGGGTGAGCGGGGGAAGGAGGGCGTCGAGCTCTGCTTGAGTGAGACAGACGACGTGGGCAGTGGTTTCTTCTCCAAGTTGTTCAAGGTCGAACTTGGCGGTGGCGGTGCGAAGTGCTTCTGCAGTGGGCTTGGGAGTAGGTGGTAATGGCAAGCAGACCACATAGGGGTCAAGATCAATGGGGGTGGGTTCGAGGGTGTCCAGGTTGACGAGGGTGATGCTGGGGTCGGCAAACGAGGTGGAGTACCATGGGGACTGTGGGGTGTAGTTGTCATAGGGGCCGGGACTAGTGGGTCCAAGGAAGGGGAAGTCAGAGATGGTGAACTTGGGACTGGAGGCAACGGTGGGTGACCAGGGGACAACAGGGGATGACGTGGAGCTGGGGGGGTACTGGAGACGGGGACTTCCGGGACTTGGGTAATTCCAAGTGTTGTGGGGACTGTTGAGGACGTTGTTGACAACCTCAAGGGCAGCGGCAGAGTTCTCCTGGTAGACGGTATTCAAGTCAGACCAAGAGGCGACAGAGAGGGAAGGTGAGGACACTTCCAAACAGTTAGCTTCAACTTTAAGAGACTGTTCTAATGTCAGGAACTCACTACTTTTATGGGTAGCAAGACTTGACGATGGTGCAGAGTTGAAGGTGACTGATCCAAAGGAGCAGCAAAGAGACGTTGAGGAGGAAGAGGCAGAAGGCAAGGAGAGGCAGGACAGAGTAGACTGTTGAAGACAAGGGGTGGGCTGCTGACGATGAGGGAGCTTTGAAAGGCTCCAGTGTGGGGATTGACAAGAGAACAGTCCAAGGACTGTTCACCTAAATTTGTAGGTCTTATATACTAATACAGGGTGGTCTGTGCGCAGTTTAGGGTAGGTACAATTACAGGTAATGGGGGACTGCACAGTCGATGCGCAGTAACTGTGGATTACATTATACATCTTGATTAGGGTCTAGCCCTATTGAGTCATGTCTTCGTTGATCAAGTCATGTCACGTGTTCATTGATTGTTTAGTGGACGCGTCTTGTTGATCGTTCCCATGATCTGTGTTACAATCCTGGGCCCTACCACTAATTTTCCGTAATTTTCCACTATTTTGTTCTGTGCTCTTGGTCACTTGTTCTCCACTCATTCCCTCACGCGCCGCTTGGATCGCCACCAAATCACCTGACAAGTCACCTGATGGATCACCTGACTATTCCGCAGTCAGATATCACATGCCATCACTCTGCAGTCTGCAGTACTCCGCAGCATCACTATTTAACCCTTTATGGATTGCCAGCTCATTGCCATGTCATGATGGACCGCCAGCTCATGATGAACCTTACTATATGTGACTCCATTATTCTGTGACTCCTGTGACCCATTACTTTCTACTTGTATATAAGCGCCCACACTTTTAGCAGTTAGGCCCTAAGCCTAACTTGGTTTTCAATCCAAGACTTGTAGCTTCCACCCAGGACTCTCAGAGTCAAACAGCCTAAACCCTCAGTCGCTTCAATCCCCTCTTGAAGCTCTCCCCTTCATCATCTATCAGGACACTCAGAAGTCGCCCTTATCATTGGGGGCTTACTTGTTATACTGCATAGCCAACCGGTACCGTGCTACTTACATGATCATTGCCTCAGGAGGACAACCCACTGAGCAATCCCAGTCATTGCCAAACCAACCCACACACATTGCGTCTTTAAGGCCCTTGGACCTTAACACAAGTTAGGCTTTCCTACAAGCTCTTGGAACACAGAGCTGTTACCATCGTGGCGACCACCCAGACATACACACTCAGCAACAAGTCTACACAAATCTTCAGGAGACAATAGGACGATCTCCCAGAACACATTAAAGTCAACGTATACTTCAACAATCAAGGACCAGGACATCCCAACACTGGATACTACCTTGATACCCAAAGAAAACAAAACGTGCCTATCAAATTCATTGAGGCCAATGGCACCTACCATTGGGTTAGACTCCACCAAGCAAACAACCAGTGGGAAACCAATCAAAGAGGCATATATACTGGCCCAGAAGTTGGCTGGTGGATTATATCGGACCCTCAGCATCCCAATCACGCTATTTACCAACAAGAGGCCAGCGTCCCTCTCACTATCACAGCAGTTACCACAGCACTTCAGCAGCTTCCTACCTGCCCCAACACCCCAGATCATCCAACTGCTATGGAAGGACAACAGGAAGAAATTAATGTCGCTACTGGCCAAGAAGCACAAAGGATCAATGTTATCACGAATACCTCTAACGGCGCTCTCAAAGGAAACCCTCCATTTATATTCAATGGAGACAGAAACAAAACTACCAAGTTCCAACTGAATTGGGACCTGTGGCATGCAGTCAACCAAAACAATGACACCATGAAGAAACCCTTCTCCAGAATTGTCACCATGCTCAGCTACATGGACGGCACCTGCGTAGATGCCTGGAAAGGAGAACAACTCCTAAAACTCCAAGAAGCACTAAGCGACAGAACCCCAGAAACAGATGAAGATCTCTGGACCGATTTTGTAGAACGGTTCAAGAATGCCTTTGTTAATCAGAACCGCTGATCTGAAGCTTACCAGGAGTTATGCAAACTCAAACAGGGAGATAGTCTTAATGACTTCTTTGCCAAGTTCAAGCAACTCGCTCATGAAGCAGGTGTTCCCCTAGACGACAAGGGAACCATAGAAACCCTCAAGCATGCTATGACTCAAGGACTCACTAGCACCATAATCAATTCCCCTACCTTCGATCCCACCGCTAAAGTCCCCTGGACTTTCAAAGAATGGGAAGAACAGGCCTGCAAATCCCATCTCAAATGGAAGGCGGCAGCCGAGTTCACCCAGAGATGTCAGGGACTCTTCCAAGCATTCAAACTTGCTCCTAGGCAGGTCAATAACCCAGGAAGAGGCAGCTACAGAAGGAACAACAATTGGAGGAACAAGAATGACCGACGCACCACCTCTCAAGGAGGATATCATATGGACATCAACGCTACAGTCACTTCAGACATCAACGCTACCACTGGCAGAGGACAACAGCACTCCGAAGCCAAGAAAGCAGAACTCATGAGAAGCAACTTGTGCTTCTACTGCAAAATCAAGGGACACCAAGCCAAGGATTGTTGCAAGAAACTAGCAGACCACAGTAACTACAGCAGTCACTCCAACAATACCAGGGAATCCACTAGGGTTCACACCGCACCCATTATGCCAGATATCGAAAATCTCGACAGTCTCACTGAATACATGAAGGAGAACATGGACTCCTTCAACAAAGAGACTAAACTGGACTTCATTGGAAAACTTATGCCAAAGGATTTTCCCAAGGCCCAAAACTAGCTGCCTTAGTTAGGGCTTTCCGACTCAATAGTGTGTTTGTAAATAAATCAAATTCAATACAACTCAAAGTTCCAATCACACACTATCAAGGGATGGCAGAAGAAACAATCTTGCTCAACACTGGAGCAACAGAAAACTTTATCGACCAAACAACTATTGACAAACTTTGCTTAGGAACCAAGAGACTCCCTTACTCATGGGCAGTATACAACGTCAATGGAACTATAAACCAAGCTGGGACCATCACTAGAGCTTGCGACCTACTTGTCACTCAGGGCAACAAGAAAGAATGAACAAGATTCTATGTCATGAATCTAGGTCGCGACTGAATGCTCTTTGGGTACCCCTGGTTCAAGAAATTCAACCCAGACATCGATTGGGAGAAAAGCAAACTCAAGGGACCAAAAGTCCAAATCGAAACCCTACTTCATGGCACCCTTCAACAAGCAAAAACATGGCTCAAACAAAAGAAACAAGAAAATGAAGACCTCATTCTGGAGGCACAGACATGCACTCTATGGTTGGGAGTCACTCCTTCAGAAATGAGGGAAGGCCTGGTAGAGATCAGTCGCACCCACACAGCAGTCGAAATGGCCCATAAGTATGCATTGGAACATGGGAAGGAGGAAGTTACCCTCCCGGAAGAATTCAAACATTATACAGCACTATTTTCAGACGAAGAGGCAAACAAGTTCCCACCAGCTTGCAGAGACGGAGACCACAAAATCATACTCATGGACACTGCCCCTACTCGCTTCAACTGCAAAGTCTATCCGCTCTCAAGAGATGAGCAGGAAGCAGAGAACAAATTCATCAACAAAAATCTGGAAAAAGGCTACATTGCACCATCGGACTCCCCCTATGGCTTTTCCACCTTCATGGTCCCTAAGAAAGACTCAAAGGAGAAGAGATATATCATTGACTATCGCCCCCTCAACGCAGTCACCCAGAAGGACATCACCCCACTCCCCAATCTCAAATAGTGTATCGAAAACTTGCAAGGAATGGAATTATTCAGCAAGTTCGACATCCACTGGGGTTACAACAACATCTGCATACGGGAAGGTGATCAATGGAAGGCTGCATTCAAAACACGTCAGGGACTATTCGAACCCAAAGTCATGTTCTTTGGGATGAGTAACTCACCAGCCAGCTTCCAACGGTTCATGAATGGTATTCTTGAGAAACTATATGAACACTTCAAGAAGAAAGGCATACACAACATATGGCGCATCCTCCAGAACTACATGGACAACTGTGGCATAGGTACCCTCCTCAAGGACTTCAAGTTACACATTGAAATCATTCACTTCCTATTCGACTTACTTGCATGTCATGGCCTACATCTCAAACTATCAAAATCCATCTTTATGCAGCCACAAATGGATTTCTTAGGTGTCCGGATCTCAAAGGAAGGAGCAACTGTTGACCCAGCCAAAGTTGCCGGACTTAGGGACTATCCACGCATACTCAAAGACAAACAACAAGTCCACAGATTCCTAGGAGTTGCCAGATACCACCGCATGTTCTGCCCCAACTTCAGTATCATCGCTGCACCTCTTACAGCACTTACCAGAAAAGACGTACCATTCGAATGGGGACCCAAACAAATCAAGGCCCAAGACAAACTTATCACCCTAATCACCAGTGCACCCATCCTAGCCAGACCGGACCCAGATAGACAATTCAAACTCAAAACCGATGCTTCACAAGTCAGTACAGGAGCAATACTCTACCAACAGGACCCCTCTATCACCAAACCAGATGGCACTCAGAAACCAGGACCACAACAACCAGTGGGATTCCATTCCCAGAAATTCATGCAAACCGAGCAGAACTACCCCATCTATGACTGCAAATTCCTCAGAGTCATAAGAGGACTTCGCTGCTGGTCCCACTTGCTCAAAGGAACAACTATCCCCGTCCTGGTGTATACTGACCACGCAAACCTCAGGTATTACAGAGAGCCCCGCAAAATTGGGCCACGCATTGCTGGTTACTTACCAGAATGCGAGCAATATAATATCCTGCTGGAGTACAAACCTAGGGCTACCAATCAAGCTGACACACTATCTAGGCGACCCGACTATGAAGGACCAAATGAAATCAACGAAGACGTCACTGTATGGCCAGACCAATATTTCTGTGACCAGCATACTTCAATCCGCATATTCAACATGGACAGCATAGGAGACAATTTGGACTCAAAAATTAAGCTAGCGCAATACCAACACCAGAAAACACTCAAACAATGGGTACCAACTTACAACTTATCCTTACTGGACGGCACTCACTGGTACCACGGAATGGCACTTGTTGTCATGGCAGACAATGACCTTAGGAGGGGAGTAACATCCCTTTTTCACAACCACGAAACTGCTGGACACGCCAGAATTACCAAAACCCTCCAACTTATCGCACCTTACTACTGGTGGCCTGGAATGAAAATCTTCGTAACTGAGTATATCAAAGGCTGCACTACCTGCCAAATGACTAAAGTCAACACTCATCCTGCTCATCCCCCTATGTTCCCAATCACCCCAACTGAAAACACTCGACCTTTCAAGACCGTCACTATGGACTTTATCACCAAGTTACCCCTATCAGGAGGATACGATACCATCCTCACGATCACCAACACAGATTGCTCAAAAGCATCTGTCTTTATCCCCTGTAATGAAGCAATCGACTCTGAAGGAGTTGCTCTACTCTACCTGAACAACGTCATTCCTTACTACGGCATACCTCACAAGATAATCTCGGACCGTGATGTCCGCTTTGTATCCAAGTTCTCAACGGAACTATGTCACATCCTGAATATCCGCCAAAACATCAGCACAGCCTATCACCCTTAGACAGATGGAGCCAGCGAACGAACTAACCAAACCCTTGAACAGTACCTTCATGTATTCTGTGGCACTCAGCAAAACAACTGGCACGCTTGGTTACCTCTTGCTCAGTATACCAAGAATTCCTGGCCCTCTGCTATCACCAAGAAAACGCCATTCGACCTACTCATCAGCTACACCCCACAAGTACATCAACCCACCAGAAAGACAGATATCCCATCCCTTGAACAATGACTCTCAGCTATTGATGAAGCCAGGAAAGCCGCCCAAGAGGCACAACGTAAAGTGCAAGAATCCTGGATCAAAGAATGTCCACAACATTCACCATTCCCTGTCAAATCCAAAGTCTGGTTAGAAGGAACAAACCTATGACTCCCAAGTAACATCACACCCAAGTTATCACCAAGGAGATACGGACCTTTTGAGGTAGTCTCCCAAATATCCAAAGTCGCATACAAAATCAAATTACCCCCTACCTGGAAGATCCATGACGTCTTCCACGCATCCCTACTCATGCCATACAAAGAAACCGATCAACACAGACCCAATTTCCTAGAACCACCACCAGACATTCTAGAAGGCGAACCAGAATGGGAAGTCGAGCAGATACTCAAGGAAAGACTATTCGGTCGATGGAAAAAGAAGCAATATCTTGTGCGCTGGAAAGGATACTCACCAGCTTATGATTCCTGGGTTAACTCCAAGGATCTCCACGCTTCGGATCTACTAGCAGACTTTGAAAGTCAACCAAGCAGTATAAGAACCCTTGGGATCTCAGACAACCTTTTCTATTCTCAACCCCCATGTCTTCCGTCCACCACAAACTTCCCAACTCAGGATTCGCCACCTCTACCATCTTTACCTTGGGCACTGATGATAGAATTATCCTCATCCGCATGCATACCGACAACAATCAACTCCACTTCTTCGGAACCTTTATTCGACAAGGGCATTTTGACATCGGTTACCACTGGACCACTTGGCGACCTAGAGAAAACTTCGACGCCATCGACATTGACCATGAAGCAATCATGGTCCCAGTCAATAACGAAGATCCTATCCTCAGGACCCACATCAATTTCAAGAGATTTCCATTCGCTCCCCATCCCCCTTGATATCAACCCCGACCCACAACCCCTTTCAATGTCGTCATCCCCGCTAGCACTACTAGCGAGAGCAGCAGCAATGAGACAACCATTACAACCACAGAAACGGAAAACGTTCCACTTCACGTCACCAATCCTGACCCCCCTACTCCCATCGAAGAAACAGAAGACGATAATCAGTCCAAGCAATACACCGATACCAGACTTCTCCCCCCAGACCACCTCCTCCACATCGCTCAAGAAGAAACGTAAAGAATGTATCAAAGACATGGTCTGACTCAGTGACAAATGGACCCTCCTCAACAATCAATTCAAGAACACCTCAGTCACTAGGATGTTCAGAAAGAAAGATAGTAACGCTACCCTTTACCTCTACCACTTCCACTGACGACTCTACGACATGGTGACAAAGGAAATCCTCTTAGCCATTACAAAAGAAAGGAACCTTCAAAAGAGAACCATCCTTCCCTTTGGCACATTATCCCCTCATTATCAAATCCTGAAAGATCAAACATTCCTTGAAGGACTTCAAAACCTCCTCAAAGGACGTAAAAGAACTATGAGGAGCAAGTCACCGTCACCCGTATTCATACCCAGCCCAGGCCCCTCAGGAGGAACAGAAGGACCAATTACAGTCACCCCAGAACCACCATCATCAGCCCCAGTTACTGCACCACCACCTCATGTCAGACCAATACCAGTCATCTGACAATTTATCCACCCATCATTGTCCCTACCTAAGGAGGTCATACCGCTACCACCAGTCGTACCAAGAGTACCATCACCACCCCTCATGAACCCGTCGCCATTCGTCCAAATACCCACCTACATTAACCCTCCACTTGTAGAGTCACCCCAGGTTGCATCACCACCGCTTCCCTTAGTACCTTGGGGATCACATCAATGACAGTACTCATCAATGGAACAATACGAACCACTGGTTCCAATGAACGAAACACCCAATCCAGTTAACATACCCTTACCCCCATCCCTGTCAACATCAATACCAATTACTCAACAAACAGAGAGCATTCCGTTACCACTGTCATTCATCCCATCGCCACCGCAAAGAAAAGCAACACCTATCATTCCAATACCATGGAATAAGTCACCAATGCTGGAAGAAATTCCATTACCGCCATCCCAATCACCAGTGAAAAAGCATATAGGACCCTCATCTCTTGACCTCATCCCCCTTCCATGGGACATTCCTCCTCTCCAAAGAATTACTCCACAGTCATCACCCCCAGTCGCTTTGTCATCATTTCTCCCCAAGGAACCAATGCCACCCCCAGTTGAACCACTACTGGAATTCCCTCCCATTGTCTCAATGACACTCAGTCAAACCAAACCCCTGCTACCCAGGCATCCAAAGTCAAGGACATTATCAGAAAACAGACCCACTCCCCCGGAATGGGAAGAGTTCCAACAACCACCTATCACAGGGAAACGAAAGGAACTCTCACCAAAAATGGAATCTTCACTCCTGGTAGCATCATCATCATGACTACCACGAATTCCACCCATTCAAACCACCCCCTTATTCGAAAAGCATGAAGAATTCGTTTGTGAAGAGGGACCAACTTGGACGAAATTACAACCTTCCCCCATTTCAGGAAAAAGACAAGAGTCACCATGACATGTTGCAATGCCACTCAAACGTGAGCGAAGTGAACCAGAAGCACTACGGTCGATGAGTCTGAAAGAACAGCCCACTCCCCCTGATTCCCCAGAATGCATTCCAACTCCTCCTTTCTCCTCAACAACTATCACTGCTTCGCCATCACGACCCATGATAATGATGAGCCCAGGGAGACTATCTAGCCAGAATTCTCCTGTGACTTCGACCCTGTCAACCCCTTCTAGCTTCGGACTTGCTGACCTCTATAGGACTCCAGTCCAAACCATTATTGAAGTCGAAGACGAATTCATGGAAGAAGGAGAAACAACTGATTCTGACTCATCAATGGAGGAAGGACAAATCACAGATACAAGGCAGTCCACCCCAGACAGCATGGACATTGGGATACCTCATGTACCCTCCAACTGGTTGCAACCATCTTTACCCTAGGTTGTGTGGTAATGACCACTCTAGGAAGGGTGTCATGTTATGATCCTGGGCCCTACCACTAATTTTCCATGATTTTCCACTATTTTGTTCTGCACTCTCAGTCACTCATTCTCCACTCATTCCCTCACGCGCCGCTCGGATCGCCACCAAATCACCTGACAAGTCACCTGATAGATCACCTGACTATTCCGCAGTCAGATATCATATGCCATCACTCCGCAGTCCTCAGTACTCCGCAGCATCACTATTTAACCCTTTATGGATTGCCAGCTCATTGCCATGTCATAATGGACCGCCAGCTCATGATGGAGCTATACTTAGAACTGCCAGCTCATGATGAACCTTACTATATGTGACTCCATTATTCTGTGACTCCTGTGACCCGTTACTTTCTACTTGTATATAAGTGCCCGCACTTTTAGCAGTTAGGCCCTAAGCCTAACTTGGTTTTCAATCCAAGACTTGTAGCTTCCACCCAGGACTCTCAGAGTCAAACAGCCTAAACCCTCAGTCGCTTCAATCCCCTCTTGAAGCTCTCCCCTTCATCATCTATCAGGACACTCAGAAGTCACCCTTATCATCGGGGACTTACTTGTTATACTGCATAGCCAACCAGTACCGTGCTACTTACATGATCATTGCCTCAGGAGGACAACCCACTGAGCAATCCCAGTCATTGCCAAACCAACCCACGCACGTTGCATCTTTAAGGCCCTTGGACCTTAACAATCTGCCACATGTTGATCAACGGATTAGACACGCATCCAAAGCGCATCTGGTCAGGTGACATTGTTGATAACCAATTCCTTGATAGGTCATGTGTTATCTTCCCAGGGTCACGGGGTCGTAGGTTCCCAGGATCACGTGCTAATAAGTCATGTGATGTACAAGTGATGGAGGGGTCACATGATGAGTCACGTGTAGGGTCATGTGATATATTTCCACAGTCACATGATGCTGAAGTTACAGGTTTGTAGCTGAGACTGGGGGGTGTGAGTACCGCTTGCAACAGATTCTTGATTGGGAGTTTTAGCCATTTAGTGTAGCTTAGATTCATGAAGTTTTCCGTAGCCCTGGAGTTGACCAGAGCTATTGCTTTGGCTCTTTTTGCAATTGAGTGTGTATAAATTCGAACAGTCATAGATTTTCAAGCAGATATATATACATTGTTGTTGCTACTTTGCTTGATTAGTGCTGACCTAATCAAGCAGTGGGAAAATCCTCCATGACTCCCATTTCTTCAGCAAGTTTTGCTTTCTCATTGAGAGACATGGCATTGAGTTGTTGCTTAATTTCATCAATATGGTTCAGGTTTTCGAATCCTTTGTAGCTATTGTATTCTTCATTGAAGTCAATAAGGTTTGCTCCAGCTCTTCCTTGGCAATAGCAGGGGCAGTTTCTGGCAAAGTGACCAGTTTGGCCACATTTGAAACAAGTATTGTTAGTATTTCCCCTTGGTGGCCCAGTGGTGTTGTTTCAGGGTGCTGGTCCAAAGCCAGTGGCATTTCCTTGTATACATCCCTGATTGCCAGATTGCCAGTTTGGAGCTCTGGTGTGACCTAGATCCATTGGCACTGCTACGTTATTCATCCAGCAAGGTGCATTCATGGAATTGTATTGCGTTTGAGGGGGTCCTTGGCAGAATCCGGGTCCATGTTGCTGAAGGAACCCTTCTTGATTCCCTTGGCCTCCTTGATTTCCTTGGCTAAAGGATGTTTGTGGTCTCTGGAAGTTGCTAGGTTGCGGAAATGCATTGAAGATGCCTTGGTTGAATCCTCCAGTTCCCCTATTCGGATTATGAGCCCATAGTATATTATTAATAAGAACCTTAGACCTGGTAGAGCTGATAGCTTTTTCTTTGAGCTCAACATAGGTTTGGGGGGTAGGGGAAGTGAGGACTTCCTTAAGGATGTCGTTGGGTAATCCTTTGGTAAAGAGTTGGAATACTGTGCTGCTGTTGGTGTCATATCCTGCGATATGGCTTAGGTCTTCAAACCTAGCAATATAGTCATCAATTTCAGGGAATTTCATAGTGCAGCATTCTATTTCGCCTCTAGCTCTGTTTTCTCTTTGACTATCTTGGTACTGTTGCAAAAATTTGAAAAGGAATTGATCCCATACATCAGGGATATTGTCAAGGACTGGATTGAGGGTATCTAGCCACGTTCCCATGTCACAGGTCCATCCCGCAACTTGTGGTCCTTTCATGAGTGTCAAGGTAAGGGCAACCTTCTTGATTGGGGAGTTGTAGCCAGCTACATCTTGGTTAAGTCGCAAGTATCCTTTTACTTCTTTGATGAAGTTGTTGGCAAGAAGGTGGTCTCCAGAAAAGACTTGTGGTAGTCCTCCCATAGACTTGACGTCGGCTGCTCTGGCAACAGGTTGTTGGCCACCTTGGACAGGGGGTACTAGTGCAGGAGGCCCTGGTGGTCCAGGTGGATTGCCGCTTGGGCCTCCAGGTCCTCCTGACAGTCCTCCACTTGGGGGTCCACCACTTGGGGGTCCCCCGGATCGTCCTCCTCCCGGGGTAGAGTATCGGCTAAGGCTAGCCTTGAGTTTGGAATTAATGCTTGCTGCAGTTCCAGTAGTAGTTGTAGCTATCATACTTCCTGTTCCTGTATTCCCACTTGCAGGGCTTTTTCCTTTAGAGCCTGAGCCATCTCCTCCTCCTTAAGTGAGTGGTTGAGTATCTGTGGGCTGTTGGATCGTGATAGAGGAAGTAGCCATGGTTGATAGTTTGGATGAAATGGGCGAAAGCTTCATATGCCTTGGAAGGGAGACAGTGTTCCTTTGTGGGGTGAGTTCCTTGGGTATTTCTGTTTCCCTGATTTGATCGTCGATGTGGAGTCCTCCAGCTTGCTTTGCTAATTTGTCGTCTGAGTCTTGGTTTTCTTCTGCTGGTTTGCTATCAGAGCTGCTGCCTTCTTCCTTGGGTTTGGTTTCCTCAATGTCAAAGGTATGGATACTTGTTAGTGGTTGTCGTAATCTGGATAGTCCACTATTGGAATCGTGTGTGATTTGGTGCCAGACTCCATTGTGTAGGCAAACCAGTATAGCATATTTGTTTACGATCTTATTGTCATTGTCACAGAACAATTGAATAGGGTAGGTTCTGGTTCTGGTAGCGTTGGGTGCTTTGTACACAATACGAGTGTTTAGTTTTATCTTGAGTATCTGCTCTTTGGTTAAGAGCTCATTGTATGTGCTACTAGCCATCTTGATTGTAGAAAGTTGAATCTAATGTCACTGCCACAAAGTGAGGGCAACACTGATTCAGTGTTGGTTTAGTTAAACTGTCATAACTTGGCGATGTGATGTGTGGATAGCTTTGTTGCCAAGTTGTAGTCAATATAGAAGAAGTGGTTCCCACACTAGAGTGATGTCCTAGTGCCCACTTATAGTGAAATGTAAAAGAAGAGAAGGGAGTTGAATTGACAGGAGATTCAACTTGCTGTCTTAGGGACAGCGGCAAACCTCTTTTATGCTAAGATACAAGTATGACTAATCACCATGTAGTAAGCCAGATACATGCTATGACTAAGGTACTACTAGGATCACTAAGCGACTCCAACTAGATCAGTAAGCACATTACATAGCATCAGTCATCCAATCACTAAGTATCAGGGGCTGGTTCCCACAACTTATGAAGGCTGTACCATATGAGTAATAATGATCACCTAAGGCCGGTTACAAGGGCCTTGGCCATGGCAAGTGCAGTGCTCCCAACTGGCAGCACTCCCCTTTGTCTGTGCATTTCAATGTGCAAGGGCTTGATTTCCCTTGTGTCTATGTTGACCTTCATGGCTGTGCTACCAAGCCCAACACAGTTAGTATATACAGGAGACACAGGTGCATTGGCCACTGCTGACTGCACTTCCCATCCTCTAGATATTTTAATGGGCCCAGCAAGGCCTACACTTTCATTTGTCCCCACAGTGCAGCCTACATACAGGTGAACTGTTCAGCAGCTGTGCTGGCACCAGCATCAATGCAACCTCTTATGTTGCTGTTGCTACTGCCACTGCCATTGTCACCATCACCATAATTGTTATCACCAGTCACTTGTCTCAGCCTTAC
>Ga0307510_10000369_pt1 | contig 42647 bp, 50 predicted proteins | sample 12_EM_MG_FD_207224 | JGI IMG/M metagenome (GOLD analysis project Ga0307510, IMG submission 207224) | Populus trichocarpa ectomycorrhiza microbial communities from riparian zone in the Pacific Northwest, United States - 12_EM | ecosystem: Host-associated > Plants > Roots > Unclassified | place... | reverse complement strand
CTCTCCCCCTGAGGGGGAGAGGGAGAAGAAAGTCACGCCGCCACGCTCTCCAACGCCGGATAATCCACATACCCTTCCGGCCCCTGGCTGTACCAGGTCGCCATATTGGGCTCATTCAGCGCCGCACCGCTGGCCAGCCGCGCCGGCAAATCCGGGTTCGCCAGGAAACTGCGCCCGAAACTGATCGCATCGGCAACACCGGCATCGATTCGTTCCTGCGCGGCCTCCAGCGTGAAATAATCCGAGTTGAGCACCAGCGGCCCTTCGAACACCTTGCGGATTTCCGGCGACAGGCGCGGCACATCGGTGCGGCCGAAAGTGCCGGCGGGTCCAGGCTCACGCAGCTCGAGAAAGCCGATGCCGATATCGGACAGCAATTTCGCCGCGGGCACGAACAGATTGACCGGATCGCTGTCGTCGACGCCCTGCGAATCACCGTTGGGCGACAAGCGCACCGACGTGCGGTCGGCACCAGCGACCGAAGCCACGCGGGTCGCGACCTCACGCAGCAGTCGGGTGCGGTTGTCGACCGAACCGCCATAGGCATCGCTGCGGAAATTGGCGTTGTCGCGCAGGAACTGGTCGATCAGATAGCCATTGGCGGCATGGATCTGCACCCCGTCAAAGCCGGCGGCGAGCGCGTTTTCGGTCGCGCGGGCATAGCTGTCGAGCAAGCCGGGAATCTCGTCGAGATCGAGCGGCCGCGCCGTCTCGAAGTCCTGGCGCCCGTCATAGGTGTGCGCCTTGCCCGGTGATGTGGTGGCGGACGAGGAAACCGGTTGCTCGCCGATCACCGAGGAGTGCACCTGACGGCCCATGTGCCAGAGCTGCGCGACGATGCGGCCACCGGCATCATGCACCGCCTGGGTTACCGGCTTCCATGCGACAACCTGCGCGTCGCTCCACAAACCCGGCGCGAACGGCCAGCCGAGGCCTTGTTGGCTGATGCCGGTAGCTTCGGTGATGATCAGCCCGGCGGAAGCGCGTTGCGCATAATATTCCGCCATGATCGGCGTCGGAACATGCTCCCGGGTCGCGCGGCCGCGGGTCAGCGGCGCCATGAGAAGGCGGTTGGGCGCGGTGATGGCGCCGAGCTGGAGGGGGTCGAAAAGACTCGGCATGGAAATCAGTTTCCTTTTGCTACCTGACACCGTCGAGATAGGTGGTAAAGGGCGCGCATGCACGCGGCAAAGCCCCCAAGAAAAACTGTTGTCACGCCAACCGCAGCAACGCCCTGGGCCTTTGCGGCGCTGATCGGCGCCAATCTGGCGCTGGCGATCGGGCCGTGGTTCGTCCGGCTCGCCGATACCGGGCCGATCGCGGCCGGCTTCTGGCGGATCACGCTGGCGGCACCGCTACTGACCGTGCTGGCGCTGCGCGGCGGCTGGCGGCCGGTCGGCATCGGCCGCTCGCTGTGGATCATGCTGGTGTTTGGCGGGGTGTGCTTTGCCGCCGACCTGGCCAGCTGGCATCTCGGCATCCTGCGCACCACGCTCGCCAATTCGACGCTGTTCGGCAATTCGGCGATCCTGTTCTTCCCGGTCTATGGCTTCCTCGTCGCGCGCACCTGGCCGACGCGCTCGCAGGGCCTGGCACTGTTGCTCGCCCTGATCGGCGCGACATTGTTGATGGGGCGATCCTATGAGCTGAACCCGCGCAACCTGACCGGCGACCTGTTGTGCCTGCTCGCGGGCGTTCTCTACACCGTCTATTTCATCTGCATGGCGCGCGCGCGCGACACGCTGGCACCGTTCCCGGCGCTGGCCCTGTCGACCATCACCAGCATCCTGCCGCTGCTGCTTTTCGCGATCGTCGCCGGCGAACGGATTATGCCGCACGACTGGGCGCCGTTGCTCGGCCTTGCTCTGGTCAGCCAGGTGATCGGCCAGGGCCTGATGATCTATGCGCTCGGCCGCTTCTCGCCGCTGGTGGTCGGCATCGCCCTGCTCACCCAGCCGGTAATGGCGGCGGCGATTGGCCTGTTCGTCTATGGCGAGCGGCTCGGCCTGCCCGACCTGGTCGGCGCCGCGCTGGTCGCCGTGGCGCTGGTGCTGGTGCGGGATGCGCCGAAAGAACCGGATCAGCTTGCGGCCGAACCGGTAGAGACTAGATAGATAGCATGGCGCTGCCCCCCGATCCCACGCTCGACGAGATTCGCGCCGCGCTTGCCCCGCTGATCGCCGCCAATGCCGGGTTCGACGGCTGGAGCGATGCCGCGTTGAGCCTCGCCGCCCATGCCGGGGGCGTCGATACCGACGTCGCGCGGCTCGCCTTTCCCGGCGGTGCGATCGACATGATCGATGCGTGGTTCGCCGCGATCGACACCGCCATGGCCGAAGCGCTGCCGCCCGAAAAGCTCGCGACGATGAAGATCCGCGAAAAGATCACCGCGCTGGTCGAGGCGCGCCTCGCGCTGCTCGGCCCCCAGCGCGAGGCGTTGCGCCGTGCGCTGGCGACGCTCGCCATGCCGACCAATCTGGTGCACGCTGGCAAGCTCGGCTGGCGCGCTGCCGATCTGATGTGGCACGCCGCCGGAGACACCGCGACCGACTATAATCACTATTCGAAGCGCACGATCCTTGCCGGCGTCTATGGCGCGACCGTCACCGTGCTGCTCGATGACGAGAGCGAGGGCCATGCCAATACCAGCGCGTTCCTCGCGCGGCGGATCGAGGGCATCATGAAGTTCGAAAAGACCAAGGCGCAGCTGCTCGGTCGCACCAGCCATCGCCCGAGCCTGACCCGTTTCATCAGCCGCTTGCGCTACCCGGCGAATTAGGAGCCGTCTTCTTCTCTTCTTGCCCCTCCCTTCTTCAGGGAGGGGTAGGGGGTGGGTGCGAGCGCAGCGAGCCCTCCCGGGTCGCCACCAAGAACTACCGTCGCAAGCCGCCGAGTACCTCGGCGGCACCCACCCCCACCCCTCCCTGGAAGGGAGGGGAGAAAGAGGGCGCGCCTCCCCCAACAGTTATTGATAATTAATCGCAGTATCGCTAGATCGGCCTTGATGAAGCTGCCGATCCGCCTCGACTCACTGCCGCGCCATCAGCGCGCGACCGTCGCCGGCATCGATTGGGCGGTGCTGACCGTGCCCGAGGCGCGGCGGCTGCGCGAACTCGGCGTCGATGAGGGCGTCGGGATCGAGGTGCTGCACCGCGCGGCGTTCGGCACCGGGCCGATCGCCTGCCGCATCGGGCGCATGACCGTCGCACTGCGCCGTGCCGTGGCCGGCTCGATTCACGTTTCGCCGATCGCTTGATAGGTGTCTGAGACACCGCTGGTTGCGCTGGTCGGCAACCCCAATGCCGGCAAGAGCGCGCTGTTCAATGCGCTGACCGGAGCACGACAGAAAGTCGGCAATTATCCTGGCGTGACGGTCGAGCGGCATTCGGGCCGGCTGGTGCTGAGCGATGGCCGCGCGGTCGATCTGGTCGATCTGCCCGGCGCCTATAGTCTCGACCCTTCCAGCCCCGATGAGCGCGTGACGCGCGACGTGGTGACCGGTACGCAGGACGGCGAGCGCCTGCCCGATGCGCTAGTCGTGGTGGTCGACGCCGCCAATCTCGACAATCATCTGCGCTTCACATTGCAGCTGATCGCGCTCGGCCTGCCGGTCGTGGTCGCGCTCAACATGATCGACATGGCCAAGCGCGACGGGCTGACGCTCGACCCCGCGGTGCTGGAGCGCGAGCTCGGCGTGCCGGTGGTGGCGACCGTGGCGGTGCGGCGGCGCGGGCTCGACGAGTTGAAGGCGCGGCTGACAGGACTGGTAGTCGATGGCCCGGTGCGGCTGCGCGCCAGCACCGGCCATGTCGACGGCGATATCGTCACGCTGCAACGCCGGGCGCGCGCGCTGTCGGCCGCGGCGACCATCTCCGAAACGCCAGCGCGACGCTGGACGCACATGCTCGATGCGGTGCTGCTCCATCCGGTCAGCGGGCCGATCCTGTTGCTGACCATATTGTTCGTGATGTTCCAGGCGGTGTTCGCCTGGAGCCAGGTGCCGGTCGACTGGATCGCGTCGCTGTTCGCGTCGCTGCAGAACTGGGTCAGTGCCGCACTGCCCCCCGGCTTCGTGCGATCGTTCCTCAGTGACGGCGTTATTGCCGGGGTCGGCGCGGTGATCGTCTTCCTGCCGCAGATCCTGATCCTGTTCGCCTTCATCCTCGTGCTCGAGGCCTCGGGTTACATGGTGCGCGCCGCCTTCCTGATGGATCGGCTGATGGCCGGCGTCGGGCTGTCGGGTCGCGCCTTTATCCCGTTGCTGTCGTCCTTCGCCTGCGCCGTCCCCGGCATCATGGCGACACGCACGATCGACGACGAGAAGGACCGGCTGACCACGATCCTGATCGCGCCGCTGATGACCTGCTCGGCGCGGCTGCCGGTCTACACGCTGATCATCGGCGCGCTGATCCCCAACACCCGCATCGCGCCGTTGATCGGGCTGCAGGGGCTGGTGATGTTCGCGCTCTATGTGCTCGGCATCGTCGCCGCGTTCGTCGCCGCCCTGGTGCTGCGCAACACGGTGACCAAGGGGCCGTCATCGGGCTTCATGATGGAGATGCCGAAATATCAATGGCCGCGGCTCGGCGACGTACTGCTCGGGCTGTGGAGCCGCGCGGTGATCTTCCTCAAGCGCGCCGGCACGACGATCGCCGCGACCGTCGCCTTGTTGTGGATCCTGTCGAGCTATCCGGTCGCGCAGCCCGGGCAGAAGCAGAGCGAAGTGTCGATCGCCGGGCATATCGCCTCGGGCATCGAGGTCGTGGTCAAGCCGATCGGCTTCAACCACGACATCGCGCTGTCGCTGTTGCCGGCGATGGCGGCGCGCGAAGCGGCGGTCGGCGCGATGGCCACGGTCTATGCCATCGACAATCCCGACGATGACGCCGGCAAGGGCAAGCTGGCCGAAAATCTGCGTGGGCGCTGGAGCTTGCCGACCGCTTTGGCCTTTCTGATGTGGTTCGTCTTCGCGCCGCAATGCATCTCGACCATCGCCGTCACGCGCCGCGAGACGAATGGATGGAAATGGCCCGCCTTCATGGTTGGCTATTTGTTCGCCGCCGCCTACATCATGGCCGGAATCACATATTGGCTGGCGGTTGCCGTCGGCCTCTGACGGGGGCGATGGAGAAGTTTATGGCGGGTAGCGTCAACAAGGTCATTCTGATCGGCAATCTCGGGCGCGATCCCGAAAGCCGCGCATTCCAGAACGGCGGCAAGGTGGTCAATCTGCGCATTGCCACGTCCGAGAACTGGAAGGACCGCAACACCGGCGAGCGCAAGGAAAAGACCGAATGGCATTCGGTCGCGATCTTCAACGAAGGCCTCGCCAACGTCGCCGAGAAATATCTGCGCAAGGGCAGCAAGGTCTATATCGAGGGCCAGCTGCAGACCCGCAAATGGCAGGACGCGCAGGGCCAGGACAAATATTCCACCGAGATCGTGCTGCAGGGCTTCAACAGCGTGCTGACGATGCTCGACGGCGCGCCGGGCGGCGGTGGTGGCGGCTCGGGTCCGCGCGACGATTTCGGCGGCAATGACGATTTCAGCGGCGGTGGTGGCGGCGGCTTTGGCGGCGGTCGTTCTGCCGGTGGCGCAGCGAGCGGCGGCGGCAACCGTGGCGGCGGGTTCAATCAGGGCGGCGGTGGCGGTGGCTTCGCCGACGATCTGGATGACGACGTGCCCTTCTAGGGCCGGCCGCTTTCCCTCATGAGTATCGCGTACCCCCAGGCCGCGCGCGGCTGGCAGATCGACGAGAAGGCCCGCGCGGCGGTTCTCGGCAGCTATGACCTCGCCGCGCTGCGCGACACGCCCGAACTGCGCGCAATCACCGACTTTGCCAGCACACTGTGTGCCGCGCCGATCGCGCTGATCAGCCTGGTCGAGGAGGCGCGCCAGACGTTCATCGCGCGCACCGGTCTCGAAGCGACCGAGACGCCGCGCGAAACCTCCTTCTGCGCCCACGCCATGCTCGGCGATGTGATCATGGAGGTGCCCGACGCCACCATCGACATGCGCTTCGCCGACAATGTGCTGGTGACCGGTGAGCCCAATATCCGCTTCTATGCCGGGGCACCGCTGGTCAACGAGGACGGGGTGCCGCTCGGCGCGCTATGCGTGATCGATACCGTGGCGCGCCCCGGCGGACTGACGGCGATGCAGCGTGAGGGGTTGGTCGTCCTCGCCGCCAATGTCATGGCGCGGCTGCGCGACACGCGCGACGCCGCCGCCTGGCGTCATGCCGAGCGCGACGCCAAGCGCGCGCTGACCGACAGCGAGAATCGCTTCAGCACGCTGGCCGACACCATGCCGCAGATGGTGTGGTCGACGCTGCCTGACGGCTATCACGATTATTACAACGCCCGCTGGTACGAATTCACCGGCGTGCCCGCGGGATCGACCGATGGCGAGGCATGGAACGGCATGTTCCATCCCGACGACCGGGAGCGCGCCTGGGCGGTGTGGCGCCACTCGTTGACCACGGGCGATCCCTATGAGATCGAATATCGCCTGCGCCATGCCGACGGCACCTGGCGCTGGGTGCTCGGCCGGGCGCTGCCGATCCGCGATGGCGAGGGCGCGATCACGCGCTGGTTCGGCACCTGCACCGACATCCATGAGCAGAAGCTGGCGCTCGAGGAACGCGAAGTGATCAGCCAGGAGCTGAGCCACCGCATCAAGAACATCTTCTCGGTGATCGCCGGCCTGGTCACGTTCAGCGCGCGCGGCCGCCCGGAATTCGCCGGCATCGCCGCCGATCTGCGCGACCGCATCACCGCGCTCGGCCGGGCGCATGATTTCGTCCGCCCGCACAGCGCCCATTCGCAGCCGGTCCACCGGCAGGACAGCCTCAAGGGCCTGCTCGGCGAATTGTTCGCGCCTTATCAGGAAATCGGCGCGGCCCGGCTGGCGGTCGAAGGCGATGACGTCATGATCGACGATCGCTCGGCAACGCCCCTTGCGCTGTTGTTCCACGAGCTGGCGACCAATGCGAGCAAGTACGGTGCGCTATCCGTGCCCGATGGCCGGGTGGTGGTGACCACCGCGCGTGACGGCGATGCCTTGCTGCTGCACTGGATCGAGCAGGGCGGCCCCCCGGTGGCGCAGCCGCCGCAAACGGGAGGCTTCGGCACCCAGCTGATCGAATTGAGCGCGGTGCGACAGCTCGGCGGCAAGGTCGAACGCGACTGGCGCCCCGAGGGACTTCAGGTGACCATCAGCACGCCCCATGCGGCGATGATGCGCTGAGAACTACTTTTCCTCCCCAAGCTTGCTTGGGGAGGGGGACCGCGAAGCGGTGGAGGGGAATGCGGCATACACAGCGCTCGCGGCTCTTCCCCTCCACCAGCTACGCTGGTCCCCCTCCCCATCTGCGATGGGGAGGAATGAAACCCGATGGAATTAGGCGCGAATCTCGGCGCGGCGGTCGGCGAACAGCACGACGTCGTTGGCCGCCTCGGGCATCGGCAACCCGCCGCTGGCAATCGCTGCCGCGGCGGTGATCGAGGCCTCGCTGAACGGCTTGCGGACATAGCCCAGCGCCTGGGCGTGCCCAGCAATCTGCGCCGGATTGGCGGTGACGAACACGATCTTGACATTGTGGTCGCGCGCCAGCGTCGCGGCGATGTCCGGGCCGGTCGGCCCGTCGCGCAGATTGACGTCGACAAAGGCGAAGTCGCAACCACGTCCGATGTCGCAGGCGGTCGAGCGATCGGCGGCGATCCCGACGACGCTGTAACCGGCGTCGGTCAGGATGCGCTCGAGGTCGAGCGCGACGAAGATCTCGTCTTCGACGATGATGGCGGTTTTCCCCATGTCGACGGCACAATGATTGATCGAGATCAATTGTTCCGTTGCAGCAGAAAAATTGCGTGCTCGGCTAGGAAGTTGGCGGCGGCCGACGTGGTGCGCTTGTCGCCAGACAGGAACCATTCCCCTTCCACGGTGATGTTCCGCTCGCGCACCAGCGCACGGAAATCGTCGATCGTGACGTGGTGGATGTTGGGCGTGGCATACCAGGCGACGGGCAGCAGCCGTGTCACCGGCATACGCCCGCCCCACAACAGCGACAGCCGCACGCGCCAGTGCGCGAAGTTGGGGAAGGACACGAAGGCGCGCTGGCCGATGCGCAGCAGATGTTCGAGCACGACGTCGGGGGCGCGGGTCGTCTGCAGCGTCTGGCTGAGAATGGCATAGTCGAAGCTGCCATCGGGATAGCCGGCAAGATCCGAATCGGCGTCGCCCTGGATCACCGACAGGCCGCGCGAGACCGCCGCGGAAACATTGCCACGATCGATCTCCAGCCCGCGCGCATCGACCTGATTATTGTCGCGCAGTGCCGCCATCAGCGCGCCATCGCCGCAGCCGACATCGAGCACACGCGTACCGCGCGCGATATTGTCGGCGATGATCGCGAGATCGGGGCGGAGACTCATGGCGCTGCTTTCAGCATGGCGGCCATGTCCGACGCCAGGCGCTCCATATAACGATCGGGGCGGAGCAGCGCGTGGAAGCCGAGCGCGGCATAGACACCATGCGCGTCGGCGGTGGCGAGCGCGATGCGGCGCAGGTCGCGGATGTCGGGATGGTCGAGGAACCACTGAACCATACGCCGGCCGAGACCCTGCCCACGCGCGGGCTCGTCGACCCACACATCGGCGATCCAGGCAAAGGTCGCATGATCGGTGATGGCGCGGGCATAACCGACCTGTTCGCCATCGCGATAGGCGCCGAGACAATGCGAATTGGCGATCGCCTTCTCCACCCGCCAGCGCTCGATGCCCGGCGACCAATAGCTCGAGGCGAGCCAGCCATGGATGCGATCGACCTGCAGCCGCGCCTTGTCGTCGCTCAGGTCGATCATGCCACCGCCCTCAGGAAACCGTCGACCACGCGGTTCATCTCCGGCGCCTCGAGCAGGAAGGCGTCATGGCCATAGGGACTCGACAGTTCGACGAAGCTGACCGGCGCGCCGGCGGCGTTGAGCGCATGGACGATGGTGCGCGATTCGGCCGTCGGGTAGAGCCAGTCGGTATCGAAGCTGACGAGACAGAAGCGCGCCCTGGCCGCCCTGAACGCATTCGACAGATGCCCGCCATGCTCCTCGGCGAGGTCGAAATAGTCCATCGCACGCGTGATATAGAGATAGGAATTGGCGTCGAAGCGATCGACAAAGCTGATCCCCTGATGGCGCAGGTAACTCTCGATCTGGAAATCGGCGTCGAAGCCGAAGCTCTTCGCCTCGCGCGCCTGCAACCGGCGGCCGAACTTCTCGGTCAGCCCGGCTTCGGACAGATAGGTGATGTGCGCCGCCATCCGCGCCACGGCGAGGCCGGCGGCGGGTGGGTCGCCGGCGGCATAATAGTCGCCATTCTGCCATTTCGGGTCGGCCATGATCGCCTGGCGGCCGACCTCGTGAAAGGCGATGTTCTGCGCGGTGTGGCGCGCGGTCGAGGCGATCACCACCGCCGACCGGACGCGATCCGGGAAGGTCGCTGGCCAGCTCAGCGCCTGCATCCCGCCCATCGAGCCGCCGACCACCGCCAGCAAGGTGCCGACGCCGAGATGGTCGAGCAGCATCGCCTGTGCACGCACCATGTCGCGGATGGTGATCACCGGGAAGGTCATCGCCCATGGCTTGCTGGTCGCCGGGTTGATCGTCGCGGGACCGGACGAGCCCATGCAGCTGCCCAGCACATTGGCGCAGACGATGAAGTGGCGCTCGGGATCGACCGGCTTGCCCGGCCCCACCATGCGCGTCCACCAGCCGGCCTTGCCGGTGACGGGATGGTCGCTGGCGACATGCTGGTCGCCGGTCAGCGCGTGGCAGATCAGGATCGCGTTGCCGCCATCGGCCGCCAGCGTGCCATAGGTCTCGTACGCAATATCGACCGGCGACAGCAGCACACCGCCGTCGAGGCGCAGCGGCCCCGGCAGCGTGACATGGCGGGCAAGGCCGAAACGCGTGTCTTCCGTCATCGCCATCGCGGTTAGGCCGCTGGCTCCATCAACTCAAGCGGCGCGCCGGGGCGCGGGCGGCGATGATCGCCTTTGCCGCAAGCCGGCCGGTCTGCGCGCCGCCGTTCATATAGCCGGGATAGGCGTCCGACAGATGCTCGCCGGCGAAATAGACCGGCGCGGCCGAGGGCGGTGCAGTGGCCGCGCCATCGGTCTCCTTCCAGATCAGCCGGCCGAAACGGGTCAGCTGGCCGGGGCGGAAGTTGACATAGGCGCCCATCGCCATCGGATCGCGATGCCAGTTGGTGCGGCGCGCGACATTGGTGGTCGCCGCGGTCATGCCGGGCACGCCCTTCTCGGCCTGCGCGGCGAACTTCTTCGTGAAGGCCACCGGCTCGCCGAGATCCGCCGCGGCAACCTCGTCGCCGCCGAGGAACCAGGTCCACACGCTGCCCGGCCCGGTTGCGGGACGCACCCCGCCGTCCCAGCCCAGCGCGACGCCGGCGCTCTTCGCGCTCTGCCAGATCTCGCCGCCGCGCCCGATCGGCTTCTCCCATGGCCGCGCGCTCATCACCGCCTGGACCTTGCCGTTACGGCCGAGCCCGACCTCGGCGATGAAGCGGCGCCACAAGGGCGGCAGCAGAATGCGGAAGTCGATCTTGCGGGTGATCGACGCCGGCGTGGTGACGATCACCGCCGAGGCCTGGACGGTCGAGCCATCGGCGAAGAACAGCCGCACACCCGACCCGAGCGGGTCGATCCGCGTGACATGCTTGTTGTTGCTCAGGCGGTTGGCCAACCGTGACGTCATGGCGTCGACCAGCGACGAACTCCCCCCGGCCATCAGATAACGCTCGTCGCTGCGGCTCAGCACGTCGATGCGGCGCCCTTCGATCGAGGGCAGGTTGAACACCAGTTCGATCGCCGAGGCCTCGCCCGGCTCGCAACCATATTCGGTCCGCGCGGTCATCTCCATCAGGCCGCGTACCCATGGTTCGGGCATGAGATGGGCGTGCTTGTCGAGGTAACCGGTGAAGGACATCCGATCGAGCTCGGCTGAGACCTTGGCATAATTCTGGTCGAGCCGGACCGAGTCGGCATCGATCTGCCCGGCGATGCCGCGCAGCGCCGCCGCCAGCTTCGCCTCGGGAATCTCCTTACCGCCGGCGAGGACCATCGTTCGATGCGCGCCACCCTTGCGGTCGATCAGCGTGACGCCGAACTCCTTTGTGAGGGCGTGCATGTCGTCATGGTCGGTGTTGACGAGTTGGCCGCCGGCCTCGATCGACGGCTGCCCCTTGGCCCGCGCGGTATAGATCCGCCCGCCGAACCGCGCACGCGCCTCATAGAGATGCGCGTCGATCCCGGCCTGGGTCAGGTGCCACAAAGCGCTGAGCCCGGCGATGCCGCCGCCGATGATCGCCACCGGCCCCGGCGCGATCGGTGCGGCGTGCAGCGGGCGTGGCAACATGGCGCTGGCACCCGTGGCACCGAGCGCGACGAGCAAGGCGCGCCGCGTCAGCCCGCCACCGCCAGCGAGCGGCGGTGCTTCGCCCGCCTCCGCCAGATTGAGCCGTCGCGCTTCCTGAAGCGCGCGCCAGATTGCCTCACTGCCCCGCATCGAGCACCCCCTTTTGCGGCTTGCTAGCAGAATCCCGACTCGGCGCCAGCTTGCCTTGCGCCCTGCCATCCGCCATGCGGCCCGCCATGTTGCCTTTCGCCCGCGTCACGATCATCGGAATCGGCCTGATCGGCTCGTCGATCGCACGCGCGGTGCGCGTGCACATGCCGACGGTGCGGCTGACCGGCCACGACATGGACCCCGAGGTCCGCGCCACCGCCGATGCGCTCCAGCTGTTCGATGACATCGCCGACACGGCAGGCGCAGCGGTGATCGATGCCGATCTGGTCATCCTGTGCGTGCCGGTCGGTGCGATGGGCGCGGCAGCGGCAGAGTTCGCCGCCGACCTGCCGGCGGATGCGATCGTCAGTGACGTCGGATCGTGCAAGGCCGAGGTTGCGCGCGCGCTGGCCGAGGCGCTGCCCGGCGCAACGATCGTCCCGGCGCACCCGGTCGCCGGCACCGAGCGCAGCGGACCCGAGGCCGGCTTCGCGACGCTGTTCCACGGCCGTTGGTGCATCCTCACGCCGGCCGAGGACACCGACGCCACCGCGACCGAGCGCGTCGGGGAGTTCTGGAAGCGGCTCGGCGCCGAGGTCGAGACCATGGCGCCCGACCATCACGACCGCGTGCTGGCGATCACCAGCCATCTGCCGCACCTCATCGCCTATACCATCGTCGGCACGGCTTCCGACATGGAGGAGGTCACGCGCAGCGAGGTGATCAAATACTCGGCCGGTGGCTTCCGCGACTTCACCCGCATCGCTGCGTCCGACCCGACGATGTGGCGCGACGTGTTCCTCGCCAATCGCGAGGCGGTGCTCGATATGCTGCAACGCTTCTCGGAGGACCTGTCGGCGCTGCAGCGCGCGATTCGCTGGGGCAAGGGCGACGAGCTGTTCGAGCTGTTCTCCAAGACCCGTGCGATCCGGCGCGGCATCATCGACGAGGGCCAGGACGACCCGGCGCCCGACTTCGGACGCAGCCACGAATAGGCTAAGTGTCGAGCTCGTTCATCTTGCGGTGGACGATCGCCTCGACCTCGGCGCGCGGCATGTCGGCCGGGATCGGCGCACCGAAGCGGAAGGTGATGATCCCGGGCTTCGCAATGCCATGGCGCGGCCACAGCCTGCCGCTGTCGAGCGCGACGGGAATCACCGGCAGCTTCAGCGCGCGATAGAGGCCGGCGAAGCCCGACAGCAAAGGCGGCTGCTGACCTGGCGCGACGCGCGTCCCTTCCGGGAAGATCAGGATCGAGCGGCCTTCCGCCAGCGCGGCCTTTCCCTCGCGCATGATCTGGCGCAGCGCGCTCGCAGAACCGGCGCGATCGATGACGATGACGCCATAACGTCGCGCCACCCAGCCCCATACCGGGATGCGCGCCAGTTCCTGCTTCATGACGATCGCCGGGGCGTCGAGCAGCAGCGCCAGCTCGATCGTCTCGTACATCGCCTGGTGCTTGGCGGCGTAAAGCGCCGGGCGCGGCCGCTCGCCCTCGATCCGGCTGTGCACGCCCATGATGTTGCGCGCCGCCCAGCCATGGAAGCGCGCCCAGCCCACGGCATAGCCGATCAGCATCGGCCGGCCGAACAGGGCGGCGATCGGCGCACACAGCACGATCGGCGCGGACAGGCCGTAGAACACCGCGGCGAACGCCCAGCTGCGCAGCCGGTTCATGCGCCGACCCCCAGCTTCAGCGCGACCCAGCGGATCAGCAACTTGTTGTACTCCGCGATCAGCAGGCCGATCCTTGGGCTGCTCGGCACGCCGTCGCCCAGCACCGTCGCATCATTGCCGAGCTCGGCGACCAGCTCGAGCCGGGCCCGGGCGAGGTGCCAGTCGGAGGTGACCAGCCGCACCGTACGGTAATGATGCGCGCGCACCCAGTTGGCGGTCTCATCGGCATTGGAGCGGGTGTCGATCGCCTGACGGCCGAGATCGACGCAGCAGCTGAACAGCGACATGGGCTTCTTGTACTTCACCGCCAGCTCACGCGGCCGCACCTCGGGCGCGACGCCGCTGATCAGCAGCCGCCCGGCGACATGCCGTTCGACCAGATCGAGCCCCCGGTCGATTCGTCCCGGCCCGCCGGTCAGCACCACGATGGCATCGGTGCGGGTGTCGTCGCCCGCCTTGGGCAGCAACAGCATGAACAGGCCGAAGCCCAGTACCCAGGCGAGTGCCAGCAAGACGATCAGCCGGCGGATCACAGCGTCCGCCTCAAGGCACCGAGCACGGCGATGCGCGCGGCAAAGGCGGCGAGCAGCGCGAAGCCGATCGGCAGCAGGGCGAGCAAGGTCCAGTCGCGTTGCGCCAGTGCCAGCCCCGACAGCATCTCAGAACCGAGCGCGGCGATCTGCGCACCGACCAGCAGCACGACGCCGGTCGCCAGCACCGCGCCGATGATCCCGCCGAGCAAGGTGTCGAGCGCGATGCGACGCTGGAACAGCCGGGCGATCTGCACATCGGTCGAGCCAAGCATGTGCAGCACCTCGATCGTGTCGCGGTGGGTGTCGAGCCCGGCGCGCGCGGCGAGCAGCACCACCGCCGCCGTCGCGCTGGCCATCAGCATCACCAGCGCCGCGGCGAGCCAGGTGACGAGGTTCATGAAATCGCTGACCGGCGACATCCAGGTCTCGTGCCGGTCGATCCGCGCCGCCGGTGCCACCGCCTGCACGGCGCGTGTGACGCGCGCGACCGCTGCATCGGTGCCGCTGCCGAGATCGACATCGATCATCGACGGCACCGGCAGCTCGGGATCGGCTCCTTCCTCGCCAAGCCAGGGGCGCATCAGTTCGGCAAGCTTGGCGCGGTCGACCTCGGTGGCGCGCGCCACATCGGGATCGGCGTGGAGCGCGGCAAGCGCGCGCGTCGTCTGGTCGACGCGGGTCTGCTCGACCGGCTCGACGATCTGCACCGTCAGTCGCCCGGCCAGCTGATGCTGGAGCAGCCGCGCCGCACCGAGCGTGCCGAGACCGAGCGCCGCGGCGAGCAGTGTCAGGAACAGCATGATCGCCATGATCCACATCATCGCGCGCGTGCCGCGCTTCTCGTCGAGCAGCCGGCGGTCGGCGGCGGCGGCGATCAGGCGGATGCTCATTGCTGGCCCTCGCCAGGCGGCGGCGGGAAGCGCAGCGAACCGGTCGGGTCGAGCAGGCGCCCCTTGTCGAGCCGCATCATGTGCGCGCCGGTGATGCGGCCGAGCAGGTGGAAGTCGTGCGTCGCGACGACGACGGTTGTGCCCAGGCGGTTGAGCGAATCGAACAGGTGCAACAGCCGTTCGGCCATGTCGGGATCGACATTGCCCGTGGGCTCGTCGGCGACGAGGATCTCGGGCCGGCCGATCACCGCGCGGGCGATGGCGACGCGTTGCTGTTCCCCGCCCGACAAGGTGGCGGGGCGCGCCTCGACCCGGTCGGTCAGGCCGACCCAGGCGAGCATCTCGCGCACCGGCGCCTCGATATCGCTCTCCGACACGCCGGCAACCCGCAACGGCAGGGCGATATTGTCATAGGCCGAAAGGTGCGGAACGAGCCGGAAGTCCTGGAACACCACGCCGATCCGGCGCCGAAAGCCGGGCAGGCGCGCACGCGGCAAGGTCACGGCATCCTCGCCGAACAGGCGGATCGATCCCCGGCTCGGACGCTGGGCGAGATAGAGCAATTTGAGCAGCGAGGTCTTGCCCGCGCCGCTCGCCCCGGTGAGGAAATAGAAGGAGCCCGACGACAGGGTGAAGCTGAGATCGCTCAGCGTCTCCTGGCCGGTGCCGTAGCGCAGCCCCACATTCTCGAACTGCACGATATTGGCCATGCCGGCGCGCGCCCGCTCTCTTCTTGCTGTCGATGCCCCATAGCGCCATCGCACGTTCCCCCCCGGCGCTTCAAGCCAGCGCTGTGCTTCGGCCCGGTCCCGAAACGGGCTGGCCGCCGAAAGACTTGCCACCGGACGCCGCTGCGTGTTTACAAAAGCGCGGGAGCCGCGAGTTCACGGCCGCTCCCGTGAAGCGCCGCGATGATCCTCGAATGTCCTGAATGCCGTACGCGATATCTGGTGCCCGACAGCGCGATCGGTCCCGATGGCCGGACCGTGCGCTGCGCCAATTGCAAACATAGCTGGTTCCAGGCGGCGCCGATGCTCGACCTGGTGGCGCGCGCCGAGGCCCAGACGACAACGGCGCCGGCACCGCCGCCGCCCGCCCAGCCCGAGCGTTACGTCCCGCCGCCCGCCGAGGACGAGGATTATGACGCCTTCGCGCACCGGCCGCCGTTCCGGCCGCGGCGCAACCCGGCAAGGCGCTGGACGATCGCGGCGATCGTCGCCGGCGTGGCGATGGTCGCCGTGGCCGGCGCGATCGTGTCGTTCGGGCCCGGCGGCATCGGTTCGGTGATCGGCCTGTCGCTGGCGCAGGACGCGACGCCGTTGACGCTGATCGACAATCCGATCGAGCGGCGTTCGCTCGAAAATGGCAGCGAGATGTTCGCAATCAGCGGCAAGGTGGTCAACCCGACCAACGAGCGCCAGCGCGTGCCCGATATCCGCGCCGAGCTGAAGGATGCGCAGGACCGCATCGTCTATAGCTGGACGATCCGCCCCGAGGCGACGACGCTGGCACCCAAGAGCAGCGTGGAATTCAACAGCGCCAAGCTCGACGTGCCGGTCAACTCGAAGCATCTCGTGCTGAGCTTCGCCGCCGATAGCGGGACCTGAAAGAGCCGTAGCTAGCAGCACTTCTAGCCCCTCCCCTGAAGGGGAGGGGCTTAAGAAAAGCGCAGCCTGCTTCTCTGTTATTCCCTGTTTCCCTGATAAAAAATTTTCGCGGCCTGTTGCCCAGCTCTGGCGGCGCTATTTTATCGCTCTTTTACAATTGCCTGTGCCCGCTGATGCGTTTTCCTGCGCGAAAAATAACAGAGAAAAACAGGCAGGGAACAGACGACCGTAACAGGGACAGTTGGCATGATAACAGAGCCGGAACAGAGAGGATAACAGAGACCATCCGGCAGGCCGCGCGGCCCGCCATTTCCTCGATGATCGACGATGAGAAAGAAACCGCCGACGCTGGGCCGGGGTCATAGCGCGATGATGACGCCGATCGCGGCGGGGTTGAATCGGGATGACAGTCGGCAGCGCTCATTCAGCGGCGTTTCCCAACTGGACCCCGGCCTTCGCCGGGGAAGCGATTTTGATTCGCCTGTTCGACAGCGAAAAGCGCCGATCGGGCTGAGGTTACCGCCATCCTGCCGCGTGCGAAGGGGCATTGCCACGGCGATGGCAGCTTGCTAGGGGCGCTCGCCTACCAGCCGTCGGCCCTAGTCCGGCGGTTGATTCACGTGCGGCCGTGGCGGAACTGGTAGACGCGCAACGTTGAGGTCGTTGTGGGCGAAAGCCCGTGGAAGTTCGAGTCTTCTCGGCCGCACCATCGAACAGCAGAACAAGCCGGGCATTGAACCGGAAGGGCCCAGGGCCGTACCTATGCTACGGACCCGGATACGCTATAGCTGCGTTTCCGAAGATATAAGCGCCTGATCCGGGCGCGCCCCCGAAAGTCGCCCTTGCCGCCTGTCATGCCGTACGTGAACGCCATCGGCACCGCCGTGCCGGATCACGATATCCACCACGCCTTTGTCGATTGGGCGCGCGAGCAGATCGCGGATCCGCGCGCGGTGAAGCTGTTCGAGCGCATGGCCGGGCGATCGGGGATCACGCATCGCTGGTCGGTGCTCGATCGCGCGCCGGGTGGCGGATCGCCGATCGCCGAAGGCGGCTTTTATGCCGGCGCGCTGCCCGGCACGGCCGCGCGCATGCAGCTTTACGCCGAGGCCGCACCCGCACTGGGGCTGGCGGCGATCGCCGCCTTGCGTGAGCAGGTATCGATCCATGGCATCAGCCACCTCGTGGTGGCGAGCTGCACCGGGTTCGTCGCGCCCGGCATCGACCAGATCATCGCCCGCGCGCTGGACCTGTCGCCGTCGGTCGAGCGGCTGCTGATCGGCTTCATGGGTTGTTACGCCGCCGTGTCCGCTTTGCGCACCGCGCGGCACATCGTCCGTTCCGAACCCGAGGCGCGCGTGCTGGTGGTGTGCGTCGAGCTGTCGACGCTGCATCTGCAGGAAACGGGTGAGATCGAACCGTTGCTGGCGATGCTCCAGTTCGGCGACGGTGCCGCCGCGGCATTGGTCACCGCCGAACCCACCGGCTTCGCGCTGGGCGCGCCGTTCGCCACCACGCTGGCCGATTCGGCCGAACTGATTCGCTGGGACATCACCGACACCGGCTTTGCGATGCATTTGTCGGGCGAGGTGCCCGGCCGCATCGCCGCGGCGCTGGCCGACCCCGTGGTCGCGCAGGCCGCGACCGGTGGCCATGCGCCCGAGGCGATCGATGCCTGGGCGGTGCATGCCGGGGGCCGCTCGATCCTCGACGCGGTCGAACATGCATTGAAGCTCGGCCCCGAGGCGCTGGCGGCGTCGCGCGGCGTGCTGGCCGATTTCGGCAATATGTCGTCGGCGACCTTGATGTTCGTGCTGGCGCGGCTGCTCGCGGGGCCGCGCATCGGCGGTAGAATCGATAGGGGCGTGGCGCTGGCGTTCGGGCCGGGCCTTGCCGCCGAGGGCTTCACCTTTGCGAGTGCGTCATGACGTCACTTGCCGTCCGCGCCATCGCCGAGGAGCTGATGGACGCGGACGATCTCGATTCCGAAACCTACACCGCCGTGGTCGGCGACCTCGCCACGGTCAATGCCGTGACGATGGCGGCGCGGCCGACGCTGGACTTTCTCGCGCGCGGTACCGTCGGCATGAGAGGCTTCCGGTTGCTCGATGTAGGTTATGGCGATGGCGACATGCTGCGACGGATCGCGCGCTGGGCGAAGCGGCGCGGCGTGGAAGCCGAGCTGGTCGGCGTCGACCTCAACCCGCGCAGTGAGATTGCGGCCAAGGCGCATACGCCGGCGGGGATGACGATCGACTGGCGCTCCGGCGACTATGCCGATCTTGCCGGGCAGGGCTGGGACTTCATCATCTCGAGCCTCGTCGCGCATCATATGACGCATGACCAGCTGGTCGCCTTTCTGCGCTTCATGGACGGGCAGGCGGCGCGCGGCTGGTTGGTCAACGACCTGCATCGCCATCGCTTCGCGCATTGGGGCTTCCCGATCCTCGCCCGGCTGTTCGGGTGGCACCGCATCGTCCGGCATGACGGCACGCTGTCGATCGCCCGTTCCTATCGCCCGGCGGAATGGCCGCCGATCCTGGCCGAGGCCGGGGTGACGGCGCGCGTCTATCGCGCCTTTCCCTACCGGCTATGCGTCGAACATCTGCGCTGATCGTCGGCGGCGGACCGGCCGGCCTGACCACCGCCCTGCTGCTGGCGCGCGCCGGTGCCCCGCATCTGCTGATCGAGCGCCAGGCCGAAATGGGCGACGCGCTGTGCGGCGGCTTTCTCAGCTGGCGCACGCTGGCGATGCTCGACCGGCTCGGGGTGCGGGCGAGCGCGCTCAACCGCGATCACATCCGACGCGTCAGCCTGCACAGCGGTACGCGCAAGGCTATCGCGAGCCTTCCACGCCCGGGCCTCGCAGTGTCGCGCTGGCGACTCGATACGATCCTCGCCGAACATGCCCGCACCGCCGGGGCGGCGATCGAGACGGGCGTGACGGCGCGACGTCATGAGCATGACGTCATCCACCTCGCGGATGGCGCGACCCTGCACGCCGACACGCTGTTCCTCGCCAGCGGGAAGCATGATCTGCGCGGGCTGGCCCGGCCGGCAGAAGCACGCGGCGGCGACCCGGTGCTCGGCCTGCGCACGCGACTCGGGCCGGCAGCGGCGCTCGACCGCATGGTCGGCGGGACGATCGAGCTGCATTTATTCGATCGTGGCTATGCCGGGGTCGCCGCGCAGGAGGACGGCACGGTCAATCTTTGCATGGCGGTACATCGCTCGCGACTGGATGCCGCCGGATCGCCGGAGGCGCTGTTGGCGGTACTCGGCAACGAATCGCCACAGCTCGGTGAACGACTGGCGTTTCGCAGCAACGACGCGGCGATCGATGCCATCGCCAATGTTCCCTATGGCTGGCGCGAACGGGCCGGGACCGCCGGGCTGTTCCGACTCGGCGACCAGGCCGCGGTCATTCCTTCGCTCGCCGGCGAGGGCATCGGTCTGGCGCTGGAAAGCGGCGCACGGGCCGCCGCCGCCTATTGCCGGGGCGGCAGTGGTGCGGCGCTGTCCTATCAAACCGATTTTGCCGCAGCCGCCGCACGGCCGCTCGCGGTTGCGGGCATGATCTGGAAAGCGGCGGAGTCGCCGGTGACGGCGGCGGCGCTGACCATGATCGCCCGACTCGCCCCGTCACTCGTCGGACTGGCGGCGCGGCTTACCCGGGTCGTTCACTCGCCGCTTGACGCAGGGCGCGCCGGGCGGGAAAGCTGACCGTCATGGATCACCTGACCCTGTCCGAGAGCGAGTGGCGCAAGCGCCTCAGCCCCGAAGCCTATCATGTGCTGCGCGAGGCGGGCACCGAACCGGCCTTCACCGGGCGCTACAACAACAACAAGGCGGACGGCATCTATCGCTGCGGCGGCTGTGCGCTCGAGCTGTTCGACAGCGCCGACAAATATGATTCGGGTTCGGGCTGGCCGAGCTTCACCCAGCCGATCAGCGCCGACCATGTCGTCGAGCATAGTGACGTCAGCCATGGCATGACGCGCACCGAAGCGCGTTGCGCGCGCTGCGACGGGCATCTCGGCCATGTCTTCCCCGATGGCCCGCCGCCGACCGGCCTGCGCTATTGCATGAACTCGCTGAGTCTCGATTTCCGTCCACGCGCCGTGGAGGATTGATGCAGACGCGCGCGCGCGCTTGTTTGACGTCAGCTTAAGCCTTATTCCGCAAGGCATAGCCCTATGGCCAGATTTTCCACATCCTCCTTGCCCCTGCTGCGCTCGCTGCCACCGATCTGGCAGCGGCGGGTTTCGCTGACCGCGAAGATTTCCGCCGGGCTGGCGGTTCTCGGCCTGATCGCGCTGATCATCGCGGTCTATGTCGCCAAGGCACAACTGCCGAGCTTCGACGAGCTCAAGTCATCGCCCAACGGCCAGATGATCCGCGTCCATGCCGCCGACGGCACGGTGATCGTGTCGATCGGGCCGAGCTATGGCGAATGGCTCAGCTATGACCGGATCCCGGCGGTGATGCGCGATGCGATGGTCGCCACCGAGGACCGGCGTTTCCGCTCGCATATCGGCGTCGACCCGGTCGGCGTGGCGCGCGCGGTCAAGCTGGCGTTCCAGCATCATGGCGACGACAAGCGGCTGCAGGGCGCCTCTACCATCACCCAGCAGGTCGCGCGGACCGTCTTCCTGTCGAACAAATATGATTTCGGCCGCAAGATCCGCGAGGCGGTGCTGGCGCTGGCGCTGGAGCGCAAGTTCAGCAAGGACCAGATTCTCGAACTGTATCTCAACAAGGTCTATTTCGGCGGCGGCGCGTACGGCATCGACGCGGCGAGCCGCAAATTCTTCGGGCACGGCGCGGACCATCTGACGCTGCCCGAGGCGGCGGTGATCGCCGGGCTGGTCAAGGCGCCGTCAATCTATTCGCCCAGCGCCGACATCGAGGCGGCGCGTGGCCGTTCGGGTGTCGTCATCCAGCTGATGCAGGAGACCGGCAAGATCAGCGCGGCGGAGGCCGCCTCGGTCAATACCGAGACGGTGCAGTTTGCCGCCGAGCCCAAGCAGAACAGCGTGCGCTATTTCACCGATTGGGCGCTGCCGCAGTTGAGCACGATGATCGACGAGACGCAGCGGCCGCTGGAGGTGTGGACGACGCTCGATCTGGGCATGCAGCGCGCCGCCGATGCCGCGGTGCAGGCCAATGCCCCGCCCGGCGCGCAGGGCGCGCTGGTGTCGATCGACCGCGATGGCGCGGTGCGCGCGATGGTCGGCGGGACCGACTATGTCTCGTCCAACTACAACCGCGCCACCCAGGCGGTGCGCCAGCCGGGATCGTCGTTCAAGCTGTTCGTCTATCTGGCGGCGCTGGAGGCGGGGCATCGGCCCGAGGACAATATCGTCGACGAGCCGGTGACGATCAACGGCTGGAGCCCACGCAACGATTCGCGGCATAACAGCGGCAATGTCACGTTGCGCACCGCCTTTGCCTATTCGCTCAACACCGTGGCGGCGAAGCTGGGCCAGGAGGTCGGTTTCTCGACCGTGGCCGACATGGCACGGCGTTTCGGCATCACCACGCCGGTCAACACCCACCCCTCGATGGTGCTCGGCACGTCCGACGTGCGGCTGATCGACATGACGCGCGCCTTTGCCAGCGTCGGCAACAAGGGCGTGGCGGTGACGCCCTACGGCATCACCAAGGTGACGACGATGGGCGAGACGATCTACGCCCAGGCAACCGACCAGAGCCATGTGCTGGTCGCGCCACAGGTCGCCGCCGAGATGACCGACCTGTTGCAGACCGCAGTCAACACCGGCACCGGCCGTGCGGCACAGATCGGCCGCCCGGTCGCCGGCAAGACCGGCACGACCAGTTCCAACAAGGATGGCTGGTTCCTCGGCTTCTCCAGCGGGCTGACCACCGGCGTGTGGATGGGCCGCGACGACGCCAAGCCGATCCCCGGCCTGCATGGCGGCACCGCACCGGCGCGGGCCTTTGCCGCGTTCATGAAGCCGGCCACCGCCAATCGCCCGATCGAACAATTCTCGACCCAGGTCACCCTGCCCGAGCTGCAACTCGACAATGAGGAGCAGAGCTATTTCGGCGCGCCCGACAATGCCAGTTACGTCGATGAGAACGGCAACCCGGTCGAGCCGGGCACCGTTCAGCCGGTGCCGAACGAAGACGGCCAGCAGGTCGATGCCGACGGCAATCCGCTGCCCGGCCAGGGCGAAGCGCCGCCAGGCAAGCAGGAACGGCTCGACCAGGAATGGATGGACCGGGTGATCGGCCGCGATTCACCCCGCCGGCCGGCACCGCCACGCGACGATCGCCCCGGCCTCGCGCCGCCGACGCGTCCGGCGGAAAGACCTCAGGATTCGCGCCCGAACCAGTGAAGCGCCGCGCCGTTGCGGCGTAGCCAGGCACGCGATTCGGCGGGATCGCGTTCGTCGAGCTCGCCGACCAGCGCCTGGAAGGCGGCCCCGTGATTCATGTGGATGCGGTGCGCGACCTCATGCGCGACGGTGGCGCGGCGCACGAAACGCGGCGCGAGGATCAGCCGCCAGCTGTAGCGGATCATGCCGTGTGACGCGCAACTGCCCCAGCGCCCGCGCGCATCGCCGATACCGACGCCGCTGACCCGGACACCGGCGCGCGCGGCGAATTCGGCGGTCTCCTCGCTCAGCACGCTGAGCGCCTCGCGCTTCAGCCAGGCCAGCACGCGCGCCGGCACGCGGTCGGCCGGGCCGCCGACGCGCAGGCGGTCGCCGATTCGGTCGACCCGGCGCGGCGCGGCTTCATCCCAGTCGATGACCAGATTCGTGTCGTCGAACGGGATTTCGGTACCCGCCACGAACGGCACCGCCTGGGGCAGGCGCGCGCGCTGCGCATCGATCCAGCCCTGTTGCTGTTCCGCCCAGCGCAGCGCGTCGCGCACCGAAGCGCGCGGCGGCAATGTCAGGCGGACACGCCCGCTCGCCGGATCGACCGACAATTTGGCACGGCGCGCGCGGGCATGGCGGACGACGTCGAACGCCGGTTCGCCCGGGCCGCTCACAATTCGCGGTCGATCAGATGATGTTCGAAATCGCCCGCATCGTCCTCCGAGATGGTCCAGCCGCGCACCGACTGGCCGGCGCGGTGCACCGCCTCGCGATCCCCGCACACCAGATAATGCCATTCGGGCAGCGCCTCGCCGGCGGCGCGCAGGCGATAGGCGCAGGTCGAGGGCAGCCAGTCGATCGTGCGGACATTGTCGCGGCTCAGCCGTACGCACTCGCTGACATAGGCGTGGCGGTGGCGATAATCGGAACATTGCGCCGTGGCGCGATCAAGCAGGCGGCACGAGACGTTGGTCGGCAGCAGCTCGCCGGTTTCCTCATCCTCAAGCTTGTGGATGCAGCATTTGCCGCAGCCGTCGCACAAGGCCTCCCATTGCGCGCGGTCGAGCTTCTCGATCGGGGTGGATTCCCAGAAACGCTCGCTCATTTGACCCACCGCTTCAGCTCGGTCGCCACCGCTTCGGGCGTCTGCTCGACCGGCAGCAACGCAAGTGGTTTGCCGTCGGGGTCCATCAGATAGGCCACGCTGCTATGATCCATCATATAACCGCCATTGGGCGTGACCTCGCCCTTTTTGTAATACACCGCATAGGCCTTGGCTGTAGCGGCGATCGCGTCGGCGCTGCCGGTAAGCCCGACCATGCGCGGGTGGAAGGCGGCGGTGAAGGACTTGAGCACCGCCGACGTATCACGCGCGGGATCGACGGTGATGAAGATCGGCACGATCTTCGCCCCCAGTTTCGGGTCGGCCTGTTCGACCAGCCGCAGACCGGCGCCGATGTGCTGGGCATCGGTCGGACAGACATCGGGGCAGAAGGTGTAGCCGAAATAGACGATGCGATATTTGCCGACAAAGCTGCGATCGGTGACGGTGCGGCCGTCCTGGTCGACCAGCGTAAAGGGGCCGCCGATCCGCGCGCCCTGCAGCGGCGGACGGGACGGGGCATCGACCGGGGCCGAGCAGGCGGTGGGGAGGAGCGCGAGAAGCAAAGCTGCGAGCGCGCGAACAATCTCGTTCATGGCGCGGCCAGCCATGATCTGATATCGCTCCGCGCGCAAGTTGACGCATGACAGGGACCCGGTCGCACCATGAATTCCCGAATCTTCGGTGGCCTCGTCGCCGCCGCGATGATCGTTACTGCCGCGCCGGCCACAGCGCAGCTCGGCCAGTCGGACAGCTATCAGTTCCTCCAGGCGATCCGCGAATCCAAGGGGGATGAGGTCAACAAGCTGCTCGACAAGCCGGGCACGGTGATCGTCAACACGCGCGACCGGCAGAGCGGTGAGGCCGCGCTGCACATCGTCGCGAAGCGCGGCGACAGCACCTATGTCAATTATCTGCTGGCGCGCGGCGCCGATCCGAACATCCGGGACGGCCAGGGCAATACGCCGCTGCTGGTCGCGGTAAACAATGGCGCGAGCAGCGTGATCGACCTGCTGGTCAAGGGCGGCGCCAACGTCAATCTCGGCAATGGCAGCGGCGAGACGCCGCTGATCCGCGCGGTGCAGCGCCGCGACCTGTCGCTGGTGCGCATCCTGCTCGCCGCCGGCGCCGACCCCGACCAGTCCGACCGCATCGCCGGCCTGTCGGCGCGCGACTACGCCCATCAGGACACGCGCACGCCCGCCCTGGCCAAGGTGATCGACGAAACGCCGAAAAAGCCGCGTCGCGCCGTTTCCGGCCCGCATCTCTAGGAAAACACCACCTCGGCGTCAGGATCGATGACGCCGATCAACCTGCGACCGGCGCGGCGTGCGAAAGCGAGCGTCGCGCGCTTGCGGGTCGATGCCGGGAGCGGCTCGCTATGCGCCTCGCGAACGATCGCGGCGTCGTAGCGATCGGCGATGATGATGCCCGTGCGGGCCGGCAGGAACGCAGCGCCATCAAGCGGCGAGGCGTCGAAGCCGGCGGGAATCGCCCAGTAATAGCGGTCACAACAGCCGAGATAGTCGGTCCACTTGCCGTCGCCGAGCAGATCGGCGCGCGACACCTTGATCTCGACGATGACGATCTGTCCGCGCGAATCGATCGCCATCAGGTCGGCGCGGCGATTGCCGTCGAGCGGTACCTCGCTCATCGCGACGAGATCATGGCGCAGCAGCATCCGCGTCACGCCGCGCGCGACGTCGATCGCGCAGAGCGGGGACTCGGGGTTATCGACGCAGGAATCGGGCGGCTGGAGCATCGCTCAATATTAGAACATTAAGCGAACAGGTCAAATCCCGTCATGCCTTCTCAGCGATAGAAGACCTGATTGCCGATCGTCGCGACCTGCTCGTGACGCCAGCCCGGCGAAATGCGGCGCGCGTGGAAGAACAGCGCGCCGGCAGCGGGGCTCTGCCACGCATCGGCCATGGCGACGCGCGCGACCGCGATGGCAGTGCGATAATAGGCGCAATCCGCGATATCGGGCACGCGCCCGTCGCGCACAAACGAGAATTGGCCGCGCTGGGTGACCACCGAACAGATCGTGCTGGCGAATCGGCCCGAGCGGATGCGGTTGAGGATGACATTGGCGACCGCGAGCTGGCCGGTCAGCGGCTCGCCCTTGGATTCGAAATAGATCGCACCGGCCATGCAGCTCGTCTCGTCATCGAGATCGTCGAGCGACTGGGCGGCGACGGCGTCCGCGAGGCTGGCATAGCCGCTGCGGACGGGTTGCTCGTCGGCGGTGATCGTCTGCATGATCGTATCGAGTCGTGTCGGCTGAACGTCCTGCGCCATCGCCGGCGCGGCCATCATCCCGAAGATGAGGGCGAAAGCGGCCAGAGAGAGACGCGGCGAAAACGACATCAAGAACACAAAGAGGCGGTTGGCGCGCGATGACGATCAGCGATGTGACCCCCTTCGAACAGCCCCCCGACTGCGTCACCGATCCGGATCGCACCCGGCGCGGCGCAACGCGCTGCAACGATGGCCGCTATCTGTCGGCGGGCTTAAGATCCGGTCAATCGGCGAGGATCGTTTCTGCGGCGAATCGTTCCGCCGCCGGGATGTCCAGCTCGATCACCCATAGATCGGGGTCGCGCTGGCGGCGTTTGCGCCAATAGTCCGTGATCTCGCCGGAGGTGGCGTCGGCGGGGCCGGCGGGGACCAGCGCCGTCTTGCCGTCCGGGCCGATGCCGCGCTCCAGCAATCGGGGCATGACCCCGCGGTCGAGCGTGACGATGAGGATCGCCCCGGCCTGGGCATCGCCGCGCGCCAGCATGGTGGCGATGCCGCCGGCGTCGTTGACGCGCCGCAGCAGTGCCGAAACCAGGACACCGCTGGGCAGCCGCGCACTCATGCCGGGGGCTGATATCCGCGCAGGCCGGCGAGCGGGATGCGCGAACGCATGAAGGTGCCGGTACCGCGCGCCGCCTCCTCGCCGGTCGCGTCGATCAACCGCGCCTCGGCGACATAGACGCGGCGCTGGCCGCTGATCCAGCGGCCCTCGGCGATGACCGGACCCTGCTTGAGCGGCTTGGTCAGCAGCAAGTTGAAGGCGGTGGTGAGCAGGAAGCGATCTGTGACGAGGCTGTTGGCGGCGTAAAAGGCGGCGTCGTCGAGCATCTTGAAATAGCTCGTGCCATGCGCCGCGCCGGCGGCGTGGAAATAACGCTCGTCGAGGGTGAAGCGGATTCGCGCGATCCCCGCTTCGGGGATTTCGAGCACCGAATCGAACAGCTGGTTGATCGGCGCGGCGGCATAAAGCGATTCGAGCGCCCGAAAATGTGCCGACTCACCACGCTCGGGCGTGTCGGAGCCGGAACTAGGCGGCGTCACGCGCGTCATCGGCGGTGAGCAGGGCGTAGATCGCGTCCTGCGAGCCCGCGCCGCGCAGCTTGGCGACGGTCGTGCGGTCGCGGAGCAGACGCGAGACGCGGGCCAGCGCCTTGAGATGCTCGGCACCGGCCTCGGGCGGCGAGAGCAGCATGAAGACGATATCGACGGCGACGTCATCGACCGCCGAGAAATCGATCGGTTGGGCTAGCCGCGCGAACACGCCGACCACACGATCGAGCCCGGCAAGCTTGCCATGCGGCGTGGCGATGCCCGCGCCGAAGCCGGTCGAGCCGAGCTTCTCGCGCTCGGCGACGCATTCCGTCACCGCCGCCGGGTCGAGGCCGTAAGCCTCGCCGGCGATCGCGCCAAGCTGCTGGAACAGCGCTTTCTTGTTGGCCGCCGCAAGCCGTTCGATCACGGTCTGCGGCAGCAGCAGGTCACTCAAATCGATCATGATGGTCCTTGGCGGGCGCGCACAGCCGGCGCGCGCCCTTAACTCCAATTACGTATCGAGGAAAGGTCAGGACGCGCGGTGCGGCTCGACCCAGCCGATCGTGCCGTCACCCCGGCGATAGACCATATTATACGCCCCCGAGCCGCTGTTGCGGAACATCAGCGCATTGGTGTTGCGCAGATCGAGCATCATCACCGCGTCGGACACGGTGGCATCGGGCACATCGACGCGGGTTTCGGCGACGATCGGCGGGAAATCCTCGGCTTCCTCGGCATCGGCCTCGAGGAACACGGTATAGCCGGCATTGTCGTCCACATCGGCGCCATTGACCGCGCCATTGCCATTGGCCGCGCCAGCCGAATGGCGATCCTTGAGGCGGCGCATATAACGGCGCAGTTGCTTTTCGATCTTGTCGGCGGCGCCCTCGAACGCGCCGTGCGCCTCTTGCCCGTTATTATTGGCCTTCAGCACCAGGCCGTGCATGACATGGGCGACGATGTCACAGGTGAAGCCGGCGTCGTGCGGCCCCTTGCCGAAGGTGACGGTGGCGGAAATCGCCCGCGCGAAATATTTACTGGCTATGGCTTGAAGCCGCTCCTCGACATGGTTCTTGAGCGCGTCGCCCGTTGCGACCTGGTGGCCCGAAACCCGAATATCCATGAGCAGTCTCCATATAGTTGACGGTCCGGAGCCTGTTGACCCTCGTCCCGCTTCGGCGTCACCCGGACGCCTCGGCCCCCCATAAGGGCTTGGTGATCCCCGTCAGAAACAACGCGTGACGGGTGAGTTCGGCCTCGCTCGCCGAAAAGACTCGTGGCGGCCGCACCTGGGCGATGATCGTCGGGGTGAGATCGACGACCTCCTCGACCGTTTCGCTGACCAGGCCAAGGCCGATCTGCCGCCCGCCGGTCAGTTCGACATAGACTTGCGACAAAAGCTGCGCGTCGAGCAACGCGCCGTGCAGCACGCGGTGGCTGCGGTCGATACCGTAGCGCGAGCACAAAGCGTCGAGGCTGTGCTTGGCGCCGGGATGCCGCGTCCGCGCCAGCACGATGGTATCGACCATCCGCGTCATGCAGACCTTGCCGCGCCCACAACGTTGCAGCTCGCCATTGAGAAAGCCGAAGTCGAAGCTGGCATTATGCGCCACCAGCGGCGCATCGCCGAGAAATTCGAGCAGCGCATCGACCTGGGTACCGAACAGCGGCTTGTCGGACAGGAACGCGTCGCTCAGCCCGTGGACGCGCTGCGCCTCGGGCGGCATCGCGCGCTCGGGATGGAAATAGGCGTGGAAGGTGCGGCCGGTCTCGACCCGGTTGACCAGTTCGAGACAGCCGATCTCGACCATCCGGTCGCCGCTTTCGAAGCTGAAGCCGGTAGTCTCGGTGTCGAACACGATTTCGCGCATGCCCTGATTATCGGCATTCATCCCGCGATAGGCAAGCGATCAGCGCGAATATCGCGGCACGCGTTTCCGCCAGCGGGACATCGGTGGCGATGACGAAGTCGGCACGGGCGCGTTTTTCGGCATCGGGGAGCTGACGCGCGAGAATCGCGTCGAATTTCGATTCGGTCATGCCGGCCCGCGCGAGGACGCGGGCACGCTGGACCTCGGGTGCGGCGGAGACGACCACGGTCTTGTCGACCTTTTTCTCGCCACCGGTTTCGAACAGCAAGGGGATGTCGAAGACGATCAGCGGCGAATCGGCATGTTGGCGGAGAAAGGCGGCACGGTCTTCGCCGACCGCAGGATGCACCAGTTCCTCCAGCGCGCGTAACGCATCCGGATTGCCCAGCACTGCCGCCGAGAGCTTCGCACGGTCCACGCCACCCGGACCGGTGGTGCCGGGATGGAGCGACTCGATCGCGGCGACCAGCCGCCCGTCCGCCCCCTGAAGGCGATGTACCGCGGCATCGGCATCGAACACCGGCACGCCGGCTTCTGCGAACATCGCCGCGACGGTCGACTTGCCCATGCCGATCGAGCCGGTAAGCCCGATGATGAGCGGCTTGCCGATCATCCGCCGAGCAAGGCGCGCAGTTCGTCGTCGCGTTCGCGCGGTGGCGCGGTGCCGAACAGCAGTTCGAACGCCAGCGCGGCCTGGCCGATCAGCATCTCCAGCCCATCGACCGTATCGAGATCGCGTGCGCGCGCCGCGGCGAGCAGCGGCGTTTCGAGCGGGGCGTAGACCAGGTCGTAGACCAACGCATGCTCGGGCAAGGGCGACAGATCGACGACAAGCGGCGGCTGTCCGGCCATGCCAAGGGCACTGGTATTGACCAACAGGCTGGCCGCCGGCAGCGGCGCGCCGAGCGGCAGTGCCTGACCCTTCAAACCGAAGGTGCTGAGCAAGGCCGCCGCCTTCAACACGTTGCGGTTGAGCACGGTTACCGGCCCCACGCCGATTCGCGACAGGGCGAACAACACCGCCCGCGCCGCACCGCCCGCGCCGATCACCGTCACCGGCGCATCGGCGAGGTCGAGATCGGCGATCGGCGCGTAGAATCCCCCCACGTCGGTGTTGGTGCCGATCAGCGCGCCGTCCTCGACGACCAAGGCAAGGTTGATCGCACCGATCGTGCCGCGCACGCCGCCGCGATCCTCGACATGGTCGAGCGCGGTCAGTTTGTGCGGGATGGTGATGTTGCAGCCACGCCAGGCCGGGTCGGCACGGCGCGCGGCGAAATAATCGCCGAGACCGTCGGGTGCGACATGCATGGCACGATAATCGCCGTCGATGCCCAGCGCCTTGAGCCAGAAACCATGGATCAGCGGCGATTTGCTGTGCGCGATCGGGTCGCCGATCACCTCGGCATAGATGTGCGTCATGACGTCAGAACCTCGCGCACACGCAGATAATCGAGCACCGGCAGCAGCGGCATGCCGAGCACGGTGAACTGGCTGCCATCGATCCGCGCGAACAATTGCGCGCCAGGGCCTTCGATCCGGAAGCAACCGGCACAGCCCGCAATCGTCGGCCATTCGGCGTCGAGATATTGTTCGAGAAACGCCTCGGATAGCGGCCGGACATGCAACATCGCGCGGTCGACATGGCGCCACACCGGCCGGCCCTGTTCCGCAATCACCGCCGCACTGACGATGGAATGTCGGCCGCCCGACATGGCGCGCAGATGCTCCGCCGCCTCTTCCCGGCTGGTCGGTTTGTCGAGAATGGTGCCGTCGGCCAGCACCATCAGCGAGTCGCTGCCCAGCGCCAACGCGTCAGGCTCGCGCTGCGACACGCGCAAGGCCTTGAGCTCGGCCAGCGCATCGGCGAAGTCGCGCGGCGCGACTCCCTGGCTGCGCAGACCGGCCTTGGCGGCATCCTCGTCGACACCGGGCGATGTCGCGCTGAACGGCACGCCCGCCGCCTCCAGCATGGCCCGGCGCGATGCGCTGCCCGAGGCGAGCACCAGCCTCATGCCGTGCCCCGCCGCTCGACGACCAGTGCGATGATCGCGGCGGCCGTTTCTTCGATAGAGCGGCGCGTCACGTCGATCACCGGCCAGTCATTGTCGGCGAACATGCGGCGCGCAAAGGCCACCTCGCGCGATACGGCTTCCTGATCGACATAGTCGGTCTCGGGCGCCTGGTTGAGCGACAACAGGCGGTTGCGCCGTACCTGGATCAGCCGGTCGGCGCTGGTGGTCAGCCCCACGACCAGCGGATGCGCCAGGCTGAACAGGCTCGCCGGAGGCGGGCTTTCGATCACGATCGGAATATTGGCGGTCTTGTAACCGCGATTGGCGAGATAGATCGAGGTCGGCGTCTTGGACGAGCGGGACACGCCGGCGAGCACGATATCGGCCTCTTCCCAATCCTCCGCGCCGATGCCGTCATCATGCGCCATGGTGAACTGGATCGCGTCGACGCGGGCGAAATAGGCGGCGTCGAGCATATGCTGCCGCCCGGGCCGCGCCTTGGCCTGCTGGCCGAGCAGGCCCGACAAAGCATCGTTGACACCGTCGAGCGGTGCCACCGCGGGCAAGCCAAGCGCACGGCAGCGCTGTTCGAGCGTCGCGCGGGCCTGGCTGTTGACCAGGGTGAAGATCACCAGGCCTGGATTCTGCGCGATCTCGCCGAGGATGCGCTCGAGATGCGCCTCGGTGCGAACCATCGGCCAGAAGTGACGGATCGTCTCGACATCGTCATATTGCGCCAGCGCGGCCTTGGCGATGTTCTCCAGCGTCTCGCCCGTCGAATCCGACAGGAGATGAAGGTGTAACCGCATCAGTTGGGCAGATCTGTGGACAACATCGGGATATCCGCTAGCGCAACTCCGGCGGGTCGCCAAGCGAACCGGATGCGGTGGAAAAGCGGCGATCTGTCCACAGCCCCGCCAACATTGCGCGATACCATGAACAGTCTGTGGATAACGGGGATGGTTGGCCGATTCACGAGGCGACGATTCCGCGGGCCTGTTGGCATTTTCGGGATGAACGCATAAGCCCCGCTTTGCACGTGCCAACAGCATCTACAGCCTCTTTAGATTCTTATCTTATTTAGTAGGAAGAGCGATCCGAATGACCGAAGCGAAGCCGCTTCTCGCCACGTTGAAGGGTGAGCGGCAAGAAGTCCCGCCGGTCTGGCTGATGCGACAAGCAGGGCGGTACCTCCCGGAGTATCGCGCCTTGCGGGCCGAAAAGGGCGGCTTCCTCGCGCTGGTCAACGACAGCGAAGCGGCGGCGGATGTGACGTTGCAGCCGATCCGCCGCTTCGGTTTCGACGGGGCGATCCTGTTCTCCGATATCCTCATGGTCCCCAGTGCGCTGGGACAGGCGCTGAGCTTCGGTGTCGGCGAAGGACCTGCGCTGGCCCCACCGCTGGTCGATCATGCCCTGGCGAGCCTCCAGCCCGATCTGACGCGGCTCGACCCGGTCTATGCGACGGTCGCGCGTGTCGCCGCAGCACTGCCCCCGCGGACGACCTTTCTCGGTTTCGCCGGCAGCCCCTGGACGGTCGCGACTTATATGGTCGCCGGCCATGGCAGCCGCGACCAGAGCGAGACGCGGCGTTTCGCCTATGCCGATCCCGGGGCGTTCGGCGAGATCATCGAGGCGATCAGCGTTTGCACGATCGATTATCTGTCGCGCCAGATCGAGGCCGGGGTCGAAGCGGTGCAATTGTTCGACAGCTGGTCGGGCAGCCTGTCGCCGGCGCAATTCGAGCGCTGGGTGATCGCACCCAATGCGAAGATCGTCGCGGCGATCCACGAGCGACACCCGGGCGTGCCGGTGATCGGCTTTCCCAAGGGCGCGGGCGAGAAGCTCCCGGCTTATGCCCGCGGTACCGGTGCCGATGCGATCGGCGTCGACGAAACGATCGATCCCGAATGGGCCGCCGCGAACCTGCCGGCGGGCATGCCGGTGCAGGGCAATCTCGATCCGCTGGCGTTGATCGCCGGCGGCGCGACGCTCGACGCCGCGATCGACCGTGTTCTTGCCGCCTTTGCCGGTCGACCCCATGTCTTCAATCTCGGCCACGGCATCCTGCAGGATACGCCGATCGCGCATGTCGAGGCTTTGCTGGCGCGCGTCAGGAGGGGATGATGGGTTTTCTCGGCAACGCCTATCTGTGGATCAAGGCAGGGCATGTCATCTTCGTGATCTTCTGGATGGCGGGGCTGTTCATGCTGCCGCGCTATCTCGTCTATCATCAGGAAGCCGTGCCCGGGTCACCCGAAGCCGAGGCGTGGGTCGATCGCGAGGCGAAGATCCGCCGCATCATCCTGACCCCTGCGATCGGCCTGGTCTGGTTGTTCGGGCTGATGCTCGCGGTCAATATCGGGCTCGCATCGGGCGCAAGCGGACTGGGTTGGCTGCACGCCAAACTGGCGCTGGTCGTCATCCTCAGCGGCTATCATGGCTGGGCGGTGAGTTACTCCAAGAAGCTCGCAGCCGGAAAACCGCCGTCGCTTACCGGCAAGCAGCTGCGCATGTTGAACGAGATTCCCGCGATCCTCGTCACACTGGTCATCATATTGGTGATCGTCAGGCCCTTCTAGCTTTGTCGCGGTACCGGCCCACTCCCCCACCCGACCTCCCATAGAATATCCTGCTTGGGAGGTCGGGTGGGGGAGCGGGCCGGTACCGCCTGGTTCAGCCCTGCTGAACCACAAGACGTACTGCTTGACTTGACGAGGGCGGCGACCTACCTCGCCGGCATATCGTGATGCGCGGCCTTGTGCCCTGTCACGGTACCTTCCTCCCGCATCGTCGCGTCTTTCCTCGCCGACCGAAGCAGAACATCACCATCATCACACCCGGGAACGCCCGAAATGCATCTTAAAGACCTCAAGAAGAAAACCCCGGCAGAGCTGGTCAGCATGGCCGAAGAGCTGGGCGTCGAAGGTGCATCGACGCTGCGCAAACAGGATCTGATGTTCGCGATCCTCAAGGTCCAGGCCGAGAATGGCGAGCAGATCATGGGCCTCGGCACGATCGAGGTGCTGCCCGACGGTTTCGGCTTCCTGCGCAGCCCCGAGGCGAATTATCTCGCCGGCCCCGACGACATCTACATCTCGCCCAACCAGGTGCGTAAGTTCGGCCTGCGCACCGGCGATACGGTCGAAGGTGAGATCCGCGGGCCCAAGGACGGCGAACGCTATTTCGCGCTGACCAAGCTCACCGCGGTCAATTTCGACGATCCGGATGCGGTCCGCCACCGCGTCAATTTCGACAATCTCACGCCGCTTTATCCTGAGAGTAAGCTGACGCTCGATCCCGCCGACCCGACTGTCAAGGACAAGTCGGCGCGGGTTATCGATATCATCAGCCCGCAGGGCAAGGGCCAGCGTACGCTGATCGTCGCCCCGCCGCGCGTCGGCAAGACCGTGATGCTGCAGAACATTGCCAAGGCGATCACCGACAATCATCCCGAAGTGTTCCTGATCGTCCTGCTGATCGACGAGCGGCCCGAGGAAGTCACCGACATGCAGCGCAGCGTGAAAGGCGAGGTGGTCTCCTCGACCTTCGACGAGCCTGCCACGCGCCACGTTCAGGTCGCCGAGATGGTGATCGAAAAAGCCAAGCGCCTGGTCGAGCACAAGCGGGACGTGGTGATCCTGCTCGACTCGATCACCCGCCTCGGCCGCGCCTACAACACGGTCGTGCCGAGCTCGGGCAAGGTGCTGACCGGCGGCGTCGACGCCAACGCGTTGCAGCGTCCGAAGCGTTTCTTCGGTGCGGCACGCAATATCGAGGAAGGCGGTTCGCTGTCGATCATCGCCACGGCGCTGATCGATACCGGCAGCCGCATGGACGAGGTCATCTTCGAGGAATTCAAGGGCACCGGTAACTCGGAAATCGTGCTCGACCGCAAGGTCGCCGACAAGCGCATCTTCCCGGCACTCGACGTCGGCAAGTCCGGCACGCGCAAGGAAGAACTGCTGGTCGACAAGTCGAAACTGTCCAAGATGTGGGTGCTGCGTCGCATCCTCATGCAGATGGGCACGATCGACGCGATGGAGTTCCTGCTCGACAAGATGAAGGACTCGAAGACCAACGAGGACTTCTTCGACTCGATGAATCAGTAAACCATGGTGCTGGAGCTCGCCGAGCTGCCCGTCAGGGCAGGCGAGGGCGAGCGGTTCGAGGCGGCGTTCGCCGAGGCAAAGCCGTTGATCGCCGCGGCGCCGGGCTTTCTTTCGATCGCGCTGCGGCGGCCGATCGCGCCGGATGGCCATTATCTGCTGCTGGTCGAATGGGACAGCGTCGCGCATCATCGCGACGGATTCCGCCAGTCGCCGGATTATGCGCGCTGGTCGGCCTTGCTTCACGGTTTTTATGATCCGATGCCGGTGATCGGCTATTTCGCGGAGGATATCGCGTGTTCGACATAAGCGATGTGTTCACCGCCGCCGGCCTTGCCGCGCTGGGCCAGGTGATCCTGATCGATCTGATCTTTTCTGGCGACAATGCGATGGTGCTCGGCACGCTCTCCGCCGGGCTGCCCCCAGATCAGCGCAAGAAGGTGCTCGGGCTCGGCGTCGTCATGGCGATGGTCTGCCTGATCGGCTTCGCGCTGGTGGCGACGCAATTGCTCCATGTCGTCGGCCTGCTGCTCGCTGGTGGCCTGTTGCTGCTATGGGTGGCGTGGAAGCTTTATCGCGAGATCAGGGGCAATCGCCCGCAGGTGTTCGATGATCCCTCGACGCCGCAGATCGAGGGCAAGAAGCCCAAGACGTTCGCCCAGGCGGCGATACAGGTCGCGATCACTAACCTGTCGATGAGTCTCGACAATGTGCTGGCCGTGGCCGGTGCCGCGCGGGAGCATCCGGCGGTGCTGTTGTTCGGTCTGGCGCTATCAGTGACGCTGATGGCGGTTGCGGCCAATTATATCGCCCGGCTCATCCAGCGTTATCATTGGATCGCCTATATAGGGTTGGTGGTGATCCTCTATGTAGCCGGCTCGATGGTCTATCACGGCTGGTTCGATCATGAGGTCGGGGTCGGCCACCTGTTCGGCTGACCCCGACCCCAATCGACTAACCGAGGTTGGCGGCGAAGAATTCCGCTGTGCGCTGATCTGCCAGATTCGCGCCGGCGTCGTCACGGCGCCGGCCGAATTCGGTAGCGAAACCATGGTCGAGCCCGGGATAATCGAACAGCGTCACCTTGGGATGGTCGCCGAGGCCCGCGTGCATCCGTTGTTGCGCCGCCTTGTCGACGAAATGATCTTCCTCAGGCACGTGCAGCAGCACCGGATGCGCGATGGCGTGCTTCTCATCGAGCAAACCATCGATGCCGACGCCATAATAGCCGACACTGGCATCCACATCGGTGCGCGCTGCGGTCATGAACGCCAGTCGACCGCCGAGACAATAGCCGACCGCGCCGACCTTGCCGCCTGCGCCGAGTTTCCCGCGTGCGGCGCGGATCGTCGCCTCGATATCGGCCACGCCCTTGTCCTGGTCGAACTTGCCCATCAGCCCGAGCGCGCGCTGGAACTGGTCGGCAATATCGGGATCGAGCTCGACGCCGGGCTCGAGGCGCCAGAACAGGTCAGGTGCGATCGCCAGATAACCCGCTTCGGCCCAGAGATCGCAACGCCGTCGCATGCCCGCATTGACCCCGAAAATCTCCTGGATGACGATGATCGCCGCGCGCGGGGTGCCGGCGGGTTCGGCGATATAGGCGTCGAAGCTGCCGGCATGATCGAAGGTTTCGATGGTGATGGTCGCGCTCATGTCCAACTCCTCAGGGGCGGAAATACGCATGCTGGCGATGGGCGTTGCGATAAAGGCCGTGTCGCGCGCATATATGGCCTTTAGTCTAGGCAGCGGCGCTGGCCCGCTCAAGCGAAAGACACGCGCGATGAAGATCAATGTCGAGGTCGATTGCACCCCGGAAGAAGCCCGCCGTTTCATGGGCCTGCCCGACCTGACGCCGGTACATGAGAAATATATCGCGACGCTCACCGGCGCGATGGATGGCGTTGCGCCGACGGAAGCCATTGAAAACATGATGAAAAGCTGGGCTCCGATGAGCGAGGCAGGGTTCGGCATGTGGCGCAAGATGTTCGAAACGCCTGGAAAATAGCCTTGGATACGATCTTCGCGGTGTCCAGCGGGGCACCGCCGTCGGCGATTGCCCTTATCCGTATCAGCGGCCCAGCGGCCTTTGCCGCAAGCGAAACCCTGGCGGGGCCGATACCCGAGCCTCGGCATGCGTCTTTGCGCGTCTTGCGTGGGGCGATGGGGGAGGTGCTCGATCGCGCGCTGGTGCTGGCCTTTCCCGGGCCGGACAGTGCGACGGGTGAGGATGTGGTCGAGCTGCATGTCCATGGCGGTCGCGCGGTCATCCGTGCGGTTGAGGCGGCATTGGCGGCACAGCCCGGGCTGCGTGGGGCGGAGGCTGGCGAATTCACCCGTCGCGCCCTGTTGTCGGGCCGGATCGATCTGACCGAGGCGGAAGGGCTGGGCGATCTGCTCTCGGCCGAAACCGAAACCCAGCGTCGCGCAGCGATGACGCTGGCGGAAGGCGGTTTGCGTCGCCAGGCCGAAGGGTGGACCAACAGGGTCGTCAGCCTGGCCGCCATGGTCGAGGCCGCAATCGATTTCTCGGACGAGGATGATGTGCCGGTCGCGCACGTCGCCACGATCGCTGGGGGCGCCACGGCGATCGCCACGGAAATGGCCACCATGCTGACGACGCCGCCGGTCGAGCGGCTGCGCGACGGTTTGCGCGTGGTGATCGCTGGTCCGCCCAATAGCGGCAAGTCGACCTTGCTCAACGCGCTGGCCGAGCGCGAGGCGGCCATCGTCTCGCCCATCTCGGGCACGACCCGGGATCGCATCGAGGTGCCGATCGCGCGCGACGGCATCGCCTATGTCTTCACCGATACGGCGGGACTGAGCGAAGCGAGCGACGATCCGATCGAACGCATCGGTATCGAGCGGGCGGGGGAGGCGATACGGGGCGCGGATATCCTGCTCTGGCTGGGTGACGATGCCGCGCCCGACGGCGCGATCCGGATCTACCCGCGTGCCGACCTTCCGGGGCGCGCCATGGTGCCGGCCGGTTGCGATGTGGCCATCTCCGCGAAAGACGGCAGCGGCCTTTCGGCCTTGTGGTCGTTGATCGGTGCCCGTGCCGCGACCTTGCTTCCGCCGGCGGATGCCGTCGCCCTCAACCAGCGCCAGCGTTGCCTGATCGACGAAGCGCGCGCGTGGTTGATGCGTGCGGGCGAGGAAAGGGACACGCTGCTCATTGCCGAACAGCTTCGTCTCGCCATGCGTGCGTTGCACCAGCTAACGGGTCGAAGCGACGTCGAGGCCATGCTCGACGCGTTGTTCGTGAAATTCTGTATCGGCAAGTGACACGTTCCACGTGGAACAATTTTGACAGGCGCGTCGGTCGCGCATAGCGGCAAGGGCATGAACTACGACGTCATCGTGGTCGGCGGCGGACACGCTGGAACCGAAGCAGCCGCCGCGGCGGCACGGCTCGGCGCGCGCGTCGCGCTGGTCAGCTTCGATCCCGACAAGATCGGTGCGATGTCGTGCAACCCGGCGATCGGCGGGGTGGGCAAGGGCCATTTGGTTCGTGAGGTCGACGCCTTTGGCGGCCTGATCGGCCAGGCGACCGATAGCGCCGGCATCCACTACCGCATGCTCAACCGCAGCAAGGGAACGGCGGTGCAGGGACCGCGCGTCCAGGCCGACCGCACCCGCTATGCCGCGGCGATTCAGGCAATGCTCGCGGCGCAATCCGGACTGGCCGTCGTTGCCGGCGAGGTTGCCGCGCTGATCATAACGCATGGCCGCGTCGCCGGTGTGACGCTGGCCGATGGCCGTACGATCGATGCACGGGCGGTCGTACTGGCCACCGGCACCTTCCTCGGCGCGCGAATGTTTCGCGGCGAGGAACGTGAAGAGGGCGGGCGGATCGGCGAACGCGCCGCGACAGCACTCGCGCATCAGCTCTATGATGCCCGGCTGCCCATGGCCCGGCTCAAGACCGGCACACCGCCGCGGCTCGATGGGCGGACGATCGACTGGGTGCGGCTCAGCGAACAACCGAGCGATACCGATGCCTGGACCATGTCGCCGGTCAGCGCCGGCCGCGTATTGCCGCAGCTCTTCTGTGCCATCACCCGCACGACCGAGGAGACGCATACGATCATTCGTGCCTCGCTCGATCGTTCGCCATTGTTCGGCGGCGATATCCAGGGGCAGGGGCCGCGCTATTGCCCGTCGATCGAGGACAAGATTCACCGTTTCGGCGATCGCGACGGGCATCAGATCTTCCTCGAACCCGAGGGGCTCGACGATCCGCTGATCTATCCCAACGGCATTTCGACCTCGTTGCCCGCGGATGTTCAGGCGGCGATGATTCGTTCGATCCCGGGTCTCGAACACACCGACATCGCCATCGCCGGCTACGCCGTGGAATATGATCATATCGATCCGCGTGCGCTGGAGCCGACGCTGGAGGTGCGTGCGTTGCGCGGTCTCTATTGCTGCGGCCAGATCAACGGCACGACCGGTTATGAGGAAGCGGCGGGGCAGGGGCTGCTGGCCGGTCTCAACGCGGCGGCCGCCGCGCTCGGTGCCGCGCCGATCGTGCTCGACCGGGCAAGCAGCTATCTCGGGGTGATGATCGACGACCTGGTTTTGCAGGGCATCACCGAGCCTTATCGCATGCTTACCGCGCGGGCCGAATATCGCCTGAGATTGCGCGCCGACAATGCGGAGACGCGATTGAGCCCACTGGCCGCCGGGATCGGCTGCCTTGGTGATGAGCGCCGTGCCCGATTGATCGATCGCACCGCACAGCGCACGGCGATCACTGAAATGCTGGGAAATTCCATCCTCGGCCGGGATCTTGCGGCACGCGGCGCGGCCGATATCAGCCTGTCCGAGCGACGCAGCGGGGCCGAGTGGCTACGTATATCCGGTGTCACCGCCGCACAGGTGCTGGGCGAGCGGAGCGACGACTTCGACCCTGGGCTGATCGCCGAGCTGGTCGAGGATGCGCGCTATGCTCCTTATCTCGAACGCCAGGAGGCGGAGGTCAGCGGCCTGCGCGCCAATGACGGCATCGCCTTGCCAGCTGCACTCGACTTTGCTGCAATCCCGGGCTTGTCGACCGAGATGGTGGAACGCCTCAGCACCGCCGCGCCCGCGACGCTCGGCGCGGCATCGCGGATCCGTGGTGTGACACCGGCGGCTTTGACGGCGATCCTGCTCCACGCACAGCGACGCGCGGCATGACCGAGGACGAAGCGCGGGGCTGGATCGAGGAGCGCCATGGTGCTGCCGGCGTGGACGCCATGGCGCGCCTCGCGACGCTGGTGCGCGATGAGGCGACACGTCAGAACCTCGTCGCGCCGTCGACGCTCGATGAAATGTGGGCGCGTCATATCGTCGATTCGGCACAGTTGATCCCGCTCGCGACCGCTTGTCCCGGCAACTGGCTCGACATCGGTTCCGGGGCCGGTTTCCCGGGAATAGTCGTTGCGGCCCTGACCGACCGGCCGACATGGCTGGTCGAGCCGCGCAAACGCCGCGCTGATTTCCTTTCGGCTTGCTGCGACGCGCTTGGTGTCGCCTCACGCACGACCGTCGTTGCCGGGAAAGTCGAGCGCGTCGATGTGCAGGCCGCCGTTATTTCAGCCCGCGCGGTCGCTTCGCTGTGGGAATTGCTGGGTGCGGCGCGGCATTGTTCCACGTGGAACACACTCTGGTTGCTGCCAAAGGGCCGCAGCGCGCGCGAAGAGATAGCCAGCGCGCAACAGTCATGGCATGGTGCGTTTCACGTGGAACACAGCGTTACCGATCCGGAATCGCTGATTGTCATCGCCAAAGAGGTAACACGTCGATGAATGTCATCGCGGTCGCGAATCAAAAGGGTGGTGTCGGCAAGACCACAACCGCGATCAATCTCGGTACCGCGCTCGCCGCGACCGGACAGCGCACGTTGCTGATCGACCTCGACCCACAGGGCAACGCCTCGACCGGCCTCGGCATCACGCGCGCCGAACGGCTGAAGTCCAGTTATGATGTGCTGATCGGCGATGTGCCGATCGCCGAGGCCGTGCTGCCGACCTGCGTGCCCAAGCTATCGATCGTGCCGGCGACGGTCGATCTGTCGGGCGCCGAAATCGAGCTGGTCGCGTTCGAAGAGCGCACCCATCGGCTGCAGCATGCGCTCGACAAGGTCGAGGATCGCTGGGACATCGTGCTGATCGATTGCCCGCCCTCGCTCGGGCTGCTGACGCTCAACGCGATGGTGGCGTCCAATTCGTTGCTCGTGCCGCTGCAATGCGAGTTTTTCGCGCTGGAGGGGTTGAGCCAGCTGCTCAGCACGGTCGAGCTCATCCGCGAACGGTTCAATCCCGGCCTTTCCATCCTCGGCGTCGCGCTGACCATGCACGATCGGCGCAACCGCCTGACCGAACAGGTCTCGGCCGATGTCCGCGCGGTGCTCGGCCCGGTGGTGTTCGATACCGTGATCCCGCGCAACGTCCGCTTGTCCGAGGCACCGAGCCACGGCGTGCCGGCGCTGATCTATGATTATCGCTGCGCCGGCTCCGAAGCCTATATCGGCCTGGCCCGCGAGTTGATCGGCCGGCTTGCCCGTCCCAAAGAACCTGCGAAGGCCGCATGACCGACCCGACCGCGCCAGAATCGCCAACGCCGCTGCCGCGGCCCAAGCCGCGCTCGGGCCTCGGCCGTGGGCTTACAGCACTGATGGGCGACGTCGCGCGCGAGGAGCCGATTTCGGGCGCGGAGATGTCGCCGGGCGTCAGGACGCTGCCGGTCGGGTCGCTAACGCCGCATCCCGGCCAGCCGCGCCGCTATTTCAACGATGCAGCGCTCGACGAGCTGGCCGCGTCGATCGCCGCGCGTGGGCTGATCCAGCCGATCGTCGTGCGGCCGCACGGCAAGGGTTATCAGATCGTCGCCGGCGAACGCCGCTGGCGCGCGGCACAGCGCGCGCGACTGCACGAAGTCCCTGTGATCGTGCGCGATTTCGACGATGCCGCGACACTGGAAGTGGCGCTGGTCGAGAATATCCAGCGCCAGGATCTCAACGCGATCGAAGAGGCCGAGGCCTATCACCGCCTGATCGGCGATTTCGGCCATACCCAGGATGCGCTGGGCAAGCTGGTCCACAAATCACGCAGCCACATCGCCAACCTGCTGCGTCTGCTCGAACTGCCCAAGTCGGTGCAGGACAAGGTGATGGACGGCACGCTGACCATGGGTCACGCGCGCGCGCTGATCGGCGCGCCCGATGTCGAGAATCTCGCCGACCAGGTCGTCACACGCGGCCTGTCGGTGCGCGATACCGAGCGTCTTGCGCGCAACGCCAAACCCGACACGCGCAGCCGGAGCGGGGAGGGCGGCGGTCGCGATGCCGATCTCGCCGCGCTCGAGCATCAACTGGGGGACCTGCTCGGCCTGTCGGTACGCATCACGCACGGGGCGAAGGGTGGCTCGCTGACGCTGAGCTATTCGACGCTCGACCAGCTCGACATGGTCTGCCAGCGCCTCAGCGGCGAGCGCATCTGACCGCCTAGTTTTTGTTCACGCGGAGACGCGGAGACGCGGAGGCGCGGAGTTGTCACGCGAGCGGCGACTCGACCGCGCGAGAGAGCGCAGTTCG
>Ga0307510_10000368_pt1 | contig 42691 bp, 57 predicted proteins | sample 12_EM_MG_FD_207224 | JGI IMG/M metagenome (GOLD analysis project Ga0307510, IMG submission 207224) | Populus trichocarpa ectomycorrhiza microbial communities from riparian zone in the Pacific Northwest, United States - 12_EM | ecosystem: Host-associated > Plants > Roots > Unclassified | place... | reverse complement strand
GCACCGCAGCACCCATAGATCACCCTTTGAAGTCTGGTATGGCTTTCAGCCAACCTTTAAACCACCCTTGCAACTACAGACCAGACTACAAAGCGTGGATGACCGCATCCAATACCTAGAGCAAATATGCAAAGAAGTCACTGCAGCACTCATGATCGCGGCTAAAGAAATGTGAAGCGGAGGACCCAAAGAACTATCTTACACATTCCACAAAGATGACCTAGTACTCTTGGAAGCCACCAACTTACAAATGACACACCCCAAAGCGAAACTCGCTCCACGACGATACAGACCTTTCAAGGTCATATGGGCTTCACCTACGAATTGCAAATTGCAACTACCCAAGACCATGAGGGTTCACCCAGTCTTCCACAACTCATTGCTAAAACCCTACCACGAAACACAAGCACATGGACCCAATTTCGAGCGACCCCCTCCAGAAATTGTTGGAGGAGAAGAAGGACATTATGAAATCGACAAAGTCTTAGCAGCACGTCCCACAAGAAATTGCAAGAGCACACAGTACTTCGTCCACTGGAAAGGCTACACAGATGCAGACAACTCATGGATCCCAGCTGGAGAACTAACACACGCCAAAGAATTAGTCGCCGAATTCCACGCCCGTAATCGCCCTAAAGAGGGGATACGCATACGAGCCTTGCAGGCGCAAGGAGATCCTAAAGAGGGGATACTGTCGCGAGCGGTACTCGCGCCCCCCAGTCTCAGCTACAAACCCGTAACTCCAAGACCACGTGACTGTGGGAACATATCACATGACCCTACACGTGACTCATCACATGACCCCTTCGCCACTCGTACATCACGTGACTTATCAGCACGTGACCCTGGGAACCTATGACCCTGTAACCCTGGGAAGATAGCACATGACCTATCAAGGAACTGGTCATCAACAATGTCACATGACAAGATGCGCTTTGGACACGCGTCTAATCCGTTGATCAACATGTGGCAGATCGTGGGAACGATCAACAAGATGCGTCCACTAAACAATCAACAAACACGCAACGCGACTCGATCAATGAAGATGCAACTCATTAGGGCTAGACCCTAATCGAGATGTATAATGTAATCCGCAGTTACTGCGCATTGACTGCGCAGTCCCCCGTTACCTGTAATTGTACCTACCCTAAACTGCACACAGACCACCCTGTATTAGTATATAAGACCTACAAATTTAGGTGAACAGTCCTTAGACTGTTCTCTTGTCAATCCCCACACTGGAGCCTTTCAAAGCTCCCTCATCGTCAGCAGCTCGCCCCTTGTCTTCTACAGTCTACTCCGTCCCGCCTCTCCTTGCTTTCTGCCTCTTCCTCCTCAATGTCTCCTTGCTGCTCCTTTGGATCAGTCACCTTCAACTCCGCACCGTCGTCGAGTCTCGCTACCCATAAAGTAGTGAGTTCCCGACAGTTATTCCTTTGATCTTTGTGAGTTTCCTGCCACTTTTAAATGACAGATAACTTACCTGCATGGATTACACCATCACCCCTTTTCTAACAGGGATGTCCCATCTTTCTGGATGAAGTATACTGAGATGCTGTCAGTAAATATTAAGTGGATGTCCTTTGCCCTGTCTTTCTGGGTCAATACTTCTGTGGGATGTGGTATGTGGTGTTGTATCTCAAGTCCATTGGCCTTATCTTCATGTTAATGTTTGTATTACAGGATTGGGTAAACGTCATACCTCATTGTCAGATGACTGGGTGTCATCTCTGTCACTGCCTGATGGTACATCAATGACAACTTTGGGTCCTTTATCAACCTTATCAACTATGTCTGTCTCAACATCTTCTGGTTGTTTGGCATGTTTCTTATGTGGCAGGTGGGTGGATTCTGTGTCTAAGGAGTCTTCACTATCTGAATTCTCTGGTTTTCGTTTGCATGTACTTTGTACTTTCTTCTTTGTTGGGGCTGTCAGTTTTTTCTTTGCTTTTGTAGTTTTAGTAGCCTTCTTCTGTAGTTTTGGCATTGGAAAATAGATGTTGTGTTGGTATAATGAAGAGTGTTAAGAGCCCATGCCCATGTCTCATACATGTGCATGTCAAAGTGGTTGCCTTTTGTAGGCACCATGTAAATACTCAAAAGACTGGTCTAGACCAGTCTAGACCAGTTTTTTTTGGTCTTTTTGAAAACCTTGGAACCCTTGGACTGTTAACTGGACTGGTGAAAGACTGAAGTTAACTGAGACTGAAGTCCAGTCTTTTTCAGTTAAGTCCAGTCCAGTTCCAGTTAAAATTTCAGTCCAATGGACTGGACCTTTAAACACTATATAAAGTACAATATGTAGTAAAGGGATATGCCCAACATTACAGAATCAACTATGACAAGACCACAGCCCCTACTATATGCCTGGAATCATTCTGTACTCTCCTACACATAGCTGCCTCACTCAGATGGGATATACAACACTTCAACATAAATATGGCATTCCTTCATGGAATTCTCCAAGAAAACAAAACTATGTACATGGAACAGCCACCTGGGTTTGAAGCACCTGGGAAGGAGGATTGGGTCATGAAACTTATAAAGAGCATCTATGGGATGAAGCAAGCAAGTAGGGTTTGGAACTGCATGTTTGATAAGGCGATAAAGGGTTGGGGATTCGAATGCCTATCCAGTGAGTGGTGCATTTATTGGTGACAAACTGCCACTGGGACAATCATCTTTGCTGTCCATGTCAATGACATTATCTCCATTGCCTCTAATCCGAGCAAGAACAAGTCCTTCAAATCTAGGATATCTCTGACCTTGGGCCAGCAAAGTTTGCACTAGGGATCACAATCTCTTGCAGTCCATCTACCCATACCATCTCCATATCTCAGACCACTCTTATTGATCAGGTCATCAACCAATTCAACCAGCATGATGCATGTCCAGTCAACGTTCCTATGGTTGTAGGACTACAACTACATAGACCTGACAAGAAGGAGCCCATACCTCCAGAAATTGCAGCCTGGGCAGAGCGCACCCCATACTGTTCCCTGGTTGGCAGTTTGATGTATATTGCCATTGGCACCCAACCAGACATCACATACACTGTCAGATGCTTGGCTTCTTTCCTCAACTGCTACAGACCAGAACACTGGGAGGCTGCCATACAAGTGCTCCATTATCTAAAAGGTACTCACACCCTTGGTCTGAGACTTGGGTACTCAGGGCCACTTCAGCTTGTAGGTTACTCAGACTCAGACTACGCCAATTGCCCAGATACAAGTCGCTCTGTCAGAGGATACTGTTTCTCATTAGGCTCAGGCATGATTTCCTGGAGTTCATGGAAACAATAAACAGTCACAGACTTGTCCTGTTATGTGGAATACATTGCCCTACATGATGCATTACATGAGGCCATGTTCCTTCAAGACCTACTTAACAAGATCAACTTACTCCCATCTCACCCAACCCCCATTCACTGTGATAATGATGCCACATCCATACTATCAGAAGACCACTTGTGGCATCCTTGAGTAAAATACATTCAAGTCAAGTATCACTATGTCAGGGAGTTGGTATCAGATGGGGAGGTCAAAGCAACTTGTATATCCTCTGTAGACAACATCACAGATATCCTTACCAAACCACTTGGTCAAACGAATTTCCTGTGGCTATGTCCCCATTTAGAACTTTGCATTGAGGAGGAGTAATATTCCCTCTTTCTTCTTTCTTTCTTTTACTTTAATCTTTATCTTCCTCACAAAAAGGACACCCTCTATTCAACATTTTGTACTATACCTCATTGTCTTCATGAGGAGGAGTGTTGAGACCTATTGTGTCACATTAGGATCGTCGCACTTAGACATTTTGGCATGTGACTTCAGTATGAGTATATCTACAAGTTTTCTCTTCTTTTTCACTTTTCCCCTCAGTTCATCTTAACCATTCTGAACTGAGGGTGAGTTATACTTTTTGTATCATTGTTTGTATTTCACTTATCATGTGTAGGTTTATACAATAGGTAGAGGCTCAATTCAGTTTGTCTTAACCATTCCAAACTGAGGGTTCATACAATAGGATTGTACACAGCACTTGATAGGGGATATGTAGCTGGGACCTCTGCAGATGGGTTTGCGCAATTGTAAAGACATGTAATAGAGCTGGCTGGTACAGCAGAAGGGGGTGCATGGGCAGGGGCAAGCACAGCAGAGCAGATCTGCAATGCTGCTGGGTGCCTGGCCCTTCTGCCTTGTCAATGAGAAATTGACTTGTACAATATTTTGTGTCCACTTCACATGCCCCAACAATCGGACCATTTCACACTGTGTTTATTATTAATTCCCGTGGCTAACAGCTAGTTCAACAGGTAACATTTTTGCTTAAAATAAATAATATATATACAGCACAAAAAAAAAGATTGCACCAACACAGAATTGAACCCACAAACCCAGCCCACCTAAGGTAGGCCGCATTCAGTTTCAATGAATATCACATGACATGACATTTCTGTGACCATGCATGACAATACTGTGACGCTGATGCTGTGGTAAGGATGCAATAAGAGATAAGACATCAGGAAAAAGGTCCCAAGATAATTTGGGGTTATTAGCGGTAATTATGAGTACTTTGATGATAAACTAGATTATCGCTTGCTAGCTTGCCGCCAGTATTCAACCTCAGATTATTGTTAGGTTATCATATGTTCTGTGTGATATCGCTGAATAATTCTTAAAGCGCTTACACACATCCCACAGATATTTTCATGACAATACATGATATTATTGATGTAACAACTTGTTGGCTACACTACTACAATGGTACACTACACAAGAGATGAGATAACTTAACAACTGGTATATGGGGAGATAAGGGTCAAGCGCGAAAGCAATGGAAGCGTGAGAGGGCCGTTTTCAGAAATTGAAGGAAGTGGTGTGCAAGGAGCAGGTGCGCAACAACTGTTTCAGTGGCTGTTGATGTGGTGTCGGTGAAGGTGGAGCCATTGAAAGATAAGAACAGGTATGGAATCAAGATACCGCTACAAGAGGGAGAGCAAGTGCTTGATGAGGTGTAAAGAAATAAGTGGCATGAGCTGGGGACTGCAAAGAGAGGGACTTATCAGGACATGGGAAGGAAGCCACAGAGCAAGGGACACAAGCTGGGGACCGCAAGGGGAGGGGCAAGTGAGGACATTGAAAGAAAGTGGTGGAGTAAGGGGCACTCACCCTCTGGGCACTGCAGAGGGAGGGACATGTCAGGACACAAAACGAAAGGGGCGGGGGCACTCACCCAGACTGCAAAGGGGGGACACGTCAGAACACCAAAAAAGTGACCACATGAGCAGCACTCACAAGTCACTGGGACCGAAGAGGGAGGGACTTACCACGACATGGAAGGAAAGGAACTGACAGAGGGGAGGAGGAAAGAGGAAGGAAAGGAGGGGAGACGGTGTTTTGGTGGGCAGGGATGAGGGTAAAAAGATGAAGGGGATGGGGAATTTTTTCACAACCCTAAGTCAGGTGACGGAGTGGTGACAGTAAACAAACATGATTGGTAAGCTGGCAACCAATTACAATTACAATGCACAGGACTTGGACAAATGCAACTTAGCAGAAATCTGGGACTCCAGCAATTATGGGTGGTTTCACACACACACTATCTCACTTTCATTTTTCGAGTCTTCAAGTCATGGTGTGAGGACGCACTGACATCAGAAATGGGTCCCGTGACCTGTGTGTGTGCTGACGAAACCACGTGACATTTCTTCCTTGATGACAACAAGTCGAACTTGTCCACATGCCTCGCCTCCATCACCTCCCCATCTACTTGTCGCTTCCGCCATCCACCATCCTGTCCTCTTTGCCTCACCTATTCATTGACATTTCGCCTTTACCAAGATCCCATGCATCCAAGTTCCATGCCGAAGACCCTCAGATCGCCCACTGATCGCACACCTTTGTCGCCTTGAGCCATCAAAGACAACAACATATCCAATGTCTTATACCACATCACTGAACATACCACTTTCCCCCTTTTGTATGTCTCTGCCCTCCTCCTTTGTTGTGTAAATCCCGTTCTCATTCTTGCTGCTAACAAACAAAGCATAGCGCTTGGACCTTGCACCTGCACTTATGCCCTCGATACAACACTCGGTTTCCATTCAATCCAATCGCCAAACTTTCCCTTCCTTACATTTCCAAGCGGGATTGTCACTGGCTACAATATTGTCATTCTCTTTTTCTTTTACTCACACTTGGTTGTAGTGTACTTGTTCCTATAGCATTAATTCCGACATATAAATACTATTGCCTGGTCCTGCTGAAAGGGCAGGCAACCGCAGCCCCATTATCTCTTGCGTGTGTGATTATTTTTCTTTCTCATCGTCTGATCAGCTTCCAAGCAGCAACATGTGCTGTCTGTTGACCAAGACTCCGCAAATCCGTACGTTTCCCCTTATACTGATGTCTCACCCTTTGTAGATCATTTCATGACCAAGCATATCTGCCAGCAGTCAAGGCCAGAGGTGCACATCAGCACAATCACAGGTGGTGGGGGGTCACAGCACCTCACACATGTACAAAGCTACTTGATAGCTGTCTAGATAGTTCCATGGTATTTTATCTCATGTGCAGCCTTGACAACGTGTGGGACTTGGTGGCGTTGACAGCTTGTGATCCATAGTGATGCCTATGTCCCGCTTATCAAACCATTACCATCATTATTTTGACTATTGCTAAGCTACTCAAGTGGTATCTCTTGCTAGCGCGGGACCATTTTCCTGATGGACATTGCTTGTACTGTGTGTTTGTGACCACACTCCTGAATACATTTGTGTGTCCCCAAGATCTAAATGTTTGCATCTTTTAAGTCCTTCATTATGCTATCTGGAAGAACTTGGTGCCCCCTGTACTTTTTAGCTGCCCAGGCAGCCTGCTTCCCATCCAGCTTCTGTAGGTACACATCCACAAACTGCCTTGATCTTGTAGCAAATCTATAACAGGATTAGACTCTCCATCTTCGAAAGTAATATATATACACACCTTCGCATGCTATGCAAGGGAACTGACCCCAGTGCTGAGACAACATTGAGCTCCTAATCTGCTTCTTTTGAAGATGCAGGGTAATGCCAATAGGTCCATTTCACATAGCCCCAACATTGCTCGATGAAGTTAAGTTCACAGTGAAACTTTGGAAGAAATAAAGGCTTGAACCCCCGTTTCTTGCACATAGTTTCCAGCTTGGACTCAATATCAATGAAATTGGGCTGAGAGTAGAGGACCCTGCGGCAGCAGCAATTAGTCTTGCCTGTCCTGCATTTGAAGTCCTTGCACTGCGCTTTTAGGTTTGCTTCCTTCAGCAGACCCCTCTCCTATAAAATAACAGACATCCTGTTATGATCCACCCCAATTTTTCTCATCCTCATCGGATCCCCTCCTCGTCACCCTACCCATGCCTAAGCGACCATTGCCATTGGACCCACCCGTCCTACCAGACTTGCCACCACTACCGCCTAGCGAACCATCCAAACCATCGTCACCCCTTGATCAGCCACCAGTCGAGCCCCTCATCCCCATCCCATGGAACATCCATCGTCGGGAATACTCCTCAATGGAGGAGTACCAAGAGCCACCCCCAGTAGAGAATCCACTGGAAGATCCAGACAGTCCCATGGAGGACGCGCCGCCCTTAGAGCCACAACCAGTCACTCACTATGAACCTGACGTTCCCGGAGGACAGACGCATACCTTGTCTCCAGAAGAGTCTCCTATCGAACCCTGGGAAGCATACCTCACTCGGCCCAGTAGTCCTGTGTCCCGCAAGCATTCCCTGTCACCCACAAGTCCCTCCTCAGCACCTATACGCCAACGCACTAGTAGAGAAGGCAGTTACCAGTCAATCACCCCTCCTGCCTCATCGCCCATAGCTGGCACCTCGCCCCAAAGTCAGGGTTACCAGTCGACCTCCCCCAGAGGATCCGCAGACAATCCCTCATCCACGCAGAGCTCCGCAGACGACGCGGATAGCGACATGACCCTTAATTGGGTCACCATCAATACGGACTACCTTAAAAGGTAGCTGCTTACACTAGACGCCCATTAGACCAGAACAAGCACGCGGAGATCAGATCTCCTCGGATCAACCTCAAACCTCGTGGTCGTCATCGCATCATGACGACACTTCTCTTCTTGGAATGACCCGCCGCCATTGTTCCCCGGTTAAGGATAGATTAGGCAATTCCCTGATCCTTCATTCGCTCTCGCTCATTCTCTATTGTTCGACTCATACAGACCGCAGCACTTGTCCGCGGAGTACCATACGATACAGACAGCCCCCTCTTGACCAGAAGTACCTACCTTAGTGACCATGGTCCGTGCACGATCGTGCCTGTATATAAGCGCCCTGTATTTCGACAGTCAAGCCCTAAGCTTGACTTGATTCTCAATATCAACGTTCTTGAAAGCTCCCAAGTGCCTCCCCTTTTTCCTCATCTTACATAAAACCTCTCAGAGTCGTCTCTAGCAATACTAGAGACTTCTACTTGTTCAGATACTCGCCACCAGTTCACCTCTTAGTACAAGTCGTACTATCAAGGCCCGTTGAAGCCTTAACACATCCCCTTGAAAACCCCAGCTTGTGGGTGCCCTGGGGGAAAATAAAGCACTTGAGGCATTCTATCAGCAAATGTGGCATCTGCCATGTGAATCTTGATCTTCACCACTTTTCCATCGGGGCCATAGACTGGCTTTCCATCTCCACCAGTCATACTTGTCTCTGGGCCCCAGTTTGTGCCCTCCTTTGGTGTAAATTTGGGCATGTTTCTGGCTGAAAGGGAATCATCAGATCGTTTGAGATGTGTTGTCGCATTGTCGAAGACAAGGACATGGTCCTCATTAGGATAGTGTTCCTGCAGGATGTCCATTGCCCTCTTGGTCTGTCTCAAGAATTCCTTGTTTGTAAAATAGGCCCCCCAAGACTTCCCTGGCTTAAGTAGTACTTGTGCATCCACTTCCCCATTTGGAGAGCACAGCCATCCATAATCAGCGGAGATGAAATCAGCAACCATCAAGGATGCCCCTTCTCCTTTGGGCTGTGGCACTACTGTTTCATCTTCATCCACCCATCATATTTTTCACCAATCATTTGCATAAAATACAGATTCATCATAGTACCAAACAACTGTGTGTCAGACATTGGGAATTGTGGCCACGTTTAGGTCCTCAGTGGCATCACCTGTCCATTTCCTCAATTTAGCATCAATTTCAACTAATGCAGGAAGAAACTCATTTTGGTGGTATGCAATGACATCTTTGCATTTGTGCCCATCAACATATTGCCCTTTAGAGGTAGTGGACCAATGGTAATTCAGCTTGTGCATCCAGCATTGGGCCATTGCAAGATGAATCATCGTTTTATGGTTCAAACACTCTTTTATCTCTGGGGTGTCTAGAAATTGGACAATATCCATAGCCTTAACATATTTACCAAGTCCTTGGAGATGAAGGTTGATTTCTTGTGCAAGGGATTTGTCATCTAATAAAGATTCATTATGCTGGCCAGATGCGTTGACCAGGAGGTCCTTGCGATCGATAATAAATGCATGGCCCTACTTCTGAAGGTTTTGGGCAAGGTAATTTCCTTTTCTGAGGGTATGAGCAGTCTGCTTTGATGCTGCCATCCATGAGGAACCAACTGTGCCACCATGGGCTGTGGTATCTGGATCCACATAACTCCATAGGAATAAGCGGATCTGTTCCAGCCGTTCTTGTGTGATTGAGTCAAATTCAGGATCCACATAACCAGGTCCTGTTTTCCATTTTGGCTTCAAGAGTAGCTGAACATCCTTGTATGCCCTGTGTGCAGCTTCTATTCCTGGGGGGGGTAAATACTGTGACATGGCTGACATCCTGTTGTCATCGATCATATTCTGATCATCATTGTGGTTATACCCATCCTCAGGGTCTGTATCAATCATGTCTGCCATATGTTCTTGAAGTTCAATTCCATTTTCAGGCTTATCCAGTGTTGCTGCATGTGGGACCACATATGGGGATTGGGTAGTGTTTCCAACTGTGACTGATATCATTGTTTCTTGGTTTCCATTTCCAGTGTGTTCTAGAAAACCATTGCCACAACTTGAACGCTCTGTGTTGCAATTCACAACCTAAAGACAATAATGTCACCTGAGAAATAAAAAGAGAACAGGGTTTTATACATTCTCTTTATCACTATTTAATGTCCTCCTCTTTACTCCCTTTACTCCATATATCCCAAGGTTTGCGATGTGACCTCATTTCTGTTTCTGTTTTGGCATTTGTGGTAAGGCAATTCTGTGTGGTCTCAGAAGTGCCAGTCTGAAAATGGACACATAGGGAGTTTCAACAAAGATAATCATACTTCTCCTTCAAAATGGCTTAATCAAACATATAAAATACACAAATTTGTTCTAATAACATATCTTCAAGATTTCATCATTTCCAAAATCCCATATAGTTCTCTCTTATGCATCTAAGTCATAATCTTTTCATGATCTTGTCACTTTTGGTCACTTTTGGTCATGTGATACAGATAGGGCAAACATAGGACAAACATGAAGTTTCAACACCAAAAATCTATCTCCTCCTTCAAAAAGACTTGAAAAAAAAACTAAAAGCCACAGTTCTGTCTGAATAACAAATATTCATGTTTTCATTGGTACAAATATCACTTTTATTTGTTTTCTAGAGAGCCAATCCATTTTTTCACCATTTATCACACTTTGTCACACTGGTCATGTGATACTCATCAAAACTGAATGCAGCCTACCTTACTGACATAGACACAAATGTAACTACCACTCTACCACTCAGGCTTGCTATCAATATTTCTCTTAATATATATGAACACCAAATATCAATGATAAAAGACATTTCCTCAGGCTTGCACATGTGAGGGCCTCCACACTAAATACTTTCCAGGCTGAAATAATGCCTGGGAACACCCTCATGCACACCCGTTTATCCCTGGGCCTCCCACTTGGCTTAGCAAAACATGTGCCTTAGCAACACATGCATTTTGTTTGTTTTACTTACATCAAATATTCCAAGATCTTTTTATTCTGCTGAGTATGAAATTCTGACAGTTTTCTGACAGCAGTACCAAACAACTGGGCACAATCCTTTTTTGGGGCATGCCTGGTCTGCTAAAACTGTCCAACTGCTACAGTTAAGGCATGACACCATATATGTGGTATACAGTTTTATACCTGTTTTCTCAATGGTTATGGTGTATGCAGTTACAGTTATGGTTATGGAAATGGGTACCCATAGTATACTGTACCCATGGAGAACCCTACCTGGTCTGGCCCCCCCCTTGGATTTGGTGATAATCATCATTCCTGGCCCCAAATTTTATCATTTACAGGGTGTCAATTTTTTTCACTTTGCAGTTGGGGGCCAGACTAACTACCTAACCCCCTATCTGGGATTTCTGGTCCATGCCCCCCTTGATTCTGAACTCTTTGTTTGCATCAAGAAATATAAACAGGTTCAATCTAATAAATGCAGGTAGTATCATATGTACCCAAGGCAATGTTTTGTGATCAGAGCTGTGATGAGCACATCTCAACAGTACAACAATAGAGGTCAAAGAAGCCATGGTTATTGTAAATTTAGGCCTAGCTGTTTCTATAATTTGGCCCTTATACTGTAGACTCTAGAACTAGTCCCATCCTTCACCAAGGCTTCCTGTCCACCCTCCCTTGTCTCTTATACCCGTTGTACCTCCCAACTTGCCTTTAGCTTTCGACTTACGTCCATTGAGTTCCTTGTACATCTCCCGCATCTCTGTCTTACCCGGCTTCTCAACTGCTTCTGCTTCAAGACGCCAACGCTCCTCCCGGATTTCTCGAGGGGTCTGATATCCAGATGCTGTAGGTGACGCATGTCCAGAGCGGGACCAGACAGGTCCGAAAGGCGGCGAGTCGGAGCGATTTGAAAGCATTTGTGCGTACATGGATGACTATAGTGGTTACTTCTTTCACATGTGGAGGCAAACAGCACTTCAAATCGCCACGTACCCAGTTTTGTTTTGACTCGCGCTTCGTCCATTTCCCCGGAGGTAGGCTTGTGTCGTAAAAATTCTCCTTTCTATAGTGTTGAAACCAAACTGAACAAAACGGACTGTGTCACTTCTGAGGACAGAACACACAAAACGTGACACACCATAATTTAGTGTCTGACTCCTGCGCCATTTCCGACATACACGTGCGCATTGAGCGAGGTCACGGACCCCGAGTGCTGTGAAAATTCTCTGAGAAATCTCAGTGGGAAATGCTCTAAGAGGATCGGTAGATCGCTTGGCGGATGAGGATGCCGTAAGTACAAGTCCTCGAGTGGGGCGACCGGGGGTTCCACGAGAAGGCGATGGTGGGCGCGTGGATGGGCGAGAGCGTGCAGGTGTTCCTGGAAGTGAAAACTAGGTATCTTGAGAAGTGCTGGGGCCCGCAGGAATACAATATGGAACGCACCACATTGACAAGTTCATCGTCTGAGTCATCCTTATCATGGACAAGAGCATCAAGGCGCTCATGTGCCGAGTGCTTCAAGACCCCTTGAAGGAGATTTGAAGACATCGCCAGCAGTAGTGGTTGGGTATAAGGATAGTGAGTGAGGGGCTTGATAAGGCGAATGTTTAAGTAAAAATTCATGACATCACCTGCTGAGGCTTACATACGCGCCAGTGGAGAGATAACCGTACCGTACATTCCGTGACACACAGCACAATAACACAATTACCGTTATTGTCATCCGCATCTCCGATACTGTCCACAGGACATCCACATGGACATCAGGGCAATCAAGACTCCGGCCGTTGATGGCCTTCCCGATGTCCGTATGGCCACTCTCTCCAACGACATCATCATGGAGACTGCACGTTCTGGCACAACCATCAAGAACGGAAAATTCCAGTTGTGGGAGCGCGAGCTCCTTGAATCATCCGAGGTTCGCCGCAAGTCCACAGTGGCACAGCTATGCACGTGGTGTCATACTGGGATTCAATTCGTGCTAAAGTCCTCCCCGTAGATTTCCTCGATTACTATTTCCAACTTTTAGGCTACATCAGTACCCGCAGAGAACGTCGGGCCACATTCGATGAAGACACAGCCTCACGCAACCTCACCACAGCGGAATACAATAAAGAGTTCAAGTCTTATTGTGGGCGTGAACGTGTCCTTCTGCGGAGAAGACGCGCAAAATTGCGGGTGGAACAGTTCCACATCATAGCTCAAGTCGGACAAGGCGGATATGGCGAGGTATATCTGGCACGCAAGCAAGAGACCGGCGAAGTATGCGCTCTAAAGAAGATGCGTAAACGTACGTTGTTCAAGATGGACGAGGTACGTCGCGTTCTGCCTTGTATTGTCATCCTCCTCCTTTGACCAGGGTTCACCCAGGTCAGACACGTCCTCGTTGAGCGAGACATCCTCACCGCGACGAAAACCCCCTGGTTGGTCCGTTTGTTGTATGCCTTTCAAGATGCACAGCACGTTTACCTCGCGATGGAATATGTCCCCGGAGGCGACTTTCGCACATTACTCAACAATTCGGGCGTCCTTAAGGAGGAACATGCGCGATTCTACATCAGCGAAATGTTCGCGGCTGTTTGCGAACTGCACAAGCTCGGGTACATCCATCGGGACCTAAAGCCGGAGGTATGTACGCCCGAATCGTTGGGAAGTCCAATTAGGAGAACTAACCCGCGGGCAGAACTTCCTCGTCGACTCTACTGGCCATGTCAAACTCACAGATTTCGGTCTCGCCACAGGTGCCCTCAATCCTAAGCGCATTGAATCGCTAAAGATCAAAGTTTGTTCTCTCCCTTTCTCCCCGCGATACATTCTGATGGAGTACCGGAGTAGCTTGACAAAGTTAAGGACAACCAAATCGTACATCGCTCCACCATGGAACGGCGCTCCCTCTATCGTTCCATTCGAAAAGAGGACGTTCGATATGCAGATTCCATCGTCGGCTCGCCAGACTACATGGCACCCGAGGTACTGCGCGGAAAGCCCTATACCTACGCGGTAGATTATTGGTCTTTGGGGTGCATTCTATTCGAGTTCCTTGCGGGATTCCCCCCTTTCAGTGGTGGCACACCAGACGAGACGTGGACCAACCTCAAAAACTGGACCAAAGTTTTACGCCGTCCAGAGTACGACAAACCGGAAGACTTGATTTTCAACTTGACCGACGTTGCATGGGACGCTGTCACTCGGTATAGGTCCTCAACGCATGCTGCGATGCATTTCCTGACCTCCTTCCCAGACTCATTGCACACGCAAGCGTGCGGTACTGCACTCTTGACGCAGTTCGCGCTCATCCGTTCTTCAACGCAGTGCCGTGGGATAACCTCCGCGGCGCCGCGGCGCCGTTCGTTCCTGCTCTCGACTCTGAGGAAGACGCGGGATACTACGACGACTTTACCTCACCGGATGACATGGCCAAGTACGCCGAGGTACGCGAGAAACAGCGCAATGTAGATCGGATGCGCGAGAAGGACGAGCCTTTTGCGCGTGGCGTTTGGGTGGGATTCACGTTTGGGAAAAATGGACCAGGCCTTAAAGCGTTAAACGCGATTGGTGATGGCGGTGACGATAAGGGCACGTTGGCCACGATCTTTTGAGCGTTGGCAGATGAAATACAAGCTTCCAGGAAATTTTTATGACAGATGTTTGATGCGATGCTGTCGGAGTCACTAGCGCCCACTGGAGTTGTGGCGCTTGACATCAGCCAACCACGTCTCGTCGGTCAGGTCACTGTATAGCAACCCGCAGCCTCGTTCGTCTCGACACTTTGACGTCGTCGCACCATCCCTTTTGTTTTCTATAGACCCAGGAACCAAAGGCTATAAATGTCCGATTACTACTATATGCAGAATAAATAGAGGAATTTTTCTCGCTACATTACAAAAGTACATTCTCCCCGTCGTTAACATAACTTGAAGCATAACCCATTCGATGGACCAAGACACTATAAAGACACGGCCCCTTCAAAGTCATCTATCGCTTGAGAGGGCCCGATGCAACTCATCCATACGTGCTCTTCATTGAATTTAATAAAAATTTATGTGCAGTAGGCCAATGGGGACTCACAACTCGTCCTCATCGTCGGTGTGATCTCTCACACGAAGATGAATCATAGGCAAGGAAAATACCAATCCTGCGATGAGGATTGCCCAAGTTGATAGAAATAGATTCATGTACCTGAGAGAATCATCATCAGTCACACAACTTTACACCAACCTGGCTGTGCAACGTACGGCACTTTCATAGCATCTGCTCGCCAAACACCCGCGGCGCCTGCGGACTGTATAGATTTGTCTAGAAACGAATTAAAGTTGACGCTCGCACAGGTATGAGTTTGCCATGCAACATTACTCACAAAAGCCAGTGAAGTACGCGAGCTTAGCTGGGTCATTTGACATGGCACCCATCATCCAATATGCTGTCGTTTGCCACATTGAGTCGAGGAGTCCGCAGAAAACGTATAAAATCGCGTGGCTTGCGTAGCCCTTGTCATAAATGTCCATTTTGGAGGAGTTAGGTGGTATGGACTCGCGTGTGTAAGTTCTTTTCGACTTGGGTCAGTGGGCATCAGGTAGGGGGCTGAATTACCTACCGCTGATAGAAGAATGCCCATATATGGACGATCAAGACGAACACGAGAAGTATTGACCAACCAGCGAAAGCACGGGCGCGACGTCGGAATTGGTGTTGATCTAAGAGCAGGCCGATAGATACCGAGCCCAGAATCTGGGAAATCCAATAAACAAGATTGTTTAACGACCGCGCACGAATGTTGAATAGGGCAGCGTTGTAGTCATTGAATTCTGAGCAAGTAAGACGGTCAAGGTTAGGGAGAGACTTGGGCACGGGCAGTCCGACTTACGCCATGTGTAGAACCAATTGCTGGCAAGAAACATGGGAAAGAGAAGTATGATGAGCGGGTCGGTGCGCAAAGCGATGTATAGACCATATATTTCGGTCTTCCAGGATGGCTGACGGGGCGTTGTGACTTTTGTGCCATCCGTTCGAACCATTTTTTCGGGATCTGCCATGAGAAGAGGGATGAGAGAGCCCATCCCAGTCAGGATCATAAAGCCGATCTATCGCAACGCGGTGAGGCAATGCCGGAAATTATGAAGAAAAGCGTACATATGTGCCATTGGAAACTGGGCGGACGTTCGTGAGATAGTCGCATCAAGACACAAGGCGGTGCTCACCTCGGTTCTCCTGACGGGCGACCACAGGATGGGTGAGTGGCGCGTAGATAAAAAAAAAAGGGCGTAAAACACACCTCTGAATCGAAATTCCTAGCCAACGAAACGGCAGCACCGACAACACCACCCAAATTAAAGATGGACCAGAAGATGCCAATGGATTTTCCCTTTTGATCCTCGGTGGGATACGCAAGCATGAGCGATCCCTGCGCAGTCCAAAGCAAACCAGCACATAACCCAAGGATGGCGCCGGCAGCAATGACGAAACCTCCGGCATCCTCATGGATGTTCACGACGCTGGACATGGCTATTAGTATGCCTGAACGACGAGGACGTAGGGAAAGGGTACTCACAGGTATGAACCTATGTACAGGGCGTAACCGGAACTTCCGAGGAAGAGGGTCATTCGAGGGCCGAGGACATTGTTGACGGAACTAAAGGAGAGCCGGTTTGCGTGAGAATGAGAGGGGACAGAGAGATACGAACCCAGCAAAAAAAGCTGCCACGGCAAAGGTAGCATACAATGTACTGTTGGCATTAGCGCTCGTTGTGGAATCAACTTGGCCGCCGGCGCCGAGACCGTTAAGTGCGTTGAAAAGACCTGGACAGGAGAAACAAACAAAGCCGAGGAGTACGACCTGAGTGTATGGGTTGTAAAAGAAACCCCTCAACCCGGAGGGACGGACGAAGAGATCGGGGTAAAATGCGGGCGTATCTCCTGTGATGCTCGTCCCACTGGGATAACCCATGAGGGCTGGACTGGACGACGGGTGATAGTCGTGGAAGTCGTGGACGGCATGGCCTACGGGGGAGTCAGATCCACGTTTTTCGAGGGTGAAACCCGACATGGGACTGAGACCCAGGAGGGAGACTGGGATTGGGAAGTAGGGCGGAGGAGTGAAGACGGGTGAATCATTTAGTGGCTGAAATTACCAGGAACTAATATATGGCCGCATGCCATCAGCAAAGCGAACCAACATCTCATCTCAAACGCCCCAAAACTGACCAATTCAAATTATTTTCCTCGTCAGAAATGGAAATTGTCGTGCGATAACCCCAGTTGGCTGTGCGTAACTGTGCCTATGCTATGCTCTCGATGGACATCTCCTTGGCCCCTCGGACCAAGAGATCAAGCATCGATGCATGATATCATACTGGCGCTCGACACCAACATGTCACCGCATGCAACGTGTACCACTTTTTGATAATCACAATTACTCATAACCATTCCTAAAATACCTCTCACTCGAATATGGGAGCGCGTAAGATCATTTACCGTACGAACGACTCTCAACAACTCCTACGATAATACTAGACAGAAGCCGCACATAGGGAAGGCAGTCGAACAGGATCAACAATCGGTGATGGAAATGCTAAGGGCAGAGGGAAAAAAAAAGACCGAAACAGGCTCTACTTTCGCATACACGCGAAGGTCGGTCATGACCAAAAGCTTATTCTGATGTCGCGGTGGCTACGCGATCACGCAGACCCTCCGCCGTGACGGTGTCATTGGAAAAGGACCGGGAAGACCCGCCGCCGCTGCGGTGACAGAGATTTGTGTAAACAGGCCTCAACACGGTGTAGTAGGTCATTTGCGCGCCCTGGAACGGGGAGAAAAACGATGAGCCTCGAAGAGAGGGAGAATAAGGGCTACTGACGCGGAATGCAGGGAGTTGCAGCCAGAGAATGAACAGCGTCCTGAACGAAAAGTACCACGGGAAATAGTAGAGGAAGGCACGGAGGGCAAAGCCCTCGGCGAAATTGAAGAATCCGAAAATAACCCAGTATGCAAGCCACTGCGCATCGTCTTCAGTCCCGGGTGACTCGAGGGCCTTGAAAGACAAGAAGGCGGGGAGACCCCACCCGATGAGGTTGGAGATGGGTGCAGCAAAGGCGTTAATAAAATGAAGGAGGGTGAGGAGGGTGACGGCGCCGATGAAACCATACGCCTTTGGCACCTGAGTACGCTGCTCCACGCTTACGAGAACAGGGTACTTGGAGAGCTGTAGGTGGTGCGAAGTATCATAGGACTCTCAGTCAGCTCCACAAATGATCCGAAGGGCAAGTAAACGCACCTCCTTGTCCAATTGGGCAAGATAATAGTTCGCCTTGGCCTGCGCTTGCTGGAAAGCGGGGTGCTGCTGGACTTTTTGTTGAGCAGACGACATCTAAATGGGTGGCAGGCAATGATACATTAGGCCAAGTCAGACTACTTTCCCAGAAGGACACCACAGAACATAACATGTGGGCTGAGACGGTGCTACTTACGATGGGGACCGTTCGATGGGGGAAGGTTGTGGGAGTCGTGGACGTGGACGTTGGAGGTAAGAGAGGAGGGGCGACTGGGAGCAGGTTGATATGGCGTTGATGACACGTGTTTGCCTTCTGTGTGGTGGCATGTTACGTCAGCGCCTCACTTTCCCACTATTTCCCGACTTTGGCCACTCTGGATTTACTGCCCCACGAACGCGAATAACCAACCATGTCTGATGGCCCTCTGGAAACGTACGAAACAGTGAAGGTGGGTGACCTATCCTTTTTTTTCTTGTTCAGCCTGTCTAATGGCGTCCAGCACCTTCACAAAATCGTGCCAGCATTCACTCCTTATATGCCAGTTGGCGTACTCGCTTACTTCGCATTCTTCCTTCTCACTGCAACCTTTGGACTCGCGTTCTACTTCACTACGTATGTGATCGTCGCGTCCACATTCAACCATCATCCGACTTTTTCGTTCACAGCATCTCGAAATCAACCATCCCTACGCGCGAGGCGGCAGTTGCTATCGTAGCCAGCACACTCGGTGGTTATGGCATTGTAGCTCTCTTCTGTTCCGTCGGGGTATATGTGTAGCAAAAACCTCTCATCCGTCAATTCGGAGAAGGTACCCATTCATGAACGTATGGGGACGCGGGTTCAATTATTTATACGCCAGCCGTGCTTGCAGTTGACGCACTGTGTGAGCGAATGCTTGTGAGATAGCCAACTATGGAACTTCAGGACACATACCGTATACAGAATGGTGGATCCTTCGTCAGCGCTGCGCATCTAGCAGATCCAAATTGAGTCCATGAGGGTGTCCGAGTAATCACAAGCACCAACCTGGATCTCCTTCGAGTAAGCTTCCATGTGGCCACACTCTGGACACGTCTCGGTGACCTGGCAGGCGTAGAATGTTCATGAACTCGGCTCGGAATAGATTACATGTGGTCACCTTTAAGAGTGCATCGGATCCTTCATGGACCTTAGTCCTGGTCTTGCGCTTCTGCCTCAATGAAGACGGGAAAGCATCGGGATGTGAGTAAGTCGTAATCTTGCTATTTTCATAGGCTGTACAGAAGTCGGACGTAAGGCGAAGATGCGGGGGCTGCACATGTGCAAATGGGACACACAGCTCGCAGGCTCGAGATGACCGCACTGGTCACACCTGACGTTTGCTTCATCTCCAAGGGGGAGATCGAGAAGGGTACCGCAGTCTGGGCAGAAAAGTAACGAGCCTAGAAATGACCCCCAAAGTAAAGATGGTGCCAAAATGCCCGGTATCCTGTGCAGAACACGCACCAATCTTGTGCGCAAGGGAAGACATACAGTATCTGCCACAGTATCCTGTTATCAGCACAGCTTGTGTGTTCACAATTGTGAGTTGGTGAAACCCAAATGACCCACGCCTCGGTCCGGCACAGACGTCCCGATGCAAAGCCCGGGTCCTTGAATCACTCTTGTTTTCCTTGTACTTGCTTATTTGCCGGCACGATCGCAGCCCTCGCTGAAAACAAAAGGCTCTTTGTCTTTAGTTTTGCACACCGCTGGTTTATATCCCTGGTACTTCCACGCGCTCCCAATGTCCAGGTTGTTCCCCCTCCATTCTTTCATACCTGCGCGCTGGCGTGCTACGAACTCCGACACGAGTCACTGACGATCCTTCTTAATGACCTCTTACTACATAGACCCAGAGAGATGCTTCGAAGTTCCTTTCCGCATCCCTCTCCCAGACAAGGACGAAATGGCAACTCGCCTTGCGAATATACGCATGATCACACAAAATGCCAGGGAAAGGCAATCACGCTCTAATGCTGAACACCGGCGAAAACACCCCACCCGACCTGGCAAATATCGCGATAGGGCCAGCGCTATCATACACTGTGGCCGGCTGAAGCGTTTCGTAGGCGATCTCACCGGACAATATCTGGACTACCTTAATTTCCACCAGGAGCGGCTGAACGCTATGTCCCCTCTTGAAATTCAGGTTCCTGCACTATGTTCCCCTCTGAGTCCACCACAGCCTTACTTATTGTACGTGGTCCTATTTGAGTACTTTAAAGGTCTAAAGCAGTCCCCTTTAGCGGCCCTCCAAGACGAGGAGACTTCGATGAACTCATCAGAAGTAATCTCTCATGGTCCCAATTTGCGGGCCCCGTGCCCGCTGGGTGGCGAGAGAGGTTTCTCCAAGATCGACGATGGGAACTTTCCGTTGAACGCCGTGCTCTAGATGAGTACTCAGACGAGGAGCGAAAGGTCGAGTATGCTGCCTTGGAGTCCCAGAGAAGTCACCTAGGTGCACTTCTTCAAATGGAGTCCAACTCCCCACCACGTCTTCAGCGGAAACGCCCTATTCCACTCCCTCTCTCTACTTCATGCCAACCGTCGCGTCGTCCTTCACTTCACGTCACGATTCCCGGAAAGGAACCTTGGCTTGACGGAATTATATATGATTCGCCGGTGGTGTGTTTCACAGAGCCTCTCCGTTCATATGCCTGTCATTGATGTACCTCTCAGCCAGGAATCGATCAGAATGTTCCGCCCCCATCTGTACTTCTCAACGCTGATGCCATCCGCGCCTATCTTGATAGCGTACATAGTCCACACAATATCTCAACTCAACCTCAGTCCCCTCAACTGGCTTATCCTCAATCTCCCGAACTGGCCCATCCTCAACTCCCTCAGCCACCCAGTCCTCAATCGCCTCTGCAGCAGCTTATCCCGTCCAAACCCGTGATAGAAATATCGGATGAGCGAACGCACGAGAGAGACACGAGACATCATAATAATCGGAAATCTTTATTCGCCATGGCATCGAAACAACTTTCTGACCCGTACACGGCTTTACCGCCCTCTACCTTACCCAAACTGCAAATTCAACATCCCCAGCCCATATCCACTTTGAAGCGCCAAGCGGACCAGGATGATATTGACACGTCCAATGACTCCCTGAAGGTATTTCTTCTCTCTGAATTGATTGGCATAGGTCGTCCTAATCGAATGTCACCATAGAAGCCGCGCCTTGCCATCCTTACGCCAGTTACGACCCCTCCTCGTTTCTAACATAACGAGCTCTCCACTTCTTTTGTCGCATTCTCCTTTTGATACCAGTTCTCAGCATCTGGTTCCTGCATTGTAGCTAGTTGTTTGTTTGATCTTGACTCGCCCACCTGCATAACCCCATGGACAGTAGCCTACGTTCCTTGTACTCATGTAATGGCAGTGAAATTATGAAAGTTTCCTCGCCGCGATTTAGCCGATTGCCGACGAGTCGGGTGAGCCAGTTGATATCAAGGCTAATTCGGCTCGGTACTGAGATCGGAAAATCAGAAATCAGAGGCCCGCTAATCAGCATCGCTCATTACCGGTGGTATTACTTGAGCACTTACACACTCAATCTGTTCAAGGACATGCCAGATCCGACTACACAATCCAACTACCTACAAGTTTATACTACAAATGTCGACTTTAATTGGAACCTGGACTTTATAAACCAAATCGTGGAAGGCGCTGCCACACACACAGTTCTGGCTAAGGAAGCTGGGATTGAAGAGGTCATGTACATGAATCACGATTAATTCTTCCCATCGTCGAATCATGTTGACATTACATTTTCGTAAGTTTCGACACATCCGATCTAGAAATCAGTGAAGTATTTGTGGATGGGCGCAGAGTTGAGGTGGGTTGTCCCACTGGCTGACCAGCCTGGGATACTGCTTCTGTTTATCCCGGATTGTTGCTGCAGTTCGTCCTTGGTGAAAAACATGCAGTAATGGGCTCGGCACTGCATATACCTCTCGTCTCGGGTACTCAGGCCGCGAAGGTCACCATAAATTACAAAACAACGAAGGGGAGCACGGCACTTCAGTGGCTGACCAATGAGTATATTCAGTCTTATTTCATACACCCACCTGTACCCACGTCGAACGCGTCTAGACAGACGCAGGGAAAGCAATTCCCCTACCTCTTCAGCCAGTGTCAGCCGATATATGCCAGAGCATTAGCACCGTTACAAGGCAGGAGCTGCTGTTGAACGCGTTTCTACCGCGCTGATTTATAGTATGAACAGACACACCTTCGCTTAAGATTGTGCGTCGTTCGCAAATATGAATTGTGAAGAATTTGACACAAAATCTGACTTTCTCTCAGACGTACACGGCAAAGGTGACGTCTGTGCTCCCGGTCCTTCTCTCGGCTATCCGCGTCTCGCCGCCATCTGAAGGCCCTGCTCACGATGGCAAGACCATTGGGAAGGATGCTATCAGCTACGAATACAAACAGGTACGAGGTCGATATCCTAAATAGTGGACTCTGGGTTTTGGAGTCTCAATATACTTTGATGTCCAGCCAGTCGGAATACCCTCGTATCTGATTGCCATTGCCAGTGGCAATCTGCGTTACAAGCCCTTCCCAGCCATCGAAGGAAGGAGTTGGAAAAGCGGCGTGTGGGCCGAGCCCGAGTTGCTAGAGGCTTGCTACTGGGAGTTTTGTGAGGACACTGGAAGGTCGGTATCTGGTCTGGATCTGCTGCAAGTGAGAATTGATCTCCGGACCAGATTCCTCGCTAAGGAAGAGGATATCGTCGGTCCTTATAAATTTGGGGTCTACGACGTCTTGGTCCTTCCTCCGTCCTTCCCCTACGGAGGCATGGTGAGCCCAGCTACCTCCCTCCCAATGTCTGGCAACCTCCGTTGACAGAGATGTGAAGGAAAATGCCTGTCTTTCGTTCTTGACACCCAGTGCGCGTTGGTCTCCTAACATCCCGCCAACTCCTGATTAACGTACCTAGCTCTTCTTGCTGGCGACCGGTCACTGGTTGATGTTGTCGTTCATGAGCTGACCCACTCTTGGTTCGGAAACGGAATTACGTGAGTTCTCGATGGCGCATCTGCCATGGCACATCTAACGTGTACACAGGCATGCTGAAGCGACCCACTTCTGGCTCAACGAAGGATGGACAACCTACATCGAACGCCTGCTACAACAGTTTCTCTACTCCCCTGCAGCCCGTGGGTTTCAATACGTCATCGGGTCGGCAGCCCTGAGCGAGGCCTTGAGCGACCACGCAGATCGACCGAAGTATCAGCGTCTGGTCATTGATTTTGAGCCCGGTGAGGATCCCGATGACGCGTACAGCAGCATTCCGTATGAGAAGGGTTCCATTTTCCTCTTACACTTGGGTGTGTTGGATTTTGACCTTCTGTTCTCTCACGACGTTTGGATCTCACCGTTTTTCAGAACAAAAACTTGGTGGCATCGACGTCTTTCTACCGTATATCCGGGACTACGTCGCGACCTTTCAAGGGAAGAGCATTACGACGTGGGACTGGAAAGCGCATCTCTATGCGTACTTTGAAAAACACGGAGGTCGAGAAAAGCTGGACGCCCTGAATAGTGTTGACTGGGATGTGAGTTCGCGTTACGTTTACAGACTGCCCAGGTGGGTCTGCTGACCCTTGCTCAGGCATGGTTCTACGGCGAAGGCCTGAAGCTTCCTGTGGAGCCCTCGTATGATACGACGCTCGCAGACCCTGCCTACGGCCTTGCAGTGAGATGGGACACCTCACGATCCATCTCCGATGTAACCAAACTAGATTTTACTGCATCCGACGTAGAAGCCTTCAACTCTAACCAAAAGAGTGAGCCCGTCAATGGCTATGTTTCACCAGCTTCTTATTCTATTATAGTTGTGTTCCTCGAACGCCTTGCGACATACACGCCATTACCCCCCGCCCACCTAAGTCACCTTGGCGCCCTCTATGAAGTGGCTACTTCTGCGAATGCCGAGATACGCTTGCGTTTCTACCAGGTCGCGCTCAAAGATCCCACATCGTCGGTGGCGGGCGACCTTGCCAGCCAGGCACTCAAATGGGTGACTGGGCGAGATGGAACAGGCGTGATCAAGGGCCGCATGAAATTCTGCCGCCCCACGTTCCGGGCAGCGAGCAAGGTCAATGCCACTCTCGCGAGAGAGTATTTTGCACATTCGAAGGAAGAATTTCATCCAATTGCAAGGAAATTGATTGAGAAGGTACGTGGGAAATACAAAACCTCAAGCATTAGTTGCTGACAACCTTGGAAGGATCTTGCGTCGGCGTAGATGGTAATTGGCCTAGGAATGGGTTGTAAGATTATACAGACTGGCTCTACATGTAAGTTGGACAGACGAAGGCCCGCTATGCGTGCCCATCGTCGGAGGTAGATAGCATTGTGCGACTGTTCTGGGGTAAGGGTGGAGCTGACGTGTGTTATCAACGAAATTCGATGATGGACTATTCTCGGATCGGATTGCCAAGTACGCAGCATATCACAATGTGTGCAGACAAATCTAAGTGACATCTACTTGAAATCGCCCCAGATGTCCCCGAACACATCGTCCTTGTTAGTTTGTGTGTTGCTTGCCGACGTTGATGACCCGAACGGGCCGACGCTCGCACTTGCGGCGTTCCCGCTCCATATATCACTTCCGGAACCAAGCAGAGATGGCTGTTGAGCAGGCGTAGTGGAACCCCATACATTCGGTTGGACAGGCGGAACGGGGTTGCTCCAGTTATGGCCGACATTCCAATTCGTGGTAGGTGAGGGGCCAGGTGGCCCATTACTGAACGGTGGAAGTGGCTGAGATTGGGGTTGAGTGACAGGCCCTTGTGCTTGGGGCCAAGACGATGGTGCTGTCGGCGCACCGAAAAGTGAGAGAATATCTTGTTTGGCGTCCTTTCTAGGAGCCGTGGTCGTCGTAGATGTGGCATTTACAGGTGGTGCGTGGAAATCGAGTGAGAAAAGGTCATTCTCCGCTGCGTTAGAGGCTGGAGCGGAAGCAGGGGCGGAGGCGGGGGCAGCTTGGGCTTGGGTGGGTATTGCAGGAGGTGTCACCCGGCCACGCGCATACTGTGCGGAGAGTAACTGGTGGGGCTGAGCATGACGCGTCGTAATGGTAGGTGTGACTGTCGGGGCAGAGGGCTGACGGGCGGGCGGATTCTGCTGGTTTGTGCGCACGGGGGTTGGCGCCGGAGGTGAAGGATTTGAGGCAATTTCCCCTGTCGATGATCCACCTTCGAGGATGGCGGGATCTGAGGGAGGGGGGCCATCCAGAGCCCAGCGGCGCGATTCATACTTTGACCGGATAAACGACTCTATTTTACTGAGATTATGATAGTTATATCAAATGGTGAGACCTGCTACAACCAAGAATATGCCACTCACTGGTCCGGTGGGACGTGTCCGGGTTTGAGGTGTGCTTCCCAATATAAATTCGCAAGGCGATTGCCCCACTTCTGGATGATCTATATTGCATTTTTTAAAACGCTAAGCAGCAGGAGAGACGTGAATGACATACCCCCATCTGATCAGGTGTCCACGCGTCAAGATCGATGGATTTGACTTTGCTGATGTGGGTGCCCATCCCACGGTGGATGCCAGAGCAGCGAATACACAAAAAGACACCACTAATGCACACATGAAGTGCAGAAAGATAAACACGAATATGGGAGAACGCACATGTTCCAAGACGCCCAGCGCGGGTCTAAGGAGACAGAGGTAAGAGTATGACGATGAAAAGTAAGAAGATAGACATACCATTGTGTTTGCAGTCCGCACAGACTCTGTTTTCAGGGCGTTTCACTAGCTCTCTGAGGGTGCGGGCATGTCGTTCTGTTGTGATTTTGTCCTGAGGTGACATGTTGTACACTTTTTTGCAGAGAGTTGGGCGCTCAAGTGATGGGTCAAACGTCAAACTGGTGTCGTGTCCAGGGTTTTGACACGCCGCGTGACCAGCTAATAAGGGCCACGTTCCTCATCTCGACCCATCATCATCATGTCCGCAGCCGCAAAAGCAGAGGCCCGACGAAAAGCCATCCTCAGTAGGGGTACTGACCGTCTCTCAAAACTAACTACCACTGCAAGAGGTGACGATGCACCACAATTCGTGCATGCTGGTGAGCCTCGCGCATCCACCGACCCTTCATCGTATGTTAAAACACGACCCCGGTAGACCCACCAGCACCTCCTGCACCTCGAGGAAATCTCTCAAATTTCATTGGCGAGGACCCTCTCCCTGCCCTAATCACCTCTGATCAACCTTCTCGTCGCGCACCCAATCCACATATACCCACCTCGGACACCACAGCAGGTTCGGGCGGCTCCAAGAGCAGCTCCCCCCCAGACCCTTCCGTCTGGTCGACTGAGCAGCAACAACAATTCTTACAAGCCCTTCTTAGTGGTGCTCCACCGCCACGTACTTTCGACGTTAACGCCCAAGTTTCAGACGGCGCTGTTCCCGATGACCCACTGCTAGCGCTCCTGTCCAGCATGGGTATGCAAGGGGGTATGGGTCAGGGAGCGAAGGTCGCGCCGCAGTCCAGAACGGAGCCAAAACCAAAGACAGCTATTCAAAAGCTATTACCGCTTTTACATGTCATAGCTGTCTGGGCTCTTCTAGGGTTTTTCATCTTTTGGCGGGAGCCTGAGGCATTCCAGGCACGGAATTCTGTTGTCGTTTCTTCAGGTAATATATGGAATCGATGGGCCAAGCTAGCCAGCGGCACGGCAGCACAGAGTACATGGGGTATTGAGATTGTCGTAAGTCTTCGGCCGGTCGCCACCGCAAAACAGTCCTGTTGACATGCATCCAGCCGTTTTTCTGGGCATTCGTTTCCTTAGAGCTTGCGCTTAGCTCAACACGTATCTTTTTTGACTTTGTGGGTACCCCCCTCCGCAGTCCACACCCCTCGCTGAAAGTTGTTTTGCAGGACTCGACACAACCCCCATTACTCCTCACACTCGCCCTCCCGTACCTTCCCAAACCCCTGCCTTCCATAATCACGTATAGTCTGAGGTACATGCAGCTCCTTGGAACGCTGTTGGATGACCTCGCAGCTGCTGTAGTGGCAATGGGTCTGTTCATTGCAGCATCCAGTTTATATTCAAACTGGTTATTTGCTTGAACACTACTTTGTAGACCAATGTAGTACACCCGTGCAACATGATCGTCCCAACCCGCTGGTACTTTTTTGAGGATGACTGGCGAAAATGAGTTGACAATGAGAGTGTAATGAAGCACTGAAGATTATGGGAGCACGGCCGCAGCACCCGTTGTGGGCCTTGGCGTTGGAGGGACATAATTCTCTGGTGGTCCATCGACGACAGGAAGCCCGGCTTCGGCGCGTTCTGTCTTCCACCGCGTCCAGCTATTACCACCTGCGGTATCCATTAGCTCTTGAAAGATTGCCGAAGACCATTTATTGTGAAGATTAAAGTTTTGTTTTCGCCCATCAGCTAGGTGGAAGGAGAATATAAGAACCGATACACAGGAATCAGTAGGGAACAGGGACGAACCAAACTCTAAAACGAGTTCTGGGGACCAAGTCTCATCCTTTGACTTTACAAGTTTGTTGACCTGGATGTCGAGCTTGGGATTTGCGTACCGTATCCTGGGTAAATCTTCCTTCAGGAAATGGCTATGAATATATTCGGTTGAATGAGCTGTCCACACTGAACGGGAAAACATGAGGGACATACCGCGCACCAAAGTGGTCATTTCTTTGCGCAAGCGTGAGAGCAATGGCCTTGACTCCAACTAAGGTGGGCCGTGGCGCCTTGTTTAGATTTTTCAGGATTTGAGAGAGGCGTGAAGGACCCAGAGGCGGCTTGGGCATCGTCCAAATGGCTAGAGTGTGTGCGGGAGTGTGAGTCGTTGTACTGTCGTTGTGGCTCAGTTCCGGTTCCGCAAAGGAGGACAAAGCGGCCCGGACGGTTGCAACTAACCTCACACCTCAACAATGATTGACAATGCACACGACACAGAAGTACTCGAACCCGAACCTATCCGACCAGGCGGTCTACAGAGGGATGTGGTGAGTACTCGAATTCTCAAGCGATTTGCAGCTAACCAATAATTCTAGAAACATACATTCCGCAAGCCTGCAAATTCTCTCGCTCCTCTAACACCGCGAGCGTCCACCCTGGGCCTCGATCGCCTGGCTATAGAGAAGCGCGCTTCAGCTTCGCAAGAAGATCGAGCTGGAAAACGCCAGCGAGTTGATGGTGACGGGCCACATTTTAAGGGTGTGTACGTTCCTCTTTCCTTCAAAACTAGTCATTTTTACCAAAAATGAAGTCCCGTCCCTCCCTGCCTCTCGCTTGAGTAATGTGCGCAAGCGTGCTGAAGAAACGCCATCTCACCCTGGCGGTGTCTCTGAAGCGGGTCGTGTAGCACTCGAAGCGCACAGACGACGGCGGGAGCACAATCGAGGTGAGCTTGCATCCGTCGCCTTCGTCCTTCTCTCTGATTTTCCGCAGAGGGCATCTCGGCGCATCAAGAAAGGAAAGCAGGTCCCCCACGTGGCCTCGACGACTTTCAACGTCGTTCCAACCGGGACCGCGATCGCTTTGGGAGGCGCCAGGGCCCTTCAAATTGGGAAGTAACGCCCCGCTCTGAGAGGGGTCCTTCTCGTGAGGACGCGCCAAGTCTACGTGTTCCGAACGTTGGGTGGGATGCCACGCCACGTAATCAGAGTGGCGGAGGCGGTGGCGGCTGGGGCCGCACGCCCCGAGCCTGGGACGCGCCGACGCCAAGAGCATCGCGAGGCTCTAGCCCTGACCAAGGAGATTTGAGGCTAGACGTCCGAGAGTGGGAGGAAGAACAAGTGCGCCTCGACAGAGACTGGTATATGGCTGCAGAGGAAGGCACTCTCATGGGCGACGATGAGCACAACCCGCTCGCGCAATATGAGGACCTTACGATGCCTAAACCGGCAGACATAGCGAAGCGACCCGCGGTAAGTCCAATCTTCCCAGGGGACATGGTTGCGTGACTGACATCTATTAGAAAATCTCTGCTAAACAAGCACAATATGTGCGTGCTATTGCTTCTTTCCATCGGATGATACTTACCTGTATTCAGAACGCGGACAATGATCTTTGGGAGGCCAATCGTATGGTCACCTCCGGTATCGCATCCCGCAAAGGCGTCGATCTGGATTTCGAAGACGAATCTCAATCGGCTGTGCACGTCATGGTGCACAACCTCAAACCGCCATTCCTGGATGGCCGCACGGTGTTTACAAAGCAACTCGACCCCATCAACCCCATTCGCGATCCAACAAGCGATATGGCTATCTTCGCCAAAAAGGGCTCTGCGCTCGTGAAAGAGAAGCGCGAGCAGGCGGAGCGTGCAAAGGCGGCGGCAAAACTGGCCGGATTAGGTGGTACGGCACTAGGCAATATCATGGGGGTGAAGGATGAAGAGGCAGAAGCGGAGGGTGCGTGTCCATTTCGCTTCCTCCTGTTCTTGTACTTGATGCTCATAAAACTCCCAATATCGTGGGCACCCACCCACAGCGGCAGCAGAAGCAGAAGCAAACAAGGATTCAAAAGAAGGCTATAAAGGCGACTCCAAGTTTGCCAGTCATTTGAAGACTTCTGCTGGCGTCAGCTCCTTCGCGAGAAATCGGACGCTGCGTGAACAACGGGAGTATTTACCTGCGTTTGCTTGTCGCGAGGATCTGCTCAAAGCCATCCGTGATAATCAAGGTACCCTTTGTTCTATTGTCCGTTGTAGAATCGCTCTGACGTCTGTGTCCCGTGTACAGTGGTGATTGTAGTTGGTGAGACAGGCTCGGGCAAGACCACGCAACTCGCACAATTTCTCTACGAAGATGGGTACTGCGCCAGTGGCCTCGTCGGCTGTACGCAGCCACGTCGCGTGGCAGCCATGTCTGTCGCGAAGCGTGTCAGCGAAGAAATGGACTGCAAGCTTGGTGGCCTAGTGGGCTATGCCATCCGTTTTGAGGACTGCACGTCGGCGGAAACCAAAATTAAATGTGAGTCATCCGGATGCCCTCAGGGACAGAAACTGATCCCGGGTCCCAATAGACATGACAGACGGCGTTCTGCTCAGGGAGTCCTTGAATGAGGGGGATTTGGATCGATACAGCGTCATCATCCTAGATGAGGCGCATGAACGGTCTCTTAGTACGGACGTGCTGATGGGTCTCTTGCGAAAGGGTACGTCACGGTCTTAGTTGACTGAGTCTGCTACTGACGAACCGCGCACACAGTCCTTTCGCGTCGACGCGATTTAAAACTTATCGTCACTTCTGCTACGATGAATGCAGAGAAGGTGCGATCCCCACTCTAGAACACCGATTATCGACTGCTAATAATCATTACAGTTTTCCAAATTTTATGGAACTGCTCCTTGCTTCACCATCCCTGGTCGTACATTCCCCGTCGAGACATTCCACTCCAAGTCGCCCTGTGAGGACTACGTGGATGGTGCCGTGAAGCAAGTCCTGCAAATTCACCTTTCCCTTCCATCTGGAGATATCCTCGTTTTCATGACTGGACAAGAAGATATCGAGATCACTTGTCAGGTCGTACAAGGTACGAGGCACTGAACCGAAGCTCTATTTGTTCTTACTGCAATTTAGAACGCTTGTTCCAGTTGGATGATCCGGCCCCGCTGGCTATCCTCCCGATTTATTCTCAAATGCCTGCTGATCTACAAGCGAAGATTTTCGAGCCCACGGCTGATGGCCGGCGCAAGGTCATCGTCGCTACTAACATCGCCGAAACGTCATTGACTGGTTTGTCTACTTTCTGTGACGTGTGGCGACTGTATTCATGAACCCGTTTCAGTCGATGGCATCCTTTTCGTAGTCGATTCTGGCTATTCCAAACTCAAAGTCTACAACCCGAAGGTTGGCATGGATGCACTGCAAATCACGCCTATATCCCAAGCAAATGCAAATCAACGGACTGGTCGTGCTGGTCGTACAGGGAGCGGCTTCTGTTACCGACTATACACAGAGATGGCCTACCGCAACGAATTGTTCGAGAACACCATTCCCGAGATTCAGCGCACTAACCTCGCAAACACTGTCCTATTACTCAAATCGCTCGGCGTGAAAAATCTGTTAGAATTTGATTTTATGGACCCCCCTCCACAGGTGAGCCACAGTAGGCTTTACGAGTGGTGTTCTCGATGCTTATTTTACCGCAGGCGAACATTCTGAATTCTATGTATCAGTTATGGGTGCTTGGTGCTCTGGATAACGTTGGCGACCTTACACCAGCCGGACGTAAAATGTCCGAGTTCCCTATGGAGCCATCCATGGCGAAGATGCTCATCACGTCTGTGGAGTACAAGTGCTCTGCAGAGATGCTGACGATCGTCTCGATGCTATCTGTTCCGAGCGTTTTCTACCGTCCAAAAGAGCGAGTGGAGGAGGCAGATGCGGCAAGAGACAAGTTCAACGTTCCAGAAAGCGACCATTTAACGTTGCTCAACGTTTTCAACCAATGGAAGAGTCACGGGTGAGTCCCGAGGAGCCTTCCGGGCTGATGCAAACCAAAATGACGCCGTCTGCGCAGATACCGGGATGACTGGGCGATGCGACATTTCTTACATCCAAAACTCCTTCGCAAGTCACGGGAAGTGCGAGTGCAACTCGAGGATATTATGAAGTTCCAGAAGATGGATATCATCTCTGCAGGAACTGACTTTGATACTATCCGGTTTGTTCTTCCGTCGCGATTCTTCACCCTCTGTTCATTTAGCGGTCCATAGGAAAGCGATCTGCTCAGGATATTTCCACCAAGCCGCTAGGGTGAAGGGCATCGGCGAATTCGTGAACATTCGTTCTGGCCTCCCGACCCATCTACACCCAACAAGTGCCTTGTCTGGGCTTGGATGTGCGTTGTACAGGCCCTATTCATCCGTTCTTGTCTGACGAGCTCTTCGGCAGATACGCCGTCGTATGTCATCTATCACGAACTTATCCTCACATCGAAAGAATATATGACACAAGTGACCTCTGTGGATCCGTACTGGCTCGGTATGGCGTTCGTATTCTCTCTCCAATTCGCTATTGTTGATGTAATCACAGCGGAACTCGGCTCTGTGTTCTACTCTGTGCGCGAGAAGAACTTCGATGGTCGTGGCGCCCGACGACAAGCGGACCGCGAGTTCTCAAAGCGAGCGGAATTGGAGACTGAGATGGCAAAACAACGCGAAGCGTATGTTGAATATTCGCTCATTTTGGAACTGTTCATTTGTACTAAATTACCTGCAGCACCGCGAGGAAGGCCGAGGAGGTCGCCCTCGCAGTTAAAGCTAGTTCTAGTTCGTCAGGATCTCGGATAGCTATACCAGGGACACCACGTCACGTCGGCGTCGGCTCTGGGTCGAGGATAACGGCCACGCCGAGAAGAAACCTGGGCATATAGAAGTGGACCTGTGGTTGTGTCTGTATACACCCTGCACTGTTTAGAGTTACTATACTATATCATGTACCATCTCTCGTACAACACCACCCACAATCTTCTAACATCCGTGACGATGGTGATCTCTATCAGGCCCCAGGGATTCGTATGGAGAACTGCATCGTCAACGCGACAAGGGGATGGAAAGGAGCACATGAGGATGGACGAAACAACAGAACACGGTAGGCTACGCGTCGTGCATTGAAGTTTTACATGATATATGGCTGCATCGTTGGGCTCAGGAAAGGAATGGCCTGCGGAGAGCGAGACTTTAGTGGGAGACGCACCTGCCCAGCATATGCACCCGCATTATTGTCGGAGACTTGTAAACCGATGCTTTCGATGAGACGCCAAGGAATCATGACCTGGCCCACGTATCGCCCAGACGTATTTTCTTCACCTGGGCTGAGGCGAAACTCTTCGGTGTTCACAAGGAGGATATTCAGGCTCTTGTCTGTCCCAACGAAAGTGCCGATGAACGCGCGATCATCGTGTGTAATTATTCGAAGAGTAGCGCGAAGGATGCTCTTCAGATTCCGGATTGCCTCGGTGTCTCGCATCAAGAGAGCTAAACTATGCTGTATTACAAATCCGTGCAAAGGGACGACGACAAGTCACCAGACTCGCGACCGGGAGGCAAGGCAATGAATCCGTTTGAGAGCAACGCCGCTTTGAACATGCAAGGCCAACACCTTTCCCCAAATACCCACAAGTACTCCGTCATCCTCCCCACTTACAAAGAGCGCAAAAACCTCCCCATCATCGTGTGGCTGCTCGCCAAAGTCTTCAGCGAAAAGTGCGTTTGGGCCCGTCAGCTTCTACTTTTTTTTTTGACCAAGGGAACGCCTCGCGCGCGCGGGACCCGCTGATGTGTGGTTTGTAAGAGTGTAGTGACCTCGCTTGGGAGGTGATCGTCGTCGACGACAACAGTCCGGATGGCACGCAAGAGGTCGCAAGGCAGCTGGCTGCCACCTACGGCGAGGACAAGATCGTTCTCAAACCACGCGCGGGCAAGCTCGGTCTCGGGTACGTACTCGGCACAATGTATACACCCTCGCCCCGTCCTGGGCTCACCTTTCAATTGCTCGACGTCGAATAGGACGGCGTACATCCATGGCCTCAATTTTTGCACGGGAGACTTTGTGATCATCATGGACGCCGACTTGTCACACCATGTACGTCAACCTTGCTGTCGTATCGTCGCTTCTCGACCCAACTCACCTTTCTACACAAGCCGAAGTTCATACCCCAATTTATCCGGTCGGTTTCAATCCCCTTATGCATATGTGTCCTCGCTCTTTGGACTGATCGAAGCAATACAGTCTACAACACGCTCATAACCTCGACATCGTCACTGGCACGCGCTACAGTACGACGTCAACACCTGCCATGCCCGGCACGGCCCCTGGTGGTGTCCACGGCTGGGACCTCAAGCGCAAGTTTGTCTCTCGCGGGGCGAACTTTCTCGCGGATTCTGTGCTCAATCCTGGTGTGAGCGACCTCACGGGCTCATTTCGCTTATACAAAACTGCGGTGCTGAGGCACATCATCACGCTCACCATCTCGCGTGGTTACGTCTTCCAAATGGAAATGATGGTGCGCGCTCGTGCCCTTGGATACACGGTCGGCGAGGTGCCCATCACATTCGTGGATCGCTTATTCGGAGAAAGTAACCTGGATGCGGGAGAGGTTGTCCAATATGCGAAGGGAGTCTGGACCTTGTTTACGACCGTGTAAACGCTACCCCCCCTAATCTATGTATAATAGTAGATACGGTGCTCTCCTTTCGGTTTTTTGGGAAGATGTCATATCACCCAGTCACTACATTCATCAGAGCGACCTGTGATTCCCTCACAAAAACTTTTGATCCTGGCTCATGAGGCGTAGTAACCGTTCTGAGAAATCAAACTAGCAGAAGTCTTGGCATCCAAGAAGAGTTCATTCATCTCGCCAATATCCTCGGTCCCGATTTGGTCGCGGCCCGCCAGTCTCGCCAGAATAGATGCCGGTGTAAGTAGTTGTATGGCGTATCTGCGCCAACAGTATCAGGGGCAGTGTTGATAAGTAAGATAATAAATCAGCGGCTTTACCGGAGGGAGGACTTCTCGCCCTCAATGGCAAGTCTATCAATCACGCCTTCGCCGAGTTTGAGGCCCTCGGTATTTGCACGAAGTTGAACGACTTTGGCAACCTGTTCACGCGTGTAACTCTCTGTCTTCACGATCAAGCAGCTGGAAACGATGAGAAGGAGGCCCCGCGAAGAGAAGATTGAGACACACCGGTCCAAGAGGTCTGTGGGGATACCGTGTGGGGCGACGATATCAGTCGTCCCTTTCAAGAGCGTGTTACCACGGTTTGTGGCGAGAATAACGGTAGGCGCCATTGGCGATTCAAGGAGGGCATTGAGGTAAGTGAAACACTCGATATCTAGCATGTGGACCTGACAGATGGAATTAGGTATCGTGAGTATTAAGCTCAATGCCAGGGGAGGGGGGCGTACTTCATCAATAAAAACGACTCCTGGAACAACCTCCGCCACACCCTGGTCAATATAGCTCTGAACGACCTTGTTGACTTCTCGTCGTAATTTTTCTGTGACCTCGGTCCTGCCACTTTTTACTAGGCTCCCCATTACGCTCATGATATCCTGCCCTCCCTGCGGTCTTGCGTTGGCTGCGTCGAGGTCACCGAGCGTCACATCTTGGACCAGTTCCTTGCGCTTGTGAACGTCGCCCTTGGGAAGGGGCACGTATGTTTCTGACTCTAGGTCATAGGAGGAAGCGTACGCATCTGAGCGACCCACGCGCTAAGATTCGACGGAGGATCCGTTAAAAAAAGATGATACAAGTAGAAAATGAACCAGTACCTTCACAGCACCTGTATTGGCCTCGATGTAAATCACATCCCCAACGAGAATCTTTTCTTTAAGGATAGCCTCATAAATTGTTGGATCTAGACGCAGTTGTTTGGTCCCCTTTACGGTTTTGAGACCAACGATGACGTGGGAGACGGTCTTGCCATAACCACTGAGCGGATTTTCGGATTCTGATGGTGTGAGCTCCGTCACTTCGCCTTCATAGACTTCCTTGGTCTCTTTTATTCGCAACCCTGAGGACAGTGTCTCAATGACGCGTGAAAGGAACGAAGGAAAGACGCGTCTGCCTACCAATCGCACGCCGGAAGGCTTCTGCGAGCACTTCAGTCTTTTTAACTTCCGTGGAGTATACCTCGGAGCCAACCATAGGACAAAACGGCACCTTTGTGCCGAGCTCGTGCGAGATTGCTAGAGCGAGTGCAGTTTTACCCGTGCCCGGGGCACCTACGAGGAGCAGCGCGCGTCCAGAGAATTTGCGAGATTTCACAAGTTCGACAACCACTCCGCAGGCCTTAAAGCATCAGGGTAGTAAAAGGGTAATTTAGATATCAATTAGGGATATATACCTCACGTGCATTGTTCTGCCCTATGAAGCCAGCACCGTCTGTAGTTGCTAAACCCTCAGGTGTGAGGCCAAGGGCCTTGATATGAGAATGAGGCGCGATTCGGGAGGAGCGCGCCAAGGAAGCTGTTGAAGGAGGTGGGAAAGCGTTGTGTGTAGGCGGCGCAGATGTTGAAGGTGTTGTAGACGTTGAAGCCTTCATGGTGGTCGAGGTGGATAATGACCTACTCTGCCGTACCGTACAATCCGTACAATATACTGTTAAGTGCCGCACGGCGTGCCGGACCGTCATTCCGTGTTCGGGGCGCAACCGGACAGACCCGAGCGGGAATTGAATATCGAGTCATTGTGAGAACCCTAAATGCGTTCGGCCTTTGGGCACACTATACAACGCAATTCATCGTCTTCAAGAACTATCTTCGTTGATATAAATGGTGAGTTCTTGCTCACTGGCATTCGCGAGGTGTACCTGGGGCTCGACGTGTACGGTCACTCTCGAGAGTGTACTCTTCGGAGCTGGATGGTGAGACCAGATTTCGGATGCGGGCTTCATGTACTCACACCCCAACGAGAAGACGGATAGTCTTCTGTCATGTAGACTTTCCCTTCCACGTACGCTGGGCTCGGTGACACTTTTGTGCATCGAGCGTTAGAGCTCCGGGAAGCCTCGCGATGTCGACGGTCTCACCGTGACTCGTGACTGATGCCCCCGCCTCCATGACCAGCCTCCCGTCAAGAAAGGAACAGGAAAGAAGCCTGCGGCAGCCCCCTTCGGCGCCAGCAAACCCACCAAGGCTGCAAAGAATCCGCTATTCGAGGCTCGTCCCAAGAACTTCTCCATCGGTAAGATATTTTTATTATTATCCGTCTTTCAGTGCTCAGTGACGCCCCATCAGGTCAAGACATTCAACCTCGTCGTGACCTCACCCGCTTTGTGAAATGGCCGGAGTACATCCGCCTACAACGACAGAAAGTTATTCTTTCTCAACGTTTGAAAGTGCCGCCAGCCATCGCACAGTTTTCGCACACCCTCGACAAGAACACCGCGACGCAATTATTCAAATTACTCGACAAGTACCGTCCCGAGACAAAAAAGGAAAAGAATGCCCGTCTTACCGCGACTGCGACGGCTACTGCTAGCGGTAGCGACGCCCAAAAGGTGAGGACGCGTTGATGCAACGGCTTTATCCCAATAGAGTTGACGGGTACGCCTTGCAGGGAACAAAAAAACCCATCTATGCGAAATATGGCCTCAACCACGTCGTTGCTCTGGTCGAGGCCAAGAAGGCAGCGCTCGTCGTTATCGCGCATGACGTCGACCCCATCGAACTCGTCATTTTCCTTCCGGCTCTCTGTCGAAAAATGGGTGTCCCGTACGTCGTCGTCAAGGGAAAGGCTCGCCTAGGAACGGTCGTCCACAAGAAGACGGCAGCCGTTGTTGCCATCCAGGAGGTTCGCAGTGAGGATGATCGCGAGCTCGCCACTCTCATTTCTGCTGCGAAGGCCAATTTGTGAGTACATCCTGGAATTAAACATATTGCACATCACTTAATTATATTCAGCTCGGACAAGTATGAAGAGCAGCGTCGTGTATGGGGCGGGGGTATTCGAGGAAATAAGTCCTCCGAGATGCTCCAGAAGCGGGCCAAGGCCGCTGGTCAGACCATGACGGCGGCAGCAGCAAAGAGGCTTTAGATTCTGAGATTACCACTACCCCGTAGTTTGGACCAGAATGCTGTGTCAATACAGTAGTAGTTTTGACATTACATTCTGTGGTTGTCTTTTTTTCACATTATGGTCGTGAGTGAGAGTGAGGAACTGAGTGAGAGTGAGGAACTGAGTGAGGCAGACGAACCATTGAGAGTGCTGCCCGATAAGTTGTACACTAACTGAGCGTACAGATAGTGTCAACAGGTCAACAGGGTACTCGCACAACCCCTATTGGCGCCACCGCCACGATGAGGTTTACAATTTACACCCTGGCACGAACTGACAACCCGCCTCAGGCTTGGCCGCACAGTCCCTCAACTTATAGCACCAACCTTTTTTTCTGTTTTCGCTATCTAAGAAGTATCTCTTATCGAGGACATTACCCTCACTGACAAGTGGGTAGCAGAATCTCATTCGCGCGAACATCCCCGGCAAATCTTTGCAGCCGCTATCCGATGGTCCGGGACATAGAAGCTGCCAAGCTTGATGGAAGCGCTCTTAAGAAGAAGCAATTCCCACTCGGCCTTAATAGTTCAGGTTCTGCCCCATGCCTCCAGCATTCCATGGGAGATGCTACGGATATCAGTATGAAATGTCCCTCTTGGCGACGTCCTCCTGAGCACCCGTATGTTATACATCGTCGTCAAGTTTTCTTTTCTCCCAGACTGAGAAACACACCCCTGTGATTCCGAACATCATGTCATCACTTAGGATCACACTATCATCGACTTGCGGTATCCCTCGTCCTCTTGTGGTGTTCCACGGCCGATTCGCTACCAAGTCTTTTGGTGGCACTTTCCAGCGTTGTATACAAATCATCCCGCGTAATTCCCCACGCAGCAGAAACAAAATTGTGGTGCACAGCTGAAGTGGCGTAAAACTGCCTAGGCCTGATGCCTCTATTGGGCCAGCGGCGCAAACTTCTCCCTTAACCCTCATGTATGCACTGCTGTCCAATACAGTCATCAGCTTCCATTGACAAGTCTACACCTCCCCGTGGTTACGTTATTGCCGACTTAAGCTCCCACTGCACCAGTACACTGGCGATGATTCGAGTCAGTCATTCTCGTCCTAAGTTCCTTCAGATCAATCAAGGTGTGCTTGCATCATTCCAAGTCCTGGTTCTCATATCAAATCATCCTTGGTTGGCTTGTCATGATGCCAAACTGGTCAGCCTGGGGTATCTAAATGACAAACCGTGAATGGTAGGCACTTTCCCCTCGAGTCTATGCGAAAGCTTGCATCCCTGTCTACGGGTGTGTGTCTACTGAGACGTGTATCTTTACCAGGACTAGACACTTGTGTTGTACCATGTTGGTAAGAGTGATGGTCAACGTCAAGACATCCCCCTGCCTGCAAGAAACACATCGGTTGCCACTCGCCCGGGTCAACTATTTATTCTATGATCAACATCTCACGCACGAATTTGGAAATCAGAAGTTCAACATTAGTCTTACTGTGACACCGTTCTCTCCGGGGGTGTACTCCATATCTCTTCGAATGGACGACATGTGTGGGTTACATCAGTCAGTCTTTGTTCGCAGTACTGTAGTGCTGATGTACTAGATGTGATGCTACCTGATTGGCACATCGCTTCGCGGATCCAAGAGGACGCATAGGAGATCTGGTTCTTGGCTAGTTACACACCACGGTCTTGCTTCAATTACTTGATTGTTCTCATGGCCAAGTGTGTACCACAGAGGTGAGTTCTATGTTCCGGAGGACTGCGAATATAGTCAACTCTGATGGTAGGCGTTTTGAGTTCCGATGAGGATAAGCGGCACCGCCTCTTTAGAACCTATACAAGTTGTCGCATGAGTTTGTTGGTCCACTACCAATATAACATTCTACAACAGGTTCGCCTTCTTGGGTTTTGGCACTCTGTGATCCAGAAAATCCGAACCTCTCAAGCCGCAGCGTCATAATCATACCGGTACAAAATGCCGTCTTTGATGCCCATTGACAATCTTTTGGGGGCGTTCCTCATCGGGCTGGTATCCTCATCAATGTGCGGGGCGACCCCGAATGTCTTTTCAGAAACTGACGAGATGGAAACAGATTGTATGGCGTGACATGTCTGCAAGTCTACTCGTACTTTTCCCGTCACTCTGAGAATGATATGCGCTTTCTCAAGTACTTTGTGAGGGATCCTCGTCACTTTCTTGTCGTTGGTTTTCTGACTTTCCTAATGTCCCTATACTCGACCCCCAGGTTGCAATGCTTCTGTAAGACCTTCTAACCACTACCACCACCCCCCGGGCCCTCGTCCCTCACAGCCATCTTTAAAAAGGGCGTTCGAATCACTACAACTGGCGCTTCTCATACACGCCTTCTATGTAGTTGCAGTAACAAATTTTGGTGATTTTATTGCGGATCTCACATCCCCATGGTGCGCGGAAGTTCCTGGGGACTTGATTTTGAAACTTGACAACTATTTCAGGAGCCTCAGAGTCCAGGGTCTTATGGGAAGTATGTAACCCATTTCTTTCCATACCGAAAATGTGCATACGTAACTGAATTTGATGATCCCAAGTCATTATAGCATGTGCAATTCAGCAGTACGTTCCGAGCTTTTTTGTCAGATCCCCATCACCTTCCATTGAATGACGAATCTCGTCTTTAGGTTTTACGCATGGAGGATCTACCAGTGTATGCCTCTTCCTAATTTTGCCTATAGTAATCTTGGTTCTTGAACATGTTTTGAAACAGTCAGCATGCGCCAACGTTACATCCCGAGCTTCATCGTAAAATTTCTTGCATCATAGTATCCAGGTGGTATCAGCCCATTAATTGATGGTTCGACTTTCAGGTTGTCACTTCTTTTGCTGAACTAGGTAGACATCATGATGATCTCCACCCTTCACCTTGACACTGAGGCTTACCAATGTGATAGGATTTGGAATCGGTACGCGACTTGCATTGAATAGTGACACCAAATTTCTCCTGATTACCTCTGCCGTATTAGTCTACTTCGTCCAGAGGTAAGCCCTAATTCGATACTTCTTCCACCACTGGCTTATATTCTTACAGCCTTCGCTACCCTGACTATCAACAGGCAGTAATCCAGATGGTATCCCGTTCTTGTCACCTGTTCCAGGTGTCGCCTAATCATTGTCACCCGCAGCCTGTCTCCATCGCCATTCTCTCCTTGCAAGTTGCCTGCGACCTGACTATCACCATAACCATGGTATACTACTTGCGTATACAATGCACCAGAGTGAAACGGTGGGCAAAACTAGTGTGTTATGCTGCTTATGCAACCACCCAAATGACTGTTGCACAGGACAATTACTGCGATGACTACACTCGCGCTCTACTCCATCATTAGTGGGGCGTTCGCTCTGTCCGTCTTCTGTTTACCAACTCGGGACAAGACATCCTAACTTCTTTGCAGTGTATTCTCAATTTCGTGCCTGATCGCTGTCCGTTGCTACCGTGATACTAATATCTACATCTTGCTGATGGCGTCTGCATGCCAGTTCGTACGCTTCCCTCGCACGCTTATCTACGCCCCTTTTTTCTTCACCCTCGTGCGCGTCTATGTCTGTGCGTTCATGGCTCTGTAAGTACATATGTTCCCTCATCCTTCATGTCTCCCTCACGGACGCTATCGCTTATCCAGACTCAATTCACGCGATCGCATTCGCACCAAGCTTGCCTTGGACGCCAAAAGTGGGATCGTGATCTCGCTCTCGAGGTTCTCGTCTGGCCCAAACCCTGAGGAGGATAATACCCCTGACGTCATGGACTAGAGCACTGCCGATTCCACCTCGTAAAAGGTGAGACCTCTATAATTTTCTACCGCGAGTTGATCACAGAGTATATCACGTAGAATTTCACCGAAGCCATTGATGATGGCACATTCCCCCCTAAGGTGTAACCACATAGCACAAACACCTTCTCCTGTCAGTTGTAGATCCGGAACCTTCTGGAAAGGTCTCATACCACCCTAAATTACCACTCGCTAGAATATTGAAATTATTTGGTTGTAACGGCTCCTCGATATACACCACTCTCGGGGTAAAGTTGTCCCGTCGAGTCGAGTAGCGAGCCATAATAGCATTGATGTGCCACCTTCGTCCAAAAGCATTGTGTCAAATGACCCAAAAAAAAATGAACCCTAGATGACCCTCAGTAACTGTTTGAACAAAACAACTGAGGGTACCACGGATATGCACTGTAGTGGCACCACCAAACCCGCGTCATTGTCTTGGGTACATTCACCGTCATTTTTTTCACCAATGACCGCTACAATCGGTTTCCTCACCCCAGAAAACACTTACGCTCTTACTTGTCCATCATTTTCTTGTTTAAATCACACTGGCAGAACCCCATCGGGAGATTTTTCGCACCGGACATTCGCGAGGGGTGACCGGTGACTAGATATAAGTGAACAGCATTGGGAAAAGGCTACTCTGATAATTTGAGTAACAATAATCCGAGATTACTTGCCATTATTCTAACTCACTATAAATTATCTTCAGTAGTTGGTGATCCGGTGAGTGTTGTGATAATGCATAGGGCTGTCGCGCTCCCGTCTCAACACAATAAACTCTATCACCATCAGCTGTTCACGCCACCTAGTCCGAACCCTGATGAAATTAACACCGGCACCACAAGAGGCGTTGTCTCTAGCATCAAGGACCAGAGCCCTGCAGACTCCACCCAAAACCGTTACAATTATTTTCTGCGATTCGACCAAGGGGGGGGCGGAATTGCAAAAAAGGAACCGGGGTCGATTTTTTTCGAATTGACCTCTGGGCTTGGACTAACTAAGTATGTAAGCGGGCGCCTATCCATATATGGTAATGGGTGCTTCCATA
>Ga0307510_10000367_pt1 | contig 42708 bp, 45 predicted proteins | sample 12_EM_MG_FD_207224 | JGI IMG/M metagenome (GOLD analysis project Ga0307510, IMG submission 207224) | Populus trichocarpa ectomycorrhiza microbial communities from riparian zone in the Pacific Northwest, United States - 12_EM | ecosystem: Host-associated > Plants > Roots > Unclassified | place... | reverse complement strand
TTTTTGCATCGCCAAGATCGCCAGGGTGAGTGACCGGACTCCCATGTATTCAGAAGCTCGCTGCTCCGTCTCAATCATATGTAATGCTTCCGTCCCCCCGCCAGCCACAAGCTGGGCCGCACTATGATAAGAGATTGTCAAGGCCAGTTTATTCTCTCTCCCTTCTGTGCGCTTCTCACTTGCCCCCAACTCCTTCTCTCTTCACTCAAAAGCATTCACTATGATTACCCATATACTCGCTCTCTATCCCCTTCCAAGTTAACAAATCTTCCCAGTGACAGCAGGGGGGAATCTCCCATACTTCCCTACTAACCTTCATCCTTCGTCCTCGTCATCATCCGTGTAGATACATTCATATTACATTGCATACAGTACGTAACATTATTCGCGCTTCCGGTCCTGTCGTTCCCCGCGTAATAACTGAGCCGAATTATCATCAATGCTGTACCAATGCTGGAGATATAAGTTTCGCCTTCGCCATGCTTCGACCTCCTTGCTAACATTTTATGCACCAACCAATTCACCTTAATGGCTACTTGCAGTGAATGTAACCATCACTGCTACCGCACTGCTATCACATCACAAGTACAATTCATCAACTGCAACCTCCGGCCGACAATTTTGGCCCATCGCCTGACCTCAGGTGTGATCTCTACAAAACATACCCCACCACTGCTGAAGCCTCTCCACTAATGATAAGTCATACACAACGTATACCACTAGGCGCCAGATTGTTCCAGATAGTCCTCGTTTTCATTAACAAGCCTCAACAAAAACGACGGTCATGAGCGTATTAATACTACTTGTCCCTCCAACAAAAAGAAACGAAAGGAGAACTTCGTCCCCCCATGGGAATACAACCGGGAACTAAAAACCAATCAAACTTTTGAGAGAAAGCACTTCTAAAAAAAAAAGTGTTACCTAATCCTACTCTGACCACGAGAGTAGATAGTTAACATTTTCAGATGTCAAATCCCACCAACCCTAATCAAGAGAACGAAATGAAAATTATCAATACAAGAACATCCACTTTTGGAACCGAGAAAATGCGGGAAAAAAAAGCGAAAAAAAGGGAATAATAATTGAGATGGTTCTCGAAAGCTTAGCAAGCCTCGAGAACCAAACGTCTTTATGGAATCCAGGATCTACAAACTAGCCACCAGGAACCAACAGTGGACTGGTATAACGACCGAATGTGACTCCCAAAGGGAAAAGTAATCTTTGAGAACACAATGATTTCCAAGACTCAAACTACTCTCAAGAGAAATGGAAAAAATACCGAGGTAAGACAAGAAATCCCTTGAAAATGCAGAAAATGAACGCCATCCCAGCCGTACCATCGCACCAGACATCTATCAATTTCGAAATTGCATCACCCAAACGCCTCGAACCAATTCATAACATGCTCCTCGTATACCGATAGAATCAGTGGCCATAGCCACCCCCATTAGGTTGGTCTGGATTGAACGGGCCGTGGGGGGGCTGTGGGTGCTGGTGATGGTAGTATTCACTGTTCGGTCCATTGTCATTCCAAGGAGAATTGGAAGGAGAATATTGTGGGTCGTCGAGGCCTTGACTTCCACGGGACTGGAACGCCCGAGGGAGCGATCCTCCGTCAGCAATAGAGGTACTGAAGCTAGCTGTCGGGGTCCGAGGAAGACTGCCCCCAGAAGTAACAGTATGACTGTAGTGACTGGAGAGGGTGCGGGGCAAGTTGGCTACCTCGGTAGTACTATAGTGGCCTGGTGTTGTTCGGCGCATACCAGGCCCGTTGATGGCGTTATGGCTATAATGAACCGCTGTTCTAGATAAACTGCTGTCACCTATAGTGGTGCTAGTGTAGTCCGTGGGGAGCACGTGGATGGGGCTCGGGTGTGTGCTTGGGGGGAAGTATGTCCCGGCATTTGTTCCCATGGGGCTAACGTGATACCCAACTGGTGTTTGACTTCCAAAACTCTGGTGTCTTTGAGTTACTCGGCCACCAAATCCTCCAAAGCCACTGCCTTCTCGAGGGCCGTTTGGCGAGTATGCATATGAAATATCTTGGACACTCGTGTATCCGCTGTTGTCGTATCGTTCTATCGAATTGTACCCGCTGGACTGGTAGCCGTATTCCGAGCAGGCAGGGCTAACAACTTGACTGGGGTGCGTGCTGGGCAGTGAAGGGCTACTCGGATATCTGGTTTCGCTTGGTTGTGAGAGCTCGACGCCCCTAGAATCAACAATCTGACGGAAGGATTGTTTGTTGACGAGGTCTTGATGGATGGTCAAGTGAGAGCACCGAGGGTCCTGCACAGGCCTCTTCATGGGACCGTCCACGAAGTCGGATAATCTATAGTATGAAACCATGTGGTAAGTGGCAGGTCCGAATTGAACACTGATAGTTTTTTTTATCAATCCGTCAGGCTTGAATCCGTATGAATCGACTAGAGATCCCACAAGCATACGCTCCAATTCTGGCCCTAGGTCAGGAATTCTCATCTCACCTTCCTCTGGCGAAGAGTGGGGCTGAGGAGAAAGCGATCCACAATGGGAGGAATGGTGTGATCCGGGGCTTGATCCATCTCCATCACTCGTAGCACGGGAATATCTTTGTTGAGATGCCTGTCTGCGTTTAGCTACTTTGGTAGCGCGCTTCTTCTCTCCTGGTGCAAATGGTTTTTTCAGCTCTCGATAAATGAGGAAGTTTCCAATTATCCGACTCGGGCTCCAAGCAATCCCATCTGTCCATCTCTTAATTGCTGAAGTATTCTCTTCGTACACGAAGACAGCTCCAGATCTTATCAAAGACTCTCTCTCCCGTTCGTGAGGACGGCGAGGCACCCTCGGTAAGGTTTGGTCGATGACACCCTGAAAAAGAAGGAGGGCATCCCTGGTACTCTCGACGAATCCTTCAAAGGTCGGTTCTACCGAGCTCGAACTCGGAGTTTCGTTCATGGTTGTTGTTGTGGATGATACTGTGCTAGGGGAGGATAAGGAAAAGAAAAAACCAGAGTGTGGTGATGACGATGATGCACCCGGAAGGGAATTGGGCAAGATCTGGAAGCGAATATCAGCAGTCCGACCTCTGCACCTCCTACCGCACTATCGAAAGAAACGTGGCACCAACTCACCTCGATTAAATGGAAATTTAAAAAATGAGACGAAAAAATAAAAATAAAAAGGTGAAGCGATGCGGAGGAGACGGAGAGTTGGGAAATCGGAAATAAAGTGAATGAAGGCTGAGCCAATGGGTTTGGCTCGAGGCGTATTAGCTCCTGGAAAGAGTTGAAGGTGTTTGAAGATAATACACGCAATCGTGCGTAATGGTTCCTGCAGTCCGATGTAGGAGGGGGTGGAAGCCCTTCTTATACGCCGGGGAACGGTCAGCCAATGGATAAAAACTCGGTGCTTCAAGATAATCCGATGCACCGATATTGGGCTCAACAAGCAAAGTAGTTGCCGACCCTCTGAAGTTTTTCAGCCCTCGACTTCTCAGGCGAGGCAGAGGACAAGACAAACTGATAGGGTGGTATTGAGCAAGCTTTTATTTTGGCGAATTCCGTACTAGGTTCTGTTGCCTGGTGGTCTGAAGTTTAAATTCAAAAAAGCCTGGATGAATTCCTTGGATTACCAGTATCCACGGCCCGATTCCTCTTCAACTCTTTTTTCTCTCCAGTGTGCTCGACGGATAAGAAGAGGTAGCTGTAGGGTTGTTCAGGTAAGCAAGCAGCCACGAGGTTGACGAATTACAACAATTATGGCAACTGAACTCTGCAATCTGACAGCTTGATGCGATAGTTGCTTTGATTGCTCAGGATAAGGGGGCGCGAATGTTTAGAAGCAGGAACATGGGGGGGTGGGTAGAACTAGTGGGGTGGTGAAAAAAAAAAAAGCTTGGGGGGGTGGGAGCGAGGGGGTTTATCCTATCATACCTAACCAGGAGGCGAGCAATCTGTCACCAAAAATTCGGCAATTTCGACCAGATCTCAAATGTAGAACTTTTTACACCCTTTCAGAAAGTAAATTCTAGTCGAATTCCAGACAATCCCCGCGTGGGCGTTATAGTGGCAGCGTCTGCGGCGATAAACTTGTACTCGTACCTTCCTTTCGTTGGCAAAATAGACCAACACTAAAATACCGCTGGACCCGTGGGGACAAACAAACTTCGTGCTTGCTAGCTCAAGGGTACAGTACAATAGCCTCGAGGTCTCTTCGAAGCTAATAGCTTAAATCGATGTCGTCCTTGGCCCCCCTTTTCTCTGTCTTTATCTCTTCCTCGTTCACAATGTCTTTCTCCCTTCCCGTTTTCCGAGTCGAGTAGAGTTCCAGCGAGGGAGGGGAGTGTGTTGTTGGGCCCTTTTAAGAGAACCCCTTGTGCAGGAACAATTGGGTGGATCAGAAGCAAGATCGTCGTCTGATGACCATGAGATTATGAGGTAGGGGGCAGGGTAGAAGGGTATGTCTGCAAGATCGATTTGTCCGACTTTCCGGCTCAGAGACTTGGGGTAAATGGACAGAAATTCTCCTGTGAAAAAGTAATAATAACAAAAAAGAAACGAAAAGCACAAAGTTGTGGGAAGGCCCTCGAAATAAGATTATGAATGAGAGATGTACTGTATGAAGCGACAAGCTAGCTTTGGACAACCGAGTCTCCGAAATTACATGCATGCAGTCAAACTTGTATCCTGAGCATGCAAGCATCCACCCGTTGACATCTTGGGAGGGTCAAGCTAGACCGCACGAGGGTTTGAATCCCAAACCTATGTGGCAGAGGTATCATCTATTAGCAGGGTTGTGATAGTGAAGATCACCGTTTCTATTTTATTTTACCTTTCCCCTCGCCCCGTGTGGTGGCAGGGGTTGGAAAAAGTAAGGTGGCTGTATATTCGAATAGATAGTTTCCGGTGGGATATCGTGAAAACGGCGTCGGTGGGAAAAAAAGAAGCGATTTCTCTTCCTCTCTTCCTCTCCCTCTTGCTTACTTACCTACCCTCTCAGTCAATTATTCTCTCTTCAATATTTTACTCCTTCGCAGGAAGCAGCAGATAGACGTCTCCTCTGTCCTTCTATCCTCACTTTCCCTTCCCTCCTTGAGCCCCTCCATCCGCTTTCCCTTTCCGATGGCGCAAGACTTTTTTCCTTTTTTCCCATCCTGTCTAAGCCGAAGAAAGAGTAGAGCGAAAGCGAGTCACCAGGAGCAGCTCCACCACCACCACCACCACCACCACCACCAACCACCAGCACGCGCACACAAGTTTTTTTTTGTTCGCACCCATATTCTGATGCATGACAGGTACACTCACGCAAGGGACGCAGCGAGATTACTTGAACACCCTCTCCGGGCGGGAGAAAATAGCTGACATTACGGTACTTTACAAAAAACCGAATGTGAGAAAGAGGGGCAAAAGAAGTGACCCAAAAAAAGAATCTACGAATATACCACACACTAGAGATTTCGAGGAGTGAGAAAAAAAGCCGATGCAGGGCGTCATCCAGCATCAGCAATCATAAGCATAATACTCTTAATTTACAGTGGAAAAAACAAGTTGCTATCGCTGGTCAGTCTGGTTAGGCTTAGGCATCAAATGGAGCATCTTCCTGCCTAGTGATTAAGATCAAAGCAGAATTGAGTGAACGGTGACCAATGAGAGGGAATGAGAGATTGAAAGCAGTGACCAAGTCAATACTGACTGGGGCATGAGCAATGGGCATTACAGACCTGTCCCACCTTGTCCAAGTGATCCACTTATAATAATAATATCCATCCCGCCACTGGCTGTGCCCGCGGCTGGCATGACAATGCATGGGAGCGACGTCAAGGGTCTCCCTCCGTGCAACCTTACCGCCGGAACCAAAAAACCCCAAGAGGGGGCGAGGGAGGATGGCAGCAAAGCAACATGGAAGGAAGGAAAGCTGATAGGAAAGGGAAATGGGGACCCTAAAGAAACACCGGTATTTCTATCCCACGTTCGGAAATCTTATCAAGACAAAAAAAAAAGAGAAACAAAGCCCTACTTTCCCAGGAGGGGTTGTTGTACGAAGTCACATGCAGACGTTGTGAGATCTGCTGCTTGCGGGCCTAGTCGCAGATCATTGGCGCCACTGTGAAAGAGCGCCGATGCTTAGCACCCGAAAAAAGATTCGCCCAGAGCGTCATGTTCAACAAAAAAATAAAAATCTGCAAAGAACGGATCGGGTTAAACATGGAAGATAAATCAAAAGGAATTCCCAAGACAATGTGCGGTATTCGCAAAAAAGCCAAGGAACTGCTTTTTTTTCTCCCTCCCCACACGAAGAATGTCCCCAAAAAGGAACCTGCCCCCACCAGTCGAGCAACCAACCCCTTCCATCATGAATCTCCCCCATTACCACCTGAGACTCAGTGAATCCGTACCAGTATCCCCCAGCCGAGCAGGAGAATTGGTACCCGCTCTCCCTTTGTGGGCCTGTAATAACTACAGTATTCTGAAAGGGGTGCCAGTTCATGGCGCGGAGACACGAACAGAGTACGGTAGTGGTGTCCCATACAGTACCAAAGCACATCACAACATAGCGCATCGGTACTTGCGCGGCGGAGTTGAAATCGGGGCGGAAGTTACCATAGGAAAAATCCAGCTTCAACTCGGCCGCGGGAGCACGGTGGGAAAAAACAAGAAAAAAACAAAAAACAAAGACCACTTGTGGGATTATGGGGGAATAAGAGCACTAACCCCTGGCGTGCTGGTCAAGTGCTGAACCCCCCGGATAGGAATATCGTGTCTTTTCCCATAAACGAACGGATGACTGTGCTTTCAGCTCAGCCACCGCAGGTAGTTAACCCACCCAACAGCTTGGTTTCGTTTAATCAGGCCCGAAGTAGCATTAGGGCAGTTCCATTGCGTTGATCGAGCTAGTTGCCAAGGCTGAAAACGCCCTTTGAGCTGTTCTTTCCGTTGTTCTTCTGTGCGCCCACCCTTCTTACCCCAGTTTGGTCCACCGGACGGATCCGGGGAGTGCCCTGGCACTGCAGTTTGGCGAGCCTCCGTTCCAGGAAACAGGAGAGTTGTACCACTATGGGTTAGGGCAATTCTGCGCCTTTAGGCGGTACATTGGGAATACCCCGACTCCGTTGGAAATACTGGCACCGTACAGTACCGGTACCGGTAACATCGATACACGCATAGAAGAGGAGGGGAGGGGAGGGGAGTCTCCTGTGTGGACCCGAAAAGCCCAAGGGAGAAAGAACCAAAGAATCTCCTCAAAAGTAGAGCAGGTACTGGCACCCGTACTGGGCATTATCGCTTCGGGAGGAGGAATTTTTTGAAACCTGTGGAGCATATGAGGTGTCTGCTAACGTACAGTGCAGTGCGGCATCACACTAAACTTATTTCTTGCAGGCAGCGATGGCAACACATGTGAGAAACAAGAAGGGATCCTCCAAAAAAAGACAACATTGCAGGCAGGGAGGGACCATTGGAGCGCAAGCTTCTCACGGTACAATATAGATGGGAGGGGGAAAATAAACCACTCAAAGCATAGGCTCCGGTTCTGCTAACACCCTAATTCCCACATGTACCCTCCCACAACAATATCGCGAGCTGGAGGAATGGAGGAAAACTATTCAATTGGCTTCAACTCTGTGCGCCGACAAACATAGAGTAACAATGGTATCAGCATGGCATATGTCTACAGAACCTTTTTTCCTCCTCCTCCTTTTTTTACTTTCTTTTTCCTCCTGCATTCTTTTCTTTCCCCCCAAACCTGGTCATGTTGGTGAACCTGGTAATCGGGAGTCTCAAAAATTCTCGTAACCCTGCTTACAGACCCCCGTATGCCCGCTCTTCACATTCAATTTTTACTGTGTTCATCTGTCTTGTTTGTCGTGGCACCGATTCAAAATCACGGACAGGGGGAGCTCTCATTGGATACAGAATCGCCGCACCCACCAGCCGCCACCATTCGCCGCTATCATTCACCACCATTTCAGAATGCTCATGATATTTTGGTTGGTGTCTCCTCTATCATCATGTGTATTATTGCCCAGTTACGGTCATCTAGGGAACAAAGAAAACCACCCCGCTTCCGCCAGCACCGGTAGCCACCCAGAAACACTCACTGATTGGAGCTTCCCAGCACCATTTATACCTTATTACGCAGGAAGTGGGTTGGCAGGGACAAAGTCCAGGACGCATCGAGGCTTGGGGCCACATCTTTTCTTGTTTCGCTCTCTTTTTTTCTTCCCCTCTCCCTCTCGTTGTCGAACCCTGGAATATGGAGGGTTTAACCCGAGATACGGTACCATAGTCTACAAGTACAATGCTGCCCTCCCCAATCCAATTTTCCAAATTCTTGGGCTCGCTCCGCTATCTATTTCACTTGGCATGGCCCAAGAGCAGGTCCGTCCCGAAAAAATACCAGGACGCAAGGCTTGCTACACAAAATGATAAGGAAAGTGATAAGTTCGCATCTCCCTGGCCGACAAGCACGGTCGCAGAAAAGTGGACAGGCATCTTTACATTTTTCCCTGAGAAAAAAAGGAAAGGGGAATAGGGGAAAGAGTCTATGCATCCGTGCATCCCTCAAGTCACTAGCGCCCTAACCCAACAAGGTCAGGGTTGACAGGCGTCAGTCGCCTAACAGCTGCAACCGCGAGCTTGTTTTTTACCATGTGCAATGCACCATGAAACAAGGCTGAGGAAAAATAAAAAACGGAAAAAATAGTGCGATGCTCACGCACGGGGGACCACTTCGGTCAGCAGAGGCCCAACCTGTAACTTTGTCAGCAAACGGCCGAGGATTACCGCCGTTGGGTCAGTGCAGAAGGGGCTTTGTTACATACGGCGCCTGGCGTCTGAAATCGATCCTCCCTACGACCGAAGCCAACAATAAACGGCCCCCGACGACGGGGGCAAGTTTCTGGAGAAAGACTCTGTATAGAGCTACTTGGAATTAATTCTTCACTAATTCTATTACATTTGTTTTCCATAAAATGCGTATTTCCGGTAGTTGAGAATGGTAGAAGGTGAACACATACATGATTTATGCCAAGGCGCTGCTTTTTTGTATGTGCTCCAGAGCGAAAAAAAACACGTCTGGGGTATTGCAGAGATAGCGTTCCGCCAACAACCGTTCTAGACCCCACTGCCTCTAGCAAAGTGGAGAGTTCCTCGAGCCACTTTCTGAGATAATATGTGTGGATCGGTATTCCGTGTCCCTACGCCTATCCGAATACTAGCACTGGCACACGAGACGATCCACTCATGTGGGGCTTTTCGCCTGAGAAATGCGATGTTCGAGTGTCTACGGTAGGGGCCAGCTGCCGCTGGAGGCTTGTGGTGAACTTCTCGTTCCTCCAAGGTGGTGGATTCTTGGTGATCCTCAGGGAAACATGGGGATGTCCATGGCCGGTCTCCATTCTCCTCCGAATTCCAACCCCCCAATCCTCATTCGGGGGAATCGTTGGGAGATCTTAGTCTGATGGCATCCGGCAAGTTTTCTTCCACCGGTGCAGAAGAAGGGTGGGTCCCAAAGCTCTACGAAGAGAACGTTTGCACACATTCCTTTCTGCCCACGGGATATAATTCTAGCCCAAATCTATGGCTATGGAGGGGGCTCGATACGATACCGTAGCTTTCTGTAAAAGTGCGATCCGGTAGAAGGTAGATGAAGTGAGGGCTGGAGTGATTCTGGCACTGTACGAAGCTTTCCTGAGAGTGGAGGGAGTATTTGTTGGCCACCGGCTCAAGAAGTCTTCATCGCCGCCAGTATATTTGCTCAGCCGTGGAGACTAGCTTGTCTGTGCTGTAGGCATGGTTTATTCGTACCGAGGCAGCCCATGCCAACCTGCAAGGACTGAAGAGAGGGCTTGTGCAATATCTCCGCGTATCAGGCTTTACGAGAACTAAGCCTTCCACTGTACCCGAGCACACAAAGCAGAATCGAGATGGGGGTTTGGTTCGGCATTCGGATATGCGATCGGGTTGGTCTGTGCCCCCCTAACTAGGTTCCTCATGGGATATCACTCGTGAGGAACAATTTATTCCGGATGCCTTCTGAAGCACCTCGAGTGACTAAATGGCTTGCAGTTATGCTGCTGAAAGAGTATTACTCATTATAAGTTTTCGGATGAGATGAATTCCCCCTGCAGAGCAAGCCATCTAGGTCCTTGTTGGTACTGGATAATGATGGAACCTTTTAAACCTTGCTAGTAAGGGCAGAAATTGCGTGAACCCGGAGCGAGTGTCGGCCTCTTGGGCTGCCATTACACCCTTATCAATAGGTGTGATTTCCCCATCCCGTCTCACAAAAGTGCTTTAATCCGCCAGAACACTTCAAAGGGGGTGTCAAAAATACCTTGTAATGGGAAGATTATAACACTTGATTCCCCCAGGGTTCACGGAAAACTTGTTCTTCCTTAGCTTTACTAAAAATCCCTAGCCATGAGGGGGAAAGTCGAGACGCCCTGATCCAAGCATTAGCACAAAAGGCGGTCGCTAGGTCACCTGCCCAAGGTGGAATTCAGGATTTACTTTCCCATTGTATTCCAGTGGGAAGGTGGTACGAACTTGAACCGAGCCATGATAAGAGTGATATCCGGGGAACAGTGAGGCAAGGGGGAAACGCAGTGAAGGAAGATAAAAACGGGGAGGCCTTACTCATGAAGTTCCCCCCGTCTTCTCCATAGGTGTCCCCGGATTGGGCCATGAATACGGGCACTCTAGCATACCTACTTCCATCGAAAAGGACTAATTAAAAAACACCGCCCAGCGATGTATCTCCTCTATCGCGTTGTCCGGTACAGGGTAGTACCACCACTACTATCACAATACCTACCCACCTCACTGCCATACAAGCCCCACAGGTGAACTTATATTTCAATCCTGACCGTGGCTTGATTTTTTTCTTTTTTCTCACTCACAATTCGATCACAAAAAAGGCAACGTGACCGGACAGAATGGACATGGGAGATGAGCCCGAGTGAGCGGGTATGGAGCGGGGATATGGTGCAAATGGATATCCCAGAGTCCTCAAAAAAGAACCCCTGTTAGAGATCTGTGACACATGTTTTCCTGTCTTACCTTCTGTTCCGTCCTTAACAACTTGAGTAGCACATGCTCCCCTCTCTCTTTACTTTTTGTCAAATCCTGTGAATTTGGTTAGGTATGAGACTCGGCCACACTTGCAACCGCTGTACCGGTACACAAACTGCTAGGTTTCGATATTAGAGCACTAAGCATGCACACCCCAGCCCTGTCCAGTGTCCACCAATCCCCCAGTCCCTTTATTCTAAAACCAGCTATAGAGCGGTAGTCCTCCCCCAAGGTAAGAAAGGTAGGCAGAGAAGGGAGGTACGATGAACAGACGCCAATAACTTGAACATAAAGAAAAAATAGCAATGACTAAAAATCCCAATTTTACCAGCCAAGTCTTAGGATGGAAGGAGGGATGATCTAAACTCCAACTCAAGGAAGAGCCTCGGCTTGGGTGCACCAGTCCTAGGAGCCGGAGGGGGATCATCTGTTCGACTAACTAGAAAGCAGGGGGAGGCGTAACCGGAGACAGCACAATACCGGCCTGCTACACGATGCCGGGGGTTCCAGGTCAAGTTAATCGGAATAACCCATGGGCGCGGCTTCAAACCAATTGAAGGGATGCGGAGGGCAAGCAACTTGAAGAGGGAACCAGAGACTTAGTAGTCGATTACTTCCAATAGCAGCATAGGCATGGGTGGGTGCTATATACATGACAGTTTATCCGCGTTTTTACCCTGTAATGACCCCCCCGTTCGGGAAGGCGAAAAGCGGGGATCGGGAAATTGATGATGTGATGAGAGGAGGCTTGCTGGATTGCACGTGCATAACTGGTAATGGTATTACTATGACATCTTGACTGTGATATCCTACTTTCCTTCTGGAATGCATGGTGCATGGTGCATGGTGCATTGGAAGTACGGTGCTGAGCGTTAAGGTCTTTGGTTCTAGGGAAGGAGGAGGAGGAGGAGGAGGAGGTATTGTACAAGGGGGGGTAGAGATAGGGATAAATGGAAGGATCCGTTTTGCACTCTTCCTTTCTCCTCATGGGCTGGTCTATCCTATCGATGATAAAGTAGTCACCTTCCATACCATTCGTGCAGCCTCCCAAGGGGATAAAACAAATATTCAGAAACAACAAATACCAACGTTTGTCCCTTTTCACCCTACTCGCATCGGCAATCCTCTCTTGTACTGTCACACAGGGATTTGCAGGCGAGTCCAAACATCCTTAGAAAGCTCAGGACGGGGGGCTTATGATACCATGCCTGGCTACGGATTTGACTGCCTCGGACCAACTACGGAAGAAGAATAGCACAGCATAACATACTGGTAGGTACAAATTTACTCGGTGACTTATTTTATTTTATTTTAATTTTTCTTCCTCCGCTTGACATGTCTGCCCCGGTCTCTAACGTTGCAGTTACTCGCGGGGGGACTTGCTCAACTCATGATAATACTACTGGCAAATACCGCCCAGGTGAATAGGCGTAAGTTGATATAGTAAGGTGTTATATTAGATTCTCTAATAAGTTTACCTATGACATGATGCAGGAGGTTATTATTATTTTTTCTTTTGTCAAGTCCGTAGACTTATTTGCAGCTATCATACTACAGGAAATCCTAGCAAGCGCCCTGGGGCATTGCCTAGACGCAGGAGGGTATATTGTACTCGAGTATTATAGTGTGCGCCCGTTTGGCGAACTGCGGATAAAAAAAATCAGGGGCAAATGGTTTGAAGTTGATTCGATTGAAGCGATATCATGTTATACGGACGGTATCATTTCATCTGACAAACTGCGGTATCATAGGTCGTGCAATGCTACGAAAGCTAGGGAAGGAATTTAGGATGACTGATTATACCGCGGGGACCAATTATTCCGGCTTTTATGTTATGGCTCCACAGCGTAACTCGGACTTTTTTCTCTTATGGCCAAAGGGCAATGGGGAGCGGTCGGGGAGTCGGTCTAGTATGGTGCGGTATGGTGCGGTATTGTGATGGTATCGGTGCCGTATCGACATGATATCGCATTCGTGAGATACTATAAATCCTTGGAGAGAAATGTCCCGGAGCCTTTCAGGTGGGTTTTGATTGGCTGGGTGGTTGAGGCGAACACGCACTCTTACCGGTATGATAAATACCAGGATATGGGTTAACCAGGGCATGAGGCTGCATGTCAACGTATCATAGCAACGGCCTACCCTTGCCGACAACAACGAATAACAAACGCGTGCAACCCGGATCTTCCTCTTTTTTTTTTCTTTCAGTTGAACTGCGCAGCACGAGGCCCAGTAAACAGAGGGAGCCTAACTTTACCTTGAACCCTTTTTTCTTCCATGCTGGAACCGCATTGCGTCAGTTTACCGTTCCATCTAAATTCTTCCTTTTACCTGTTCATCATATTATCATAGGAACATCGATTCACACCAACGACCTCCCTCCTCCGTCGCCATGCCTCCTCAACGTTTAGTCCGCCGCCAATCCTTGGCCGAGAGACTATTGAGCCCGATCAACCCCTTCGACCTCGTCCTTGCGCTCTCCATCTGGCTGGAATCTCATGACTGGGACAATTTGCAAAATACCATCAAGAACCCCCTGGGCCTGGCTTTAAACGTACTTTGCTTAATATCCCGCGCAAACTCCAATGGAGACTCTAGGCGCAGCGCTGAGGACGTCCTACGGCGGCCCATGGGTGGATATCCGGGTGGTATTGGCAGTGGCAGCGGTGCTGGGTGGGGCTCCGGGCTATCTTACTTTGTATGTGTATCACCATTTTCGAGCACCCCAAACGTGGGGGCGGTGCGTGGCGAGACGATCTCATGTCTTCCTCTCTCCAGTCAAGGCTATAGAAGTAGTAACTCATTGTTTTATCGGCAGTTTGGGGTCCTATCGTGGGTTTTAGCCGCTGGGAGTGTTGTCAATGCTATTTACTGCTTCTCCCGGAAGAGGCGGTATAGACTGTTCGAGAGCAACATTGAGGTATGAATATGTATATCCTTTGTCTTAGCCCGTGGGTTTCTCGCGACCCGATCCTGCATCATTTCCCCCGTCTGGAGATGGTAGCGGAGCATTGGCCAGTGTCCTAATATTGTTATATCGGTAAACGTACAGATTGAACCAACGACACCTAGTGCCCGCAGGGTGCCCGTGGATTCTTCACCTACCACCGCCTCCCCTATGCGCTTATTCAGTAATATCATGGAATCCTTCGCGAGTACCCCTGAGTCAAGGTCTCATCCAGACGAAACTCGCGATGTATGGGAGGTTTCTGTGTGGGACCCAACGCCGCTTTCTCTCAGGCTATTCGCCATCTTCTCCCCAGTGCACGTCCTCATCTATTTCCTCGCACTGCCAATGACCTCAAGCACCACTTTTTCCAGCCCGGGGTTCGTTAATTTCCTCTCACCGCCAGTGACGAATACGGTTGGGACCATATTTATGATGCTTGCCACGCAGTTTATACTTTCGGTGCAATTGATCTACACCCAAAAGTCATTTACTCAACAGGCCAAGGACACCACCCTGATTCACAAGGAGGTCCTGCACGAGTACGATCAAAAGTTTGTTCACCCGCGCCTCAATGTTCTCAAACGAGATGTAGCAGTGCAGACGGCAAACAGGGAGTCTGGCGAGGCCGCCAGCGTGAGCTTCTTCTCACCGAACCCGAATAGACAAGGGTTTAGGATCGCCCCGAATTCTAATTATGCAGATCTTACAATGCGGGACAAGGTTAGCTCCATGAAACACAGCTCACCCACACCTGCTAGATCACCATTTTCCCCAATGCCATTGAGGGGCTCCATGAGACAGCCTCAGTTTGGCCCCGTGAGGAATTCTGTATCAGCGTCTACATCTATGACCGAGGGTGGAAGCTTTGGCACAGACATTGATGAAGATTACAACGATGGCAGTGACGATGCCACGATTGCATCCACAACCACAGGCCGTTTTGGACCCGGAGCCCCCAGAATGCCACGATCTTCAAATATTGGGATGCACGGCCTTGTCAATATGAGCGTGGAGAATAGCAGGAGCATTAGTCCAAGTAAGATGAATAGCCCGTTGCGGAGGGGGCATGCCGCGAGAGGGAGCAGCTACGCCAGTAGCTTGGGCACGCCACTGGGAAGCTCTGTTCGAAGGAGCGCCAACAGCGGCTATTGATCGCGTGTATCATACGGTTAAAGCAAAGTGAGAAATCCAAGTAAAAAGAAAAGAAAAGAAAAGAAAAGAAACGACTTATGACAACGGATATGAGCTGAATGGGAGTTCTGGTAGCGGGGAGCAGGGTGTGGTCGCGGCAACCCTTGGAAGGGAGGGACGAACAGAGGTATACTGGGGCTAGTTTAAGTGTTTGTGGGGGGAGGGTGCGAAAAGAAGGAATAATTTATTCAGGAGTCTATGATAATTTACTCTACCGTGGGGCAAGGAAAGGGTGAAGGAAAGGAGGAAAAGAAGGAATAAGCGAGCGAACGGGACCCTCGGAAAAAAGAGCCCATCGCCTGGTTCTCTTGAGGGATTCCCAATCCAGGGATATACACGAAAAGATATACTAGCAGTGGCACTTCGCCTACCAATGGCGAGTCCGATAATGCAGGTGCGGATGCGGGTACGGATGTGGGAACCCGGTTTGTGTGCCCGCACTTGCTGGGCCGGGGGGGAGGAAATGTCGGCTTTATCTCACCTTCCCTTGCCTCACCTTTTTCAAGGGACAGCTCCTGTGTCGTTACCCATTGCCAGTATTGCTTTTCATCGAGTTTTAGACCTTTTTGTTCTCTTGTTTTTTAATGCTTGTCCTGGCGTTCTTCGGTGTGGTTCGGGCCTTGGTATCCCTCTTCATTAATTATTTTTTTCATTTTTTCGTTTTTTCGTTTCTTTCTTTCTTTAGTAGGGAAGGCCGTACCGGTATGATATGTTACATGGGAAATACACACCTTGCCCCACTCATGCTCTATGCTCTCCACCTTCATTTTCCTTTTCATCCACTGGTACAGTATGCATGCAGCCATTACTACTACTGCTGCCGTATGCCAGCCGTATGATATACTATGCTGTACCACGCTACATCATATCGGAGCGTTGGGGGAGTTCTTGGTCAAGTGATGCTGGCAGGAAAGCAGGCCCGAAGGAATGAAGAGACGAGTCATTAATCAGCAGTCCTTCCCTGAGCAACTGAGTATTGAGTCAGCACTTGTGTGCGGGTTGAAGTACCGTACCGTGGGTACTGTATCTTAGGGGTCATGGCACTTGAGGGGAGAGTTTTGCGGAGCATTGTAGATATTATATGATGCGGCTATCATAGATGCCCTGCGCTTCTATGGGCAGTAGTAGCAGAGGGTGCCTGTGCGGTACTCGACTCAATTACCGTACGGTGCTCTGGAGTGGAAGGCCAAGGGGTATCGGTATGCCGTGCTGGGCTCGGACACTTGCCCTAAGTAACTAAAGCTGCGTTCTCATGCCTTACCAACGCAAAAGGAAAGTTTCCTCACTGGGTACTATTATGGGGAGAGTTCGACTGAAGAGTGACGAACCATGCAGCGGCAGGCAACATTAGGTAAGCAAATTTCCTCATTCGCTACCGATCTGCCGATGCATTCGAGGACCGCATGACCCTCCCAGAATCACGGATTGGCACTTGCTATTTTTCACTTTCCCACAGAACGCGTCGAGTCACCTGCCAAGAGAATAATGACGTGATAACCCTCGTATCGAACGCGTCTTCCAGCAGAGCTTTCGTTTTCAGCTAATTTTCCAACTCGCCACCTCCCTTTCATCCCAACAAACACACGCACCCCCGCTTTCATTGTCCACCTCGCTTTAACATTGAAAGGGAAGAAAGGCAAGGGAAAGCGAATTCCTTCTCTTGTAGAATTTTTTTCTCTCTGATACTACTTTTGCCACTACTGCCGAGCTCCGAAGATGCCTGCCAGAAGGAAGGGGAGGAAAGCTTCGCAAAAGAAAAAGCGAAATGCTAGTAAGAAAGTTGCACCAGTGGCAACGGTAACTGCGACAACAACGACGACGACGACGACGAGTAGGAAGCGAAAGGCGGTATTCCCGCCCTTGACCGACGATCTCACCGATGGGAGTAATTCTGCTAGTGACGACGGTAACGGGAGGGTGAGTGACGACGACGGTGATGGTTCTGACATCGGTGTCCGCAGCTTGAGACACGGGAAGGGCAGGAGTAAAGGAAAAGGAAAGGGGAAATCGATAGCACAGGTTACAGAGGACAGCGGAAGTGATGAGGACCTGGAAGAAGATGGAGCAGACGATGAAGAAGACGATATGCAATGGGAGGACGTGCTAAATGTTATCTCTGCGCCGGAGGCAGCAGGGACGGCAGGTAGTGGGTCTTCTTCTACCCCAAATCCCAAGAGGGATCTGGAGCTTACGCTTAATCGCGGTAAGACTGAGCTTAGGTATCTTTCGTCGTTCCAATCACACCATGCTATTTAATTTACCCTGACATGGTAGTAGTACTCTTAGTAGCGGAAGGAAGAAAAAAGGTGCTTCGGCTGCCGAGCGGCGGATTAGACTTGTGACCCACTGTCTGCACGTACAATACCTGGTCTTCCACGGGAGTATACGTAATCGCTGGCTCTGCGATTTGGAGCTCCAGGCTATTCTGCTCTCGCATTTGAGTCCCTCGTTACTTCTGGACGTAGAGAGATTGCAGAAAAAGCAGGGTAAACGCTCCGCTGCTAGTAAAAGCCCAGATGTCGCAGATTCGACGTTAAAAGTCCTGGGTAGTCTAATGCACTGGTGGAAGAAACGGTTCACCATCATCCGACCGGGATTGAGGAAGAACGGGTACAAGCCAATGTCACAGTTTGTGATCGAGAGGGATAAAGTTCTAGCCGATCGACTGAGAGGCCTGTCAATGGGGGCGGATGGTGGATTCAGGTTCACCACGGGCCGTACGGACGAGCGTGGGGAGTCAGTATACACGATCTTCAAGGACGAGGGGGAGAGAGTAGAGAGCTTGCAGGGGTTTAGGGAGATGGCGAGGGAGTGCAAGGGGAGTAGGGATGTTGGTGCTATGTTTTTTACGGCCTTGTTGAGAGCTCTAGGGTTTGAGGCTAGGATGGTGTTCTCCTTGCAGCCGCTGGGGTTTGGCTTCACAGAGAGAGAGGCATTTTCGGAAAAAGTGCCTTCTCCGGTGGGTAGCAGTGAAGGGCTGGAAGGAGAAGGGGGGCAAGTGGAGGGGGGTGACGAGGTGGTGGATGAAAAAAAGATTGAGGGAAATGGTAAGAAGTCTGCTGCGAAAAAATCTGCAAGAAAACCCCCAAGGAAGCCCACAAGAAGATCTCCAAGAAAGTCTGCTCCGAAGCGCCTGCGCCTCGATGTGGAGTCTTTGACAAGCGCCCTTGAATCCGAAAGCCAAAGCGAATGGAGCGGTGATAGCGAGGAAGAGGGGGAGGAGGAGGAGGAGGGAGAAGAAGAAGACGAAGACGAAGACGAAGAAGAATTTTTCGTCCGTAGAGATAGGGAAACTAAGAAAAAGACACCTACTAAAAAACGTATGTCTTTCAATTTCTGTCTCGTGCACATCGGTGATAACCAAATTGTGATGTCGCAGAACTCCTCGAAATTAAGTCCACACCAATAGACAGAGACCTCCCCTGTCCAATCTTTTGGACCGAGGTGTACTCCCCTACAACATCCACCTGGATCACCATAGACCCACTCGTCCTCACAGTCATGGGCTCAGCACCTGACATCCTCTCTAAATTCGAGCCAAAGGGCAAGAGTGCAGTCGAATCCAAACAGGTAATCGCATACGTACTGGCATACTCTGACAATGGCACCGCGAAAGATGTGACAGTAAGGTACCTAGTGAGGAACACCTTCCCGGGAAAAACCAAAGGCTTTCGAGTACTCCCTTCTGAAGTCCCCATATACGATATTGAGGGGAAGATAGTTAGCGTGCATAAACGTGATTGGTTCGGGAATGTCATGAGGGGGTATCAGGCACTTGGGGAACTAAGACTTGAGCGAGATGTCAAAGAGGATGAGGAGTTGGTTGGGGTTCCTGCGGTTGAGACGAAATCCTTTGCTGGGAATGGGAGGGAGAGTATTGGATGGTATAAGGATCATCCAGAGTATGCCTTCCTTCTTTCCCCTCATTCTCCGCCCCACGCCCTTGCCTGATTTACTTTCGCTTTCGCCAGTCCGCCTGCTGAGTACTTTAAATACTTACCGCACTTTACTAACATGTTTCCTATCCCCACAGATACATTCTAGAACGCCACCTAAAGCGCGACGAAGCCATCAGGCCTGGGAAGTCACACGTCAAAATATTCGTATCGGGGAAGGGCGAAAAGGCCAAGGACGAAAAAGTCTACGCCCGACAGGACATGGTTTCCTGCAAATCCGTTGAGAACTGGTACCGGGAGGGGAGGGTCATCAAGGAGGGTGAACAGGCCCTTAAGAAGGTGAAACCGCGTGCCGCAACACTCAATCGGAAGCGGGAGATTGAGGATGCGCAGAGGGATGGGGAGACCGTATTGCAGGGACTTTATTCTTTGGAACAGACGGAGTACGTGGTCATGGATTGTCACTCGGTTAGGTTTTCAGGCTTTCGTGAGCTATTTGCTGATTCGGGCTGGGTTGTGATAGAGAATATGTGCCGCCAGAGATTGTCAACGGGGAGATCCCTAGGAATAAGTATGGGAACATAGATATTTATACCCAGTCCATGATCCCTGCTGGTGCGGTGCATTTGCCTTTGAGAGGGTCTGCGCGAGTCGCGAAGAAGTTGAAGATTAGCTACGCGGATGCTGTTATTGGATTTGAGTTTAAAAGTGAGTGTTTTTATGACTCTTTAAAACCTGTGGGGGCTTAGTTGCTCTGTTGACCGAAGGCTAATTTCTGGGGACTGAAGATCAGCGCGCAGCACCATACATTGATGGAATAGTCGTCGCTGCGGAAAATGAAGACACCATCAGGGATGCTTGGGAGGAGGATCAAGTGCAGAGGAAGGTCAAAGAGGACGAAAAGCGAGAGAAGGCTGCATTGACTTTGTGGAGGAGATTCATTGTTGGATTGAGAATTGTCCAACGCCTGCACGAAGTATATGAAGATGGTGATGGCGTTGAGGAAGTCAACCCCTTCACTGCGAAAAGGTTTCGTGGGCAGGGGAAGGCTGTGCGGGTCCATGACGAAGAAGGAGGAGGTGGTGGGTTCGTCAACGATGGTGTTAGTGACGATGGTGAACCCGGCGGCTTCGCAAGACACAGTGGAGACGAAGACATAGAAATGGGTGGTGGCGGCGGCTTCCTCCTCGACGTCGAAGAAGACCCCTCCGATAAAGTACCCGCCAAGAAAAATTCCATCCCTACGCAGGCAATGTCAATGAAAGAAATGCTGGCCCAGAAACAGAGGGCTGCCCAATCAGTCCCCGACTCCGAAGAAGAACCCGAGGATGCCATCAGCTCTCAGGAGGCTAAATCTTCGCACTTTGTTGGCCAAACCACACCAACGACAAAAAAGAAAGGCGGAAAGAAAGAGCCAGTAGTGGTAGTTGTTATCAAGAAGCCCGCTGAGCCGGAAAGGAAGAATCCAAAGCGCAGAGCTGCCCCAAAGACTGGGACGCGGAGCAAGTACTTTGCGGATGAGCCTGAGAGCGCCCCTGAAGAGGTTTTTACTCCGAGAAGGAGTTTGCGGAAGAGGGGGTGATTTCGCTATGATGGTTCTTGTTTACTCGTGCTTTCTACTTGTATGGCATTGTTTTATGGTGGTCGGATCGTGAGGTGGTCAGGTGATTTCTCATCGTGGAGTTGCGTACTGGAAAGTCATGTCATTTTCCACTTCGTTATGCTGTATAATACCATATAATATCGTAGGCAATCTATAAAACAAACAGCGATCCCGCCAATCGGTTCAAAAAACGGGCAACTCATGACCCCAAACCTAGATGTCTAATTAAGCTGCACCGTTGCCAAGCCCTTTGACCTTCCCCTCATTCACTCTGCCAAGATTTCTTACTCCACCTCACGTGTCCTACCTCCACTTCACTTCGCCTCCTATGATACCCACAAACGGGAGCGGAAGAGGAGAGGGAGGAAAATAAAATAAAAGAGGCTTAGAGAGCCCCACTTTGTCTCCAACATCATCTCCAGTGGTTCTCCTTCCACCCACCCACCCTTCCTGCTCGTCACTGTAGAAGCCTATCTGTGGAGCCGCCGTCAACTTTACACACTTCTTCTCTCTTTCTTTTCTTTCTTGAGCAATCGGGTTACTATCCAATCGTCATTGTGGCGGCGGCCCCTCATCCATCTTCCCTCTTTGTCTTACCTTTACGGTCGGTACCGTACCGGTGACAACCATCTAGCGGTTCATCTGTTTGATTCGGTTCGCTTCTGTCTCGCTTTTACGCACGCACACACACATCTGTTATCTAATCTAGTTATCCACCCTGACCACCCGCTTCCACTTTTCTCTATTCTGTTCACTACGGCTTTTGAGACCATCGACGGACATAAGGATACGAGATACGATACGGTGCTTCCCCCCATTTTTCTCTAGGTAGAAGATTAGGAAGGGGGTTTTTTTTCCCCTCCGAGAAACAGGCATTGAGAGGAAAGATCGGAAGAAGGGAAGGGAGGAACAATGGTGAAGTTTTATGAGAATTCTTTTTCTTATGAGTAGGGGTTTCGCTTCTTGGAGTTGTGGTTGATTGCTGATTTTTTGGGGAATAGTTATCAATGGCCGGCCGTCACGCTTGCTTACTTTTTGCGGTATCCTAAGTTTGTTCTTCCTGCTTCTCATCTTTTCATCAGGGTGCTAATGGGGGTGATGGTTCAGTCCCTACTCAAAGCACGTAGTCTCAAGCGATACGCTATCCTCCCACCTTGACACCCAAACCGGCAATCTCCACGTAACCCGTCTACACCTGAAGCGCGGAAAACTCCCCGAATCGGTGGCCCGCTTCCTCCCCAAAATCAAAGAATCCTACATCCTTGAGAAGTCAATCGTAGACGTCAAGCACCAGCGGTTGGAAACAGAGACTAGGAATCTGGACTGGGATGGAGTGTTAAGCGTTATCGAGAGTCAGGTGTATACTCCTGGTAGTGGCTCCACTGCTTCGGAACCGGAAGCAGCAGCAGCCGGAGTAGGCAAAACAGATGTGACGACGGTAGTCCGTTTCGAAAGTAGGCTTGGTGGGGCAGCACGGAACACGCAGAATGACGGAATGGCGAGTCGTTGGTTCTCGAATTGGACGGCAGGCTCGGTGCAGGGGTCTATTGAGCTTGTAGGCATGCGAAGAATGAGGGAGGGGTTCGGAGGGAGGAGGGAGGGGATGAAGGTCGTGCTGGAGCAGTTGCGTGAACGTGGGTTTGTCGGCGTTATTAAGGAGCAGCGGCAGGGGGGTTGGGAACGTTGGAAGAAGGCGTGGCGAGGGGAGGGTGTTGAAATGATGGATGATTGATTGGTTTTTGGTCTTTGGCTTGATTTATCATTGCCATCGCTGGTGGGGCGGTTTATGGAAAACTTTCGGGATTTGGCGGAGTTGTTCCTGGGTTTGCTGCTACGTTTCCTTCATTCCTTTGTGCATGGGAGGGGAATTCATGAGCGCTTTGCTTGTTTCTTTTATTTTCTTTCTTATTTTTATATTCTCCTCTCTACTACCGACAATTGGGTAGCGCTTCGATGAGGCGAGGCCTCGCACGTAAGAGAGGAACAAACTTTATATTACCTTCTCCTGTCTATTCTTTGGGATGTACTATATATGGGTGAGCGGCGGGGTGAGGCTCTTCGTGGGATTTAGTGTTACAATGGGAAAAAAGCCAAAAGGTCTCTCCTCTCTTCAATTGCTTGGATTTTTCTGGTGGATGTAGGGACCAATGGATGGGGAGTGAGGGTCTCTTGTAGAGCTGATCGGTGGAGTGGATTGGCTGAAATCGTGATGTGGTGGGCGAATCAACTTGCTTCTTGCTTGTTGGACATTGGCTACGCTACTGATTGTACAAGTATCATGATGAATTGATTCACTTGGAGATCTCCGATAAGCGGGAGGTTTATTTGATTGTGTTACCTCGATCGTCCGGCCCTTACCATTACCATTCCTTGATTGACCATTCATGTCCTTTGTTTGGGCTTGCGATAGCGTATACTTGGGTGTTTTTGTTTGCTTGATTTTTATCATGGTGATTCTTTGGACGATCACCTACTGCCGTTTTCTCACCCATCGGTTGAGATACATACCCAGGCAGTGCCTAGCAACACGAGTGGTGCTGAACATAATGGTGGGGCTCTCGGCCCCGAATTTGCAATGGTGTGACCAGGTAGGGACACTGCCTTGGTGATGGCCGGTCAAGGTCAGATCGTGTGTATTCGTAATCATACTGCTCTCTGTGCTGTGCTCGGCAGGAGGCTTTCCCCGTGATAATTACCTATGTCGCCGAATGTGTGAACCGGGCAGGTATTGGTGAGTGATTGGTCGAGTTCTGTCAGGAGTGCTAGCTATAATCGCGGCTACTATTTGAGAGTGCGGCTCGCTGTGCCGTTGGGGGTGTTAGGTGAAGTCAGGGTCAAAGAGGTGTTTGCTCTGTCTTGCGATATCGTCTGGAGAGTAGTACTGGAGGCATAGGAAGGGATGGCTCGCAAGAAAGGTTCTTGTATGATATCGTGTATTTCTGGAGAGGGTGGATAGGTATTGGGGTATTATAGTTCAAAAAAACCAGTATCATACTTGCAGGACAATAAGTCCGATACTGGAGTTGATTAAATTTTGTTAACGCCGCTCTGCCATACGGTGCAGACGTCTGTAAAGCCCCCATGCCCCCTACAGGTATAGTACTAATAGTCTTCGTAAATGCTCTGCTGATGCTCTCCTTCCATCATTTAGTAAGGAACAATTCCTGAAAAATGTTTATTAAAGTGTCCCTAGGGATATCCGGAAGTAGTCCTTGGGGTACGGGGAGGGGCGTGAGAACACTATGGAGGCGGTTGTACAGGCGAAATTACTTTAGGTGCCCCTCTCGACGAACGAAAAGTTGGAAAGCATTCATGGGATTTCTTTCCATTCCCGGGTCGGGGGCTTTAGCTGCTGTGAGGAATGGCTGGTTATTGGAAGTGTTTATAGATTGACTGTGACACCCGAGTAGTTTAGGACTTCCGATTCTTGGTGTCAATCTTGGGCTTTTTTTTTTCCCACACATATTGCACATTCTCGTTCTCGCGATCAAAGGAAAAGGCCCTCCCGGAGGTGTCAATAAGCAGTAACTTCTCCACCATAAATTGTCACTCGCAAGCAAGACCTCCCCAATTAGGGTTAGCGGGCTATTTCATCCTCGGTAGGGTTACCATCACCTGGTCAACAACGAAAAAAAAAAAAAAAATATGAAAAGGGAAGAAAAAAAGGCCGAAGTGTTATTCCTCCGTCTCATCTTCATCCTCATCGATCAACTACACCTTCAACACCAATTGAAAATGGGTTTCGACAGCAAACAAAAAAAGCGCAAGGGTAATTAGTCAATCCCCCCCTTCTCCCTCCCTCCCTTTTACTTAGATTGCAGCTGACAATCGTGACCAGCCGCGAAACCCGCCGTCTCCCCACTCGCGAAAAAGACAAAAGTTGATGCGGATGCAAAAAAGAACCCTACCGCGGCTGCGCCCATCGCCACCATCGCCGCCGCTAGGAAGCCTTCTCCGAAGAGGATGAAAGCTGTTGACTTCCTTTCATCTGACGATGACGACGAGGAAGCCTGGGCTGGGATTGTAGACGATAAGAAGGGAAAGAATAAGAAGGCTGCTAAAGCCAAGAAGGATGTGCGAGAGAAGGAGGAGAAGAGGAGTGCTGCTTCTAAGAAGGGGAAGAAGGGGAGGGAGGCTGATGCTAAAGAAACTACTCCTGATCCTAAAAAGAAGCAGGTTACTGATACCACCGAGGCTGGGAAGGATAATGCCGGCGGTGATGATGATGATGATGATGAAGAGACGATCTTGCTTGATGTCTCTGGCGGCCCTGATTCGGATGGCTCTGAAGTTGAGGAGGAGGAAGAGGACGAGGCCGATGATCATACAACGACTTTGCTGAAGGGGTTCGAGAGTAGTGATGATGAGGATGGGGACGAGGGAGAGGCGGAGAAGAGCAGAGGGAAGGAGGTTGATGGTGCTAAGTTTAAAGGAGCCAAGATTCCTGGAGATAAAAAGACCAAGAAGAAGTTGGGCGCTTTGGCGGGGAGAGAGAAGGTTGGTTCAATCCTTTATGCGCCCCCTGCGATTGATTCAATTGGGACGAGTTTGTTCCTCCCTAGAGCATATATGATGTGACGAAAATTTTTTCGATTAGTCTTTAAGACACCTACATGGTTACTATCTGTTTTCTCTGATCTACCTTCCCTACTCAACCATACCCTCTTCCGCACTCCATATGGCGCATAGCTAACCCTCACTCATCCTCCTAGTCAATCCCCGGCATCATCTACCTTGGCCGCATCCCCCACGGCTTCTACGAACACGAGATGCGTTCCTATTTTTCCCAATTTGGCGAAATTACTCGCCTCCGCCTCTCGCGCAACAAGCGCACCGGCAAGAGCAAGCATTACGCCTTCATCGAGTTCGCGGACGCTGACGTTGCCAAGATCGTCGCGGACACGATGAACAACTACCTCCTCTTCGGCCACATCCTCAAATGCAAGATCGTGCCCAGGGACGACATCGAGGTTGTTGAGAAGTTGTTTATCGGCGCTAACAAGCGTTTCAAACCCAGACCTGGTGCGAAGCTGCAGAAGGCGGAGCTCGAGAAAAAGCGGACGAAGGAGGAGTGGAGGAAGAAGGAAGAGGCCGAGAATTCTAAGCGGAAGGGAATTAATGAGAAGTTGAAGAGGAAAGGGATTGACTATGAGTTTGATGCTCCGATGGTTAAGACGCCGGTTGTTGAGAATGTAGCGAAAGCTGTTGAGGCATCGCCGGCTATTGAGAACGTAGCGAAAGCTGTTGAGGCACCGCCGGTGGAGGAGGCAGAGGCGGTAGAGACTACGGTGGAAGTTGAAAAGACTGTCATCGTTGCTGCCAAAGAAGCTGAGGAAGTGGAAGAGGCTGTTGAGAAAGTTGAAGTCGAGGAGAAGGTCGCTAAAAAGGCGAAGAAAACAAAGACCAAGAAGTCGACTAAGAAAAAGAAGTCTTCTATAAAAGTGTGATTTGTATTCGAAAGCCAAAAGTTTTTGTATTTTTTCCACTTCTGGACTGTATATAAGCACATTCACATCGTAATTGATATTGTAGCATGTCCCCATTATTGTTGGAATGCTATCAATTGGCACGATATAAAAGTTTGACTGGTCCCGGTATCAATTAAGGGTTCCGTGATTTTTGGAGCTCCGATATTGGAAAATATTTTATCATACCTTTCGCCCCATGCCTTCTGGGAATTTAGGAAATCCATAATAACTTAGAACAAGCGCAGAGCCTCTTCTAGGGCAAAGATGCCCGGCAACGCTAGCAGTGGGGTATCCAATTAACTCTTTTCTTTCCGAAAAAAGCCTCTAGAATTTAATGTTCACCTCATCACCGCAAATTTCCTCAATTCTCCGCCAAAACGATATACAGCATACCCCCCCCCCCTTGCCACAATGACGCGCTCACTGCTAACCCACCTCACCCGCACAATCCCACGAAAACCCCCCTTCAAAAACCACCTAAATCCCTACACCCCGACGCAAAGACGAAACCTAAATGTCATTAGATACGCCCCAGCAGAATACCCCAAAGGTCGCAAGAAAATGCATGAGGTGGACTGGAAGTATGTACCGCGGTGGGACCACAAGATTCAATGGGAGAACTTGAGGATGAAGTACATTGATACCCATACACATTTACATTCTACGCTTCAGCAGATGAAGGATGTTTGTAGATCTTCCCTTCATGAGGCTTTCTTTTCTTTTCTTTCCTACCCTTCTTTCGGAGGGGATTGGATTCGCTAATGTGACCCCGGGAGGGGGGATGTTTGTTAGGTATTCAATGATGGGACAATACCGAGTGTGAGAATTGACAGATTTGTGGCGAGCTTCTTTCCGGAGCAGTGCACCGCTGTGGTGGATGTCTTGGGGAACATGGAAGCTTTTTCGTTGTATTCTTCGGCTGTGGAGTTGCCATGGCCGGAGGGATTTAATTACTAGTATGCACCGCAGACCACTCCCTCCTTTCCAAAAGCCCATCTAACGTTACCGACAGCTTCGCCATTGGCGCCCACCCCTACAGCGCCGCAGCCTACAGCGACCGCATCCATAACTTACTCGTCAGAATCCTCGACCACAAACAATGCGTCGCCCTGGGTGAGTGTGGGCTGGACTACTTCCGCACGGACTCGATCAGCTGGCCCACTCAGCGACGAGTCTTCATCCGCCAACTCACTATGGCAGTCTTCGCCCGGAAACCTATACTAGTTTACACCCGTGACGCCGAGCGCGACACATTCTCGATCCTACACGACCACGTGCCCGCAGATCACAAACTGCACATACAATCGTTCACCGGCTCGCATGAGTTCGGAATGAAGGTGTTGGGGCACTGGCCAAACAGCACACTGGGCATCACAGGCGCGGTAACGTATAGCGGGGCTCAGCACGTTCTAGAGATGATCGAAAGGGGGGAGATCCCGCTGGATAGGATGATGCTCGGGAGTAAGAGTCCGTTTATCATCCCGAAGGGTATTTATCCGCATCTTCGGAAGACCACGCGGCCCAACTTGAAGGATGAGAAGCTTGTCGCTGGACACTCTGGGATGCTGCCGGTTGTTGCGGAGACAGTTGCTGGGGTTGTCAATAAGACATTGAAGTGGAGGGGGCATGGGGTGGATAGTGAGTGGTTGCATAAGGTTGATAGCGTCTTCAAGAGCTCGAATGAAGTTGCGGAGAAGTTCTTCGGGATTAAAGTGTAGGTAGAACAAATTAGGGGGATGGGAGTGAGGTCTTCTTTTTCGATTGTGCTTATAGATAGACTTAAGACTCCTAGCGTTTATTGGGGGCTTCTTCTTTTTATACTTCTTGCTTCCCGTCTGTTATGAGTATTTTATTAATTGCTGGCCCTTATATTATCTCCAAATCGAACTCTGTACAGTACTTTGCCTTTTAAAGATGCGTTAATGGGACTATCAGAGTCTGAGTCGTCTTCGCGTCTGTCCGGCTAGCCCTTGAGCTCTTGCCACCCGCCCGCCCTAATATTATGGCCTGAACGGTAAGGTATGGTAAGTTACCATCTGATACGATACTATACCATACGGTAATGTATGGTAAACTCACCAGGTGCCATTTGCTAGCTGTCATAAAGCTTCCAATCGTAGTCTTGGATCTTAGTATGATATTCATATCATTGCCAAGAATGCCTAGCTTAGCTGATATCTCGCAGGAGTTGTTACCCTTTCATCAGTGCTTCAGCACTCTTGACCCTTTTTGTTCCTCAGGGGTTAGGTTCATAAAAAAGTATTCATGTATAGAAGACGGTCATAGAGAAACATATATCATACATAATTCCGCCCTGCTAACCAACCACCACCGAATAATTAATTAATCGCTCAATTTCTCTTTGTCTCCGCTCTTTCTTTCTCCCGCAGGTAGTTTTCGAGATTTCGGGTTCATACCCTTACCATTCCACTCGGGCGCGCTGGGGATGGTGCAGACCGGACTGGTAGAAACCATACAGTACTCGAGCATGCTGGATCGTTGTCGCTCACCATACTAATCCCCATACTAGAGGAAAGCCTTTCCAACCAGACTTTACACTGTTAGCTCTTCAGCAAACCGACTTTCCGAAAATTGGCTTTCTCGCAGGGTCCTCGCTCCCATCTTCCCCGGTCCCGGGCCATGGCACATCCTATATCCGATCCTGAGAGTGAATGGGATAGTGGCGGTGGCTCTGGACTTGTCGTTGGTTTCGGTGATACACTAAGTGGGCGATGGGGTTGGGGTCTTCTCTTCTTGTTACCACGTGAGTCTAAGTGCTGATAATCCATGATATCTCAACCCAAGGAGAGCTATTTAATAGTGGGACAATCAGAGGGGGGCCTGAGTGCGGGATGCAAGGCTCTGGAATGGATTTTCATTCCTGATACACGAACTCCATCTACCTCGAGTACAATCGATGATAAAGACTATTTATGCTCTGGCCCTGGCCATGATCGATCACTCGATCGGGGTCTCCCCGGTTTCATCCCTCATTCTATCATGGGAACCCCCCTCAACCAGGCCATAATTGAGCATAACCCCTGTGATGTACTCGATTGTGCTCACGTCCGTCACTACTCAATCGTGCTGCCTAGAGATTAAATACTAAATCCTAGAGAAACAGGGAGAACAGCAAATTAGAAGGAAGGAAATTCTACCAGAAGGCGATGCTGCTTAATGAAGGTCAGCCACCGTTTGTCCTTCCTTCCCCACCCGACAGCGACCATCCCGAAATATGAGTTCAGCCAAAAACAAGTGAAAGACCGTCTCCTGTATCCTTGGCCCTTAACTTACAGGCCAAGTAATCCACCAGAACAACCTCTAGAACAAGTGCCTTTATGCATATTCCCACCAACCATGCAATTTCCAGTAAATGGTAGGCTAATATAGTGACTAAATACCGTCTTCTCTCCCGAGCTCGGATATATAGTACATATATATATCTAAGAACCAGCGGCATTGCTATAGGCTAACTAGCTTCTTCCCCAGCTCTATCGGCCCAAAATCAAACCTTGTATATTGAATAGTGGCGAGTAATATGTCTCTCCCGGTTGTCTTGCCCTTGTCCTTGCCTCCATCTCCATGCTCAGTCCCGCAGTGTTCTGAACTCGCTCCTTGCTTGTTTGTACTTCTGGCTAGTATTTCATCCTCTGGGTATTGGAGCATGGCATTCATAACTCCCTGAGCTGTTCGGAAAAGAAGGCAGCATGGGTGATGTTTTATGATTTCAACTCTGGCTGTCTTTTTTAAAATCTGGCCAAACGAGCTGGATGAATGAGCCAGGTAGGGATAGGGATCTCGGAGTTTGAATCCGCGAATTTTTCCTCTGCTCCGGAATAGACCCTCTGGTTTATCTGCTGCCTCGATTGGTTGACAAGCATGGCAGTTGAGAACACTGACCACGCTGTAGTCCATGCCGAGTGTTCGATCACATACCTAGTCTAGGATATTGGATTGGCAGCATTCGCCGTACTTGCATACGACGTGCGCGGCGCAGACAATATGCGTCAGGAAGACAGTGCGGACTGCGTGGTTGTTCTATGTCAACCGCCACCTAGCATCTGGCCGCAATCTCTTAACTCTCCCACACCCCCTGCTCGAAAATGACTGCTGGCCAACCTCGTGGGCCTGGCTGGCTCTGGTGTGGTATGATACCACCGTTGGCCTCCTTGCAGGAAGTGCAGTGGATAGTGTGTTGGTCGGCATTTGGTGGACCTTGTTTCCGGATAACTCCTGGTCCATATCACCAGTAAGAATTGCCGCTCTTCTAGGCAATGTTCCCAACAGTCCGAGGTCCTGTAGGAGCGCGAGGCATAGGATGAGTGATGTTTCATAATCTCAGCTCAACCCATCTCAGCTCAGAAATCCGGTCTAGCAAATGGAATGAATGACCCGGGTAGGAATCTCGGAGTCTAATTTGTGGATACGGCTTCTGCCGGGGAATGAATCTCTGCATTATCGGCTGTCTCTATTAGTGACAGGTTTAGGCGCATTCCACAATCCAAAAGAGCATTAACTGGCTGCCAACCATATTCCCAACTTTACAGGATGGTGAATCACCCACCAATACGGGGCGCCCGTGTTAAATAACCTTACGAACAATAGATAAACAAGGTAGTATGCTGCCTATATTTGTCTCGGAGGGCAGGTTTTTTGATGCGCTCGCCGACCCTTTCCTAGAGGGACCGACTACCTGGCACATGGCCCGGCAGTAGGACTCCATAGCTTCTGGTGAGGTGGGGCCTCGGGCGAGTTTGTGAAAGACATCATTTGTATTGATGCATACGAATGGTGGTCTGTCTGTCGACATGAATTTGAAAGAAATAAAAGGATTGCTATTGCGGAAGGAGAGGTGGCCATGAGAAGTACGTTTCAGTCGCATAATATAAAGGACGGAGGGGGGAGGGGGAGCCCCGAGGATAATTGTCAGAGTTTGCCGCCCACAGCCTATCCGTATCTTTGGCTGTATAGGAGCACGGTGCCTTTCCAGGTTGTGAAACTTTGATGCCAGCTTTATGGCCTTTTGCCATTTCCGCTACTCCAGCATGAATAGCCCGGGCAACTAAGGGGAGGTTAGGTATCGTGAGATCTCCCAAGCCGACCTGTAAAGTTTCGTCTAATCAGAGATTACGCACAGTACTGTACAAACTAGGAAAAAGCACCATCCCTACTTTCAATTACTGCCGCCGCACAGCCATGCCTTTAGAAAAATCCAGGCACCTCACGGAGTTTATGAGAGGACAAATTGCTGCTCTGAATGAAAACAAAACCTTCTTTTTCTAAGATTAGAAAGCTCTGGCTTACACTCCAAAAGTGCCTTCCAAAGTTTCTACAGCCAGTACTAAAAACGAGGTGAAGCATTCTCAGGAAGAGTGATATGCTTGCTTGCACATGGGTGTTCTGATTTGAGACATTTGAACCAATAATTTACCTAGGAATGTTATCCAGGTTAGTGTTGTCATCATATCCATTACCGACTTCCGAATGTCTCTCTACTCTCATGGACAATAGCACGGCCGTGATCTCGAATTGCAGGAATTGGTAACATATTCACTGAAGTGCTGATGAGCATAATCTGCTATCCTGCATATCAATGTCCTGATCCGTAGCATTGGACACAGCCCCCTCAGCGACATTATTAAAGTTAACGTAATTAGCAAACTAAGCAAGCACTGGTCCATGAATCTCTACCTTCGGAAACAGCAGTACTATTATGATCTGGAACTACGAAGATTACTACTATTGCTATTGGTGCATTGGAGAGTGTGATATCCTATCTTATATTATATTACTAGTCCAATTGGTAACACAAAATACTAATAATTTATTTAGCAACATGACTATTTGGCATGACCAGAAAGTCTGCACATAATCTCCGAACTTTAGTCTTTTGGAAGCAGTGGCGGCATCATGGTCTAAAACTAAAAAGTAGTAGTGGCACTTTCATTAAAGTATTGCTAATGGGTGGTATACTTTCTTGCGTATCAGTGTTTTGATTTACGACATCAACTCCTTTGTCAGCGAGGTCGGGATTCCCTGTGTCGCACAAAACGTCTTTGGGACCTGTGCTGAATAGCAACGAGTGATAATTATGATCGGCAACAACGAACTTAAGTTATAATAAGAAAGCAATAGTTATGGTATGACAGGTAGCTAGTAACTCACCCCTTGGTTTATCTGCTATTATTGATATTTTTGAGGTAGAGAAATCCCTGACGAATAACAGACGAGACAGAAGAGGGAATTAAAGAAAGTGTGTTAACGAGGATCATAGTAACAAAGGAAAAGGGTTTGCCTGAGGAAGAAAGTTGTTCATGCGGAGGAAGGAGGATGGTTGGAGGAAGGAGAGCTTGGGGGATGATTGCGGCAGGGTTGTGTGTAGCTGGAGGCTAGTCTGACAGTCAGTAGCAGCGGCATCGGGAGGTCGAAAAGACGACCCCAGAGCCCTACAGAGAGGCCGTTCGGGGACAAACTCGGTATCATATAACAGGTAAAGACCAGACCACCCGGCACCTACGATATTCAAATGATAACGCTGGCCTGTGGAAATGTGTATATCTATGCGGATCACAGAACTGGAATAGATACCGAGCAAATGCAAAGCTTAATGTACAGATTAACCACTCCCATAAACAAACTTGAAAGCAGAAATTACAATTTTTCGACAAACTTTTCCACCAAACCTCTAAACAAGCATACTTTCAACCGAATAAACGCCAGCAACCATGCTCTCCCTATAGCTGGCCTCCTTAATCTTTGTTCTATTCAGTTGTCTTAACTCTTTGAAATTGATACCGTTTTCCGCAGGTTGCGCCGTTACCAAACTAATCCTCGAAACCGGCGCCGGAGGAACACCTAAAGGTAATAGTGGGCTAAGAACCGATGTATCCGCATTGATTACCGGTCCAGAATTCACTAAATGTCTTGCCACGGATACGCTCTTTGCCGGCATCTCCCTTGTTCTTTCCACCGCAGTTTTCCCAATCTCATTCCGGAGTTCGGCCTCCCGATTCTCACTCCCCCTCGCGTTTGTCTTGATCCCCTCAGAGTTCCCTTTCCGCTTTTTGGCCCGCTTTCTACCCGCCTGCTTTTTCTCGATCGTGGCCCTCCTCCAATCTGCGTGCCTGAGTACTTCCTCCAAGATGCTTTTGAGCGCCGCAGCCTCCCGAACACCTTCTACAACAGCCGCAACCTCACCGCGCAATTCCTGAATAAACTCATCACTACTATTGCCCAGGACTAACCCCCCAATACCAATCGTATCAAGGGCAACAATGAGAAGGTCTGCAACAATCCCAATGTCTTCGATCCCAATACCTATCCCAACTTCACTATGTAGCTGCCGACCAAACAGAAGCTCCTTACGCAAGAGGTGTATAAGATGCATCAGGTCCTCCCCCCCCAGCCCCGTCCTCAGAGCTTTGGCAATTTCTTCTGCAGGAAAGCCGTTCAACCTGACGAGAGCCAACCTCATGACCTCACTTCTGATAACATCCAGAACGATTTGGTCTTCGCCGTCAACATTCACATTTCCATGCTTCAGACCAACCCCGATGGCTTTTGTGACCTCCCCAAGACCAATCTCACCAGCCACTCCCAACATCCACTCCAGAGTCCTTAGCGAGGGGTCGAATTCCGCTAGGCATTGGACAAGGCCGCTGTAAGACCTAATGAGTGTCTCAGAGAAGCTACCAGACTCTAAAAGGTATCTGAATACATTCGGGGGATAAAACGACACACGGAGGCATTGCGCAGAGTTGTCGTCTGAGGGATTTTCGAATACCATATCCAGGACACCCACCACGAACTCATAGCGGAGAGGTGTATAAATGTTTGGCGAATAGCTCCCGCCCCGTTGCAGAGCAAGCCCAGAAACAGGCTTACCCGCCGAGGAGAGCTTATTCACCGCCCCTAAATCAGAAGTTCCGTTGACCATAGCAGTATCCTCATCCTGCCGAGTTTCCTCCGTCCCCCATCTAACCCCCACGTAATCTGCAAAGCTTTGTTCAAACTTGTGGATATCTCCGGCTTCCTTGGCTTCTTCTAAGTCTCGAATGACACTCCTGACAGCTCGCCCCTCAGAAGCCAGCCTTGATAAAAGTTTTCTTGACTCCGGAGAAACAAGAGCTTGCTTTTTAGATATCCCCACGCCAACCATCTCAACGCCGCGGCATAAACTATCAATCAAAAGCCCACCCCTCCTCATTCCGGCCTTAGCACCAGATCTTCCATCTGTGCGGGTTAACTGCACACCAATGATTCCGGCCTGGGAATATCCGACTGCCAAATCGAGGTCTTGGATATAACTAGTCAAGAATATTTGGCCCTTAGGCTTTGCATCCAGTCCCGATGCAGGGGAGCTTGCTCTTGAAGGATCTCTGCTAGCAACAGTGGAAGAATCAGAGCTTTGGTGCAATGGTGCGTGAGCCCGTAGAGACGAAAACTTTGTATCATATAAGGAGATATCATCATGCGTTACTACAAGAACTGTCGACGAGGAGATTCTGAGAAGAGAATACATATGATAAGTCTTATTGGAGCCCGTTGGGAGTCGAAGGGAAGATGTAACTGTAGGTACGGTTGGCGCAAGCGAAAATGTAGTCAAATGCGTTGCTGAAAGTTGATAAAGCGTAGCAGACGACAAGTGAAGTGAGAATATGGAATGTTGATCACCCTCCGCTGCCGAGAGATCTAGAGAAAGGAGCTCACTTGTGTTCGTTACCGCAGCCTGCTCTGTGGGTATTAAGGACAGACGAGTCTGAAAATGGCTGCTAGTACGAACCACTGTGAATAAAACAAGACCCCCAGATCCCCGAGTGCCTTCAGTACCACACTCTGGAACAAAGACATCGGGCCTGTTCTTCAATAAAGTTTTACGCACAATGCCTAAATCGGCGGTGATGGCATAAACCACTTCTGGGAAAGTAGGTACTTGATTCGGGGTTCCGGTAGTGGAGAGATCTGGTGACCGATGTTCCCAAAGTTCCTCCTTCAAGTCTGCTGAAAAGCAACGAATATAACCATCCCTGTAGACTACTAAAAGCCCTGTGCCTCCACCTGTGGATAGATCATGGAGATGCACTACTTCATGTCCAGAATCGTCACCCCGAGATAAAGGCGCCATGGGAGTCGATTCCAACTCAGTGTCCTGTCCGCCACGGACGTCGTTTTCCTCCCAACAAACAATCTTCTTTTTGGGGAACGATACGGCAGCGTACGTCTTCCTCAGTAATTTTGTTTTTGCAACTCTCTTTGCTGAAGATACAGGTGCGCAAGAGAATTCAGTCGTGGGCGGAAGTACGTGCGCCGATAAAAGCTGGGCAGAACGAACCTGGTCAATTGTTAGGAAAACTATCCAGGAAAAGGAAGGTCCAGCGTACATCGTAAATGTTGACACCTTCTCCATCAATAGCTACCGCAACTTCTGCATTGCCAGCACGCCCCCGTTTCCTATTCTCTACAGGAGAAGTGTAACACTTGCGATAGGTACTCCCCTCACGCTCCCTCGCCCGTGCTTGATGAATTGGTTGGGAAAGGGCAAAAATGGTATAAGGGGAGGATAAAGAAATAGGAGATGGGTTTGCCGCCATCTTGGGCGAATTAGAAAGAGGGTTACCTACGGTGGGGGAGGTTGGTGGAAGTTGTAGGAAATGAGGAAGAAAAAATGTTCACAATCCTGGTCAACCAGGAGGCTCTGCTGGTGTACTTGTATCGCGTTACAGACACTGCAGGAAATCGGGGAAAGGTCCAAAAAACTGAAGATTGACATGACAACGGTGAGCCTCCATCGAACTCCTCGAGTAAACAGGTAAACGATGAGACCGACAGGATATGGGTGTCCCGAGGGCATATCTCTGCCTAAAACCTATAGCAGTAAAGTCTCAAGTCACCCATACCCTGTCCGTCACATCATTTATAATACCTGTATCCCCAAGTACCAGTACTGCGCAGTGCCATAGTTAACCGTGCACACTTCAATTATAATCGGGGATGACGGTCTCGAGACCTCGAAGTGATACAAGGACCCGGTTCTCTAATGAGATACAGGGTGGAAGGTAAACACTATAGGAATTATTATTTGCAGGAGAGGAAAGATGCTGCTCCTCGTCATTCCCGTTTCACGTGACCCTACTTCACCACAAAACCTAATTGACGATTATTACACTGTCAACTGGGTATCATACCTACCCCTTTTGGAGAGTTTTAGTGACTTCTTTCCTTCAGGGCCCCATACAGGAGTTTTTATGACGCGGGCGGTGGGCGTTTGTTGTGTGTTTGCAACCACTCTTTTTGCCTTTAAATCACACAGCACCCCGCAAAAACTTTTTTTCTCTTTCCAAAGCCACACAGGCAACTTCAGGAACGACGAAAGCCCACAATGGCTAGCAGCAGGCAATCCTTAACTAAAGGGCTCGAACGAAAGGTTCTTGCTATAGTTCGGAGGTATATCGACGAACTACCAGTTGTTGAAAAAAACGATGGCCCCCTGTGTTTGTCGGTCTCAAAAGTTTACCAATACGTCATTGCAGATGGGAGCGTACCAAGACAGAAGAAACAGAATTTGGAAAAAATGATTGAAAAGGCCATGGACACAATACGGGATGAAGAAGCTGAGGCCGATGGTCTGGATAGCGGCTTGAGCGAATTCGAGGGACTCGTTGAAGAGGGCTCGATGGAACCAAAGGTACCGCAGAGTTACAACAATGTCTATAGCATATGGAATTCAAATATACTAACGCTCAAACCCCCACCAGGGATCAAACGCAATGAACAAGCGGGTAGTAGGTATGTGGTCAACAAGCACTTCAGGCATAACAACTCTCAAATCTCTTCCGCCAATTTCGGAACTCCCCCCCCTCATATTCAGCAACACCGCACCAGCATCGCCAGCACCCCGAAAGCGAAGGGAACCCCAGTCCATCAAGGATGGTGGATCTATGAAGCGTCCGAAACAAAACGACTCTTGTGAACCACCTCAACAAAACATATCCTTAAAGGACATTGGCGGCATAGAAGATGTCATTAAAGATCTTTTACAGCTTGTTGCCATGCCCCTAGCCCATCCGGAGATTTACTTACATACCGGAATACAACCACCTCGCGGCGTGCTTCTCCATGGACCACCCGGATGTGGTAAAACTATGCTAGCAAACGCTATTGCGGGAGAGATTGGGCTACCCTTTATTGCCATTTCTGCGCCCTCGATCGTATCAGGGATGTCCGGAGAATCAGAAAAGAAGCTACGAGAACTCTTCGAGGAAGCTCGGGAGAGAGCCCCTTGCTTAATATTTATCGATGAAATAGATGCTATAACACCAAAGAGAGAGAGCGCCCAGAGGGAAATGGAGAAAAGAATTGTTGCCCAGATGTTGACCTGTATGGACGATCTTACATTGAAGAAGACTGGCGGGAAAGCCGTCATTGTTATTGGCGCAACGAACCGACCTGACAGCCTAGATCCAGCACTGAGAAGAGCGGGGAGATTTGATAGGGAAATTTGCCTTAACGTGCCAGATGAGGTTGGAAGAGAGAAGTGCATTACTCCGGATTGCTTTTAATGTTGTTTCCCTAGCTACGTACTAATTGTGTGTCTTGCAGGATCTTAAGGGTGTTGTGTGAGAATTTGAGGTTGTCAGGAGATTTTGACTTCAAAAAATTGGCCAAAAAAACCCCCGGGTTTGTTGGAGCTGATCTAAGTGCTTTGGCAGCAGAGGCTGGCGCCGTAGCAATGGAACGGATATACGAAACCCTTAGAGTCCCCGCAGCCACCACTGGCCCTTCACAGGCAACAATCGCTGCCCAGTCAGGCGACCCAGCGAGCATGGACATGGACCAAGACGACCCGCCTCCACTATCGGTGTCAGTGCCAGCGCCAGCTGCCCCAACATCAGGGTCTCTGAGCTTAATCCAATGCTTCCTTAAAGCATACCCAGGTCGACTTACCGAAAAGCAACTAGATTCACTCTATATAACCCTTCCAGATTTCCTAACCGCCCTTCTGAAAATCCAGCCCTCGTCTAAAAGAGAGGGTTTCGCGACAATTCCTGATGTTACCTGGGCAGATATTGGGGCCCTTAAGCCACTCAGAGTTGAAATGCAGATGGCCATCGTGCAACCAATCAAGAGGCCGGCGCTTTATGCTAGCGTGGGGATCACTGCACCCGCTGGGGTACTCCTTTGGGGCCCCCCAGGGTGCGGTAAGACCCTACTAGCAAAAGCCGTTGCAAACGAGAGTAAGGCAAATTTCATCAGCATCAAGGGTCCAGAATTGCTTAACAAGGTTTGAATCCCGACTTCGATATCCCACAATCGCAAAGATACCTACTAACTAGCACAGTATGTCGGAGAATCTGAGCGGGCCGTCCGCCAAGTTTTCTCACGAGCCCGGGCTTCCATTCCGTGTGTTATCTTTTTTGATGAGTTAGATGCTCTAGTTCCTCGTCGGAATGACAGCCTTTCGGAATCCTCTTCTCGTGTAGTCAATACTCTCCTCGCAGAATTGGACGGCCTGAATGATCGCAATGGAATCTATGTCATTGGAGCAACTAATAGACCCGAGGTGATTGATCCAGCAATGCTCAGGCCAGGAAGGTTAGACAAGTCTTTATTTGTAGACCTACCAAATCCGGAGGAGAGAGTGGAGATTTTGAAGACTATCACCAAAAGGACACCCCTCTCGAACGTCGATCTAAGGGCTGTTGCAGAGGATAACAGGTGTAAAAATTTCAGGTCAGCCTTGCTCTATGCACCTTCCCTCCCCCATACTAATATCGTGTTAGTGGCGCGGACCTAGCGGCACTAGTGAGAGAGGCCGCGGTTCTGGCCCTCCGACACGCCTGCTTCACAGACGTTGCTGAGGTTGAGAAGGGTAAAAATACTGACAACCTCCAAGTAATGGTCACAGCGGAGGATTTCAACGGAGCGTTCGCAAACATCACGCCTTCAGTATCAGAGGGCGATAGAGAGCAGTACCAGGAGTTGTCAACTAGATTCGGTTGGAGAAAGCCCGTGGCGGCAAAATAGATTAGATACCCCTCTCGCGTACTCATAATATAACTTACATCCCTTAAAAGTTGTTTTATCTACGGGGTTTGAGCCATGTGATGTTGAGCCTTTGAAAATTTTAGTATAAATTCCGGCAATCCTGCTTCCTACCCGCAGTTACTAAGCAGATGAAAGTTGAACGTCGTACAGCACGACTGCAGAGGGAGCAATAGTGTGCTACTCAGCCACTCAACACTATTAAGACCTCTGGTGTTTCTTTCATTTGTACTCAAGGCCTCCCACTTTTCAACAGGCGCCCACTTAGGGTCCTATGATAATTATGAGCGTATTCCCTTGAACCACCCCCACAATACAGTATATAGGCTTGGAGTTATATTGGTTTCAAGTCGCTCTCACCTTCAGCAGCTGGCTACGCCAGAACCAATACGAAGTTGTCACAATACCAATCGGCAACAGGTATTTCATTGACGTGGATAATTTCGCCCCGGCAATGGAGGAATCGGGATGGTAGAAATGGTGTTCATGCCACCAAAGCTAAAGAACGAGGGGCGGTGTTGTACAAGTAATCCGACTGGTCATCAACGTTGTCGCTGTCGATCATATTACGCATAACCACTCCCTGGATACTCCATCTCCAAACGACTAGGCTAGTGCAGTGACAATTACTCGAGTATACCGTAAGAACTCGAATAATTGAACCTCACGCCACGACGTTGGAGTTGCCTTTGCTGGTATGGCCTGGCTCATTTATCTTCTTCTTTTTGTCTTAAGCTCGAGCTGAGGGAGTCGGTTTTTGCTGTGCGCTCGTCCCCCTATCCAAGAGGGGGGATCTAGGACGTCTTAGCGCGAGGTCCAATTATTCGAGTTCTTACGGTAGGCAAAAGAGCCATAGTATCCATGGACCACCTGTACCGGAGTCGGCGACTTGATCCTGAGATGTACCTCCCCTATCTGCCAACCATAGTACTTCCACTACTCACGATTCCATGCTCAATCTGCAGAATTCAGGCGGAGTAGACCCACGACGGTGGAGTTGCTTGATTCCTTCCACCAACCTTTGCCAAAACCCGCACTACAATACTTGACCATGCAACCCAAATGAAGGGGGAAAAGCAATGCCTCGGCAACCCCTCTCCCCTAACCCCTCCTCCCTCCCACCAGACACCGAGCTAAGAGGAAGACGGAGGCCCTTTCGCCAAGAACTAATTTACCCCTCCCACCTAAAAACTTAAGTTTGTATGATACCCCACCATAACATAACAACCCACCCCTTGAAAAAAAATCCCCCAAGAGAATTACTCCGCCAATGGCTAACACTTACAAAATTGTGGTTTTCGAGGGTTTGTTCCCGATGTTCCGAATTCAGAAGTTGGGGGATTTAGCTAACTAAAACACGCATAGGAGACTACTGTGGTCCGGAGGTTACTAAGGAAGCTATTAAGGTTTGACTCTTGGGGATGGTATGGGATGGATAGCAGAGGCTTATTGTTGTAATCATGCATAGGTCCTCAAAGTCGTTGAACAACATTCTAAGGCCACGTTTGATTTTCAAGGCCATCTTATTGGTGGCGTAAGTTCTTTTCTTCTTCCCATCCCTCCACAATCCTGAGGATTGGTTGGATGAGCATGGCTAAAGAGCGGACCAGGCCTCCATTGATGCAACTGGAGAGCCTCTCACAGACCAAGCTCTCGATGCCGCTAAAACAGCTGATGCGGTCCTTCTAGGGGCTGTTGGTGGACCTGTACGTTCATTCCCTCCTCCCCTTCACCTCTCTCTCTCTCTCTCTCTCTCTCTCTCTCTAACCCCGGGGCCGAATTCGCTGGCGGAACTCAGAAATGGGGGACCGGTAAAGTGCGCCCAGAGCAAGGTCTCCTTAAACTCCGCAAAGAAATGCAAGCCTTCGGAAACCTCCGACCCTGCAACTTCGCCGCAGAGGTCCTCGTAAAGTTCTCCCCATTGAAGGAAGAAGTCTGCCGCGGCGTCGACTTCAACATCATTCGCGAGCTCACTGGAGGAATCTACTTCGGTGACAGGAAGGAAGACGAGGGCGACGGAACAGCCTACGACATCGAGCCCTACTCTCGTCCCGAAATTGAGCGCATCGTCCGTTTGGCGGCACATCTAGCTTTACAGGTCGATCCTCCGTTGCCAATTACCTCGTTGGACAAAGCGAATGTCCTAGCTACCAGCAGGCTCTGGAGAAAGACCGTCGACGAGGTCCTTAGCAAGGAGTTCCCGCAGATCAAGTATCAGCACCAGTTAATCGATTCGGCGGCCATGCTAATGGTTAAGAACCCTCGCGCCTTGAACGGCATCATTGTTACCAGCAATCTTTTCGGAGATATTATCAGTGATGAGGCGAGTGTGATTCCCGGCAGTTTAGGGCTTTTACCTAGTGCTAGTTTATCCGGCATACCGGATGGGAAGACAAAGGTGAACGGGATTTACGAACCCATTCATGGGTCTGCTCCGGACATTGCTGGAAAGGGTGAGTTCCCTGATACCAGAGGACCTAGCGATTAATTGATGACAGCGGTATAGGAATCGTTAACCCTGTGGCTGTTATCCTTTCCTGCGCAATGATGCTGCGTTATTCTTTGAATATGCCTAGCGAAGCTCTGGCCATCGAAAAAGCCGTACGCACAGTTCTTAATGATGGCTTCGGGACTGGTGATATCGGTGGAACGTCCTCAACCTCCGAACTCGGCGACAAGATTGCAGAAGCCTTGACTACTCTCCTAAGCAAATAGAAAACTGAGAGGCTGCGCAAGCTCAGACTGACTCGAAATTACCAATTGTGGCCCTTAAATTCGGGTTATTTTCATGTTTACAACACCCTAAATTCGAGATTCCACCATCTAAATAACACCCCATTATTTCTTTGAGAGTAAAGGGAGTCTTCCCTTTTCTATAAAAAAAACCCCCCCGTGAATTGCTATAATGACTACGGTATATCATACGCCTGAGAGAAAAAACAAGCCAACCCTTTATAGAGATATTCATAGTAAACGTGCCCCGTCCAACAGACTACCGCAACTCTAGCTCCGTCAACATCTGCCTAGAGGTAAAAGGCACTTCATCAGAGTCGAAGCTCGGTCTATGCGCAATCAGTTTTATGTGCTACCCTAACATCCCCGGAATATACATACGGCTCAGCGGAGAAAATCTGCAACCCGCGAACATGCGTATCTTTACCATTCTGATGATTCGCATGGATACATACCTGTATGAGGAATGTTCTCAACTGACCACTTTCCAAACTGTCAGTACGCACCACAAGAGCTCGTTAAATCCGATACATACTCCTCATGCACCCCTTCAAGGTTGACATCAATCCACCCACTCGGCTGCTCGAAATTCATCGTCGTAACCTCCTGTAAATCGTGGTACCCCGTCCCTGAAAACACAGACATGCGGGTAGGAGTGTAGGATTCGTCGTTTTCAAAGTCAAGGTACATACTAATCTTTTTGACAAAGACCCGTTTCGCGAAGTGGATGTTTATAGTGTGCGGTTGTGGTCCATCCGATCTATTATGAGAAAAA
>Ga0307510_10000366_pt1 | contig 42784 bp, 39 predicted proteins | sample 12_EM_MG_FD_207224 | JGI IMG/M metagenome (GOLD analysis project Ga0307510, IMG submission 207224) | Populus trichocarpa ectomycorrhiza microbial communities from riparian zone in the Pacific Northwest, United States - 12_EM | ecosystem: Host-associated > Plants > Roots > Unclassified | place... | reverse complement strand
TTATTACCGTTGTGTACTGCGAATGTATGACCAACGAAATCAGGAGAGATCATGGAACGACGTGACCACGTTTTTACTACTGATTTCTTGTTAGAATCATTCAGTGTCACAACCTTTTTCTCAAGGTTATGATCTATATAAGGTCCTTTTTTAATTGAACGAGCCATTATTTTTTCCTTCTTTCAATGATATAACGATCCGATGATTTCTTTTTGTCGCGGGTTTTAAAGCCTTTAGCTAAAAGTCCCTTACGTGAACGTGGATGGCCACCTGATGCCCTACCTTCACCACCACCCATAGGGTGATCTACCGGGTTCATGGCTACACCACGAACTCTTGGACGACGTCCTAACCAGCGTTTACGGCCAGCCTTACCTAATACAGCATTAGCTCTTTCTCCGTTTGAAACTGTACCGATAGTCGCCAGGCAAGTTGCCAGGATCATACGTGTTTCGCCTGAAGGCAATTTAATGATAGCATATTTACCATCGCGTGCCGAAAGCTGGGCATATGTACCGGCACTGCGTGCGATGGTACCACCCTGGCCCGGGTTCAATTCGATGTTATGAATGATTGAACCAAGAGGGATACTTTTCAATGGTAAAGTATTTCCTACTTCTGGCGCTGCACTTTCACCTGATACTACAGTTTGTCCAACTTTTAGTCCTTCAGGAGCGATCATATATCTTTTCTCTCCGTCAACAAAATGTAACAGGGCTATACGTGCTGAACGGTTAGGATCATACTCTATAGTTGCTACTTTTGCAGGGATGTCAAACTTATTACGCTTAAAGTCGATCAACCTGTATGCTTGTTTATGACCACCACCCATGTAGCGCATGGTCATTTTACCGCTATTGTTACGCCCGCCCGATCTTTTGTTCGATGCTACAACCAACGACTTTTCAGGAACGTTTGTTGTAATATCAGAAGTATCAGTATCTATCCTGAAGCGGGTGCCGGGGGTAACCGGTTTGAATCTTTTAACTGCCATCTCTATTAAATATTGCTGTAAAAGTCTATTGTTTCTCCGTCTTTCAACGTAATGATCGCTTTTTTGTAAGCTGCGGCACGGCCTGAAACTGCACCTGCTTTAGTGTTGCGACTTTTAAGTTTTCCAACGTATTTCATGGTGTTCACCGCAGTGATATTCACACCATACATTTTCTCAATTGCCTGTTTTATCTGAATCTTGTTTGCCCTGTGGTCGACCTTAAAGGTATAGCGGTTAAGCTTCTCAGTTAATTGAGCTACTTTTTCAGTAAGTAAGGGTTTCTTTAAAATTTCCATAATTACTTAGCTAATGCTTCCTCCAAAGTTTTAAGGGAACCTGTAGTCAGTAAAAGTGTGCCTGCGTTCAACACATCATATGTGCTTAACTGATCGGCAGTGATCACTTTGCTTTTCTTCAGATTACGGCTTGATAAATAAACATTGTTATTTGCAGCAGGCAATACTAAAAGTGTTTTTACATCACTTACATTCAGGTCTGCTACCAGCTTCACGTAGTTTTTGGTTTTAATCGAGTCGAAACTGAAATCTTCCAATACTACAATGCTGTTATCTTTTGCTTTGTATGATAAAGCTGATTTACGGGCCAGTGATTTAAGCTTCTTATTTAACTTGAAGCTGTAATCGCGCGGCTGCGGACCGAACACACGACCACCACCATTAAACAATGGTGATTTGATGCTGCCGGCACGTGCACCGCCTGTGCCTTTTTGTTTATATAATTTGCGGGTTGAACCTGCAATTTCGTTACGCTGCTTTGCTTTATGTGTACCTTGACGCTGATTAGCCAAATATTGCTTTACGTCGAGATAGATAGCATGATCGTTTGGTTCGATACCGAATATGGATTCAGAAAGTTGCACCTTGGCACCTGTCTCTTTACCTGATACGTTTAATACTTTAACTTCCATCTTATTTATCCACTATTACGAATGAACCCTTAGCTCCGGGGATGGAACCTTTAACTACTAACAGGTTTTGCCCAGGATAAACTTTCAAAATTTCAAGGTTTTGAACTTTTACGCGAACATTACCAGTTTGACCAGCCATACGCATACCTTTAAATACACGTGAAGGCCATGATGAAGCACCCAAAGAACCTGGCGCACGTAAACGATTATGCTGACCGTGAGTTTGCATACCCACACCACCAAAACCGTGACGTTTTACCACACCCTGGAAACCTTTACCCTTTGAAGTACCAACCACATCAACAAAATCCCCTTCAGCGAAAATCTCTACGGTAACAGTGTCACCAAGTGATTTTTCATCTTCGAAAGTTTTGAATTCAACCAGTCTGCGCTTTGGCGTAGTACCGGCTTTTTGGAAATGACCTTTTAGGGGAGCAGGGGTGTTTTTTTCTTTTTTCTCACCATACGCCAGCTGAACTGCGGCGTAGCCGTCTGTTTCAACAGAACGAACTTGTGTTACAACACAAGGGCCAGCTTCGATTACTGTGCAAGGAATGTTCTTCCCTGTTTCGTCGAAAATGCTGGTCATTCCTACTTTTTTACCAATTATTCCTGACATTTTCTTATTTTGTTTGTGCCCATCGAAGCAGTAGGGCTTCGTTCAAGGCATATTATTCCCCCGAAAGGGACGGCAAAGATAGATATTTTAGATTAACTGTCAAATACTTGCGCAATTATTTTTTTAAATTTATTTAGTGAAGGTGAATTGGTTAATTAAATAGGTTATTAACTATGCTAAATTGATGGGCTACAGGTGGAATTATTAGATATAAAATCTTAATAAATAGAACTAATTGAATAATTTTGGGATATCGCTTATACTTGATAACAATTAAAACCTTATCAGAAATGAAAAAAATACTAATCCTCTCTGCATTCATTCTTTTTATTTTCACTTCCTGTAAGAAGAAAAACGATGTTGTCCCTGTTAACACCATTTCAGCAACAGTTGATGGTGCTCATTTAAGCTTTAACACATCAGTTTATGCAAAATTTGGTGGCAATAGTAACTCGACACTTAGCATCTATGGTGTTACTAGCTCTGCTTCCGATGCACAGACCATAACTATCGGGGTTTTTTCCGATAAAGCCATTGCTATAGGGACCTACACGTATCCTAGTATTACCGGGTCAAGTGGTCTTACTGAATACCCATTTATCGTTTATAGTGATAAAGGCCCAACTGCAAGTTCATCCTTTCTTTTTGTAACGGATAATACCGCTGCAAATCCTACCACAGTAACAATAACATCAATTAACAGCACCAATATCCAGGGTACTTTTACCTGTACGCTGATACGTCAAATCGGCGGCACCAAAACTATTACTAATGGAAAGTTCAATATAAATATTAGTAACTAATTAGGCTTGTGGAATGTGGATGTACGCCAAAATGCAATCAGCGGTTTATTAAAACCCATTACCTGACCATCAAGGTGAAAACCTGCACTAAACTAATCATCCTATTTATTCTGGTTTTATTATCAGATCTGAGCATCTATGCCGCAACACCGCACATAGATACTAGTCGCACCAAACAAAAAGCGAGACAAGCATTAATCTTCTGCAAGCAAAAAGGTTATAATACCAATTATTGCATCCTCATCGATATGGGCTTGCCATCAGGCGTGAAACGCTTTATGGTGTGGGACTTTCGTAAAAACACTCTACTAATTTCTGGCCTGGTTAGCCATGGTTGCGGCATCAATCCATGGTCGGGTATTTGGTCAAAAGATAAACCAATATTCAGCAACGAGGCCAATAGCCATTGCAGCTCACTTGGTAAATACCTAGTAAACAACCGTGCGGCCAGCGCATGGGGCATACGTGTAAAATACTATTTAAGGGGACTGGAAAAAACTAATAGGAATGCTTACGTTAGGGATGTTGTATTACACTCATGGGAACAGGTTCCCGACAACGAAGTTTATCCAAATGGCACACCTGAGGATTGGGGTTGTCCGGCTGTTTCAAATAACACTATGAAATTGGTGGATGCTTTGCTGCGTAAACAAAAAAAGCATTTGCTATTGTGGACATACAATTGATCACGAGAATTTTATTTAAGCCTCAACATTTGTGCAGATTCCATAAATCGATTTTTGGGTTATCCAACCGTTTATCCTGCCAATATTATTCCCGATTTGAAATCTTTCACCTTGTATCGCTTTGATTAGATGTAAATATTGGGTCCCATTAACTTTGCATAAAACTATGTCTCCTTTTTGCAACTCTTTACCATTAATGGGTACAACTGTAACTAATTGCCCCGATTCTACTTTTCCCTTCATGGAGTTGCCTCTCGGTCGGAATTGAACTGTTTCCCCACTTTTCAACTTTTCAATATAATAATTTGCCCAGCTCATAGTTTTTGTTTCGGGTAAAAATAATATATAAATATAACTTATCAATCAGGTCGGATATATCTCGCCTGAAAACACAAATGATTGGCAATAATATTCAGTAGGATTTCCTATATTCAGCCATCATAATTAACTGATCATGAAAGCAGCCTTTAAACTCTCCGCCTTTATTATTCTGTTATCATTATTTTTCTCGTGTAAACCAAAGCCGCATGACCCTCTTGCAGGTTCAAGCCGCGAAGATAAGAATGGATGGATCTATGTGCATTTAGAGGGTTCGCCGCATGATGTCGGTTACCAGCATGGCTACCTGGTATCAAAAGAGATCGATACCTTAATAAAGGTATTTCAGTTTTACCTGCCCCATACCACCCAAAAGGATTGGGCCTGGTATCGTGCCGCAGCAGGGAGGTTTATGTGGAACAAAATTGATACTGAATACCGGCAGGAGCTAATTGGCATGGCAGAAGGCCTCAGAGCAAAAGGGATGAAATATGATTCGCTCGACCTGGTTGTGCTGAATGCGAACATCGACCTTTCATCCTATTATTTACCACAATTAATGAACAAGGCCAAACCGGGTAGCGGTGATAACCGGGCTCCGGGGAATTGCAGCGCTTTTATTGCGAATGGCCGTTATACCAAAGATGGTAAAATTGTAATCGCACATAATAACTGGACAGACTATATTGAAGGCGAGCGCTGGAACGTAATTGCTGATATTAAACCGGCAAAAGGGAATCATATCCTAATGGACTGCGCACCTGGTTTTATTCATAGCGGTGACGATTTTGTGGTGAGCAGCAGTGGTATCCTTATCACTGAAACTACCATAACCGGGTTTAAGGGCTTTGACACAACAAAAGCGCCCGAGTTTGTCCGGGCACGTAAGGCGGCGCAATATGCCAACAGCATAGACGACGTGGTAAAGATCATGACCACCGACAATAACGGAGGTTATGCTAACGATTGGCTTATTGGTGACACCAAAACCAATGAAGTGGCGAAACTGGAATTAGGCTTGAAAGACTATAAAGTATGGCGGTCAAAAGACACAGCCATGATCGGTTCCAATTTTCCAAGCGATCCTAAACTGATAAAAGAGGAAACCACATTTGATGTAAATAATAAGACCAGTTCGCCAAACGCCCGCAGGCTGCGTATGGAAAAACTGGTGGCTATTGATTACAAAGGCAAACTGGATGCAAATACTGGCAAAACTATTGAAGGTGATACTTACAGCGCAATAGATAACAAAAATGTGCTGGACCGTTGCGTGATAGACGGGCACATAGATTTGGACTCACGTGGCGAACCTGCATGGAACGAAGGGCCCTACTGGCCAATGGGCGCCGTACAAGGAAAGGTGACCACTACAGACTTAGCTAAGAAAATGCAGTTTTGGGCTCACATGGGTCATCCCAGTGGCGACGACTTTCTAGCAAAACCGTATTTTGCCAAACACCCTGAATATAAATGGATGAGCCCCTACTTACGCGATATGAAAGCGTATCCGTGGACATTGTTTAGTGCGAAGTGATTTTTGATTTCGAATTTCGGATGTTCAATTTCGGATTTATGCATAGTTACAGATAATTTCGAAATTGAAAATTCGAAATTCGATATTCCACTATTCCATCATCAACCGTCTGATCAATTCAGCGCTTTGTGTTTTACCTTCTTCCAAACGGTCTTTAAAAAAGGCTTGGACATCATTGAAGTGCTTTTTGTATCCTTCCATATCGCCGTAACCAATGATGGCCGACCATTCCCTTACTGCTGAATGGAACTCCAGATCATCTCCACGGATGGTTTTATCATACAAAGCTGTTTCGATGGATTCTTCCAGTAATTCTTCATTCTTAAACAAGTATTCGGCAATACCCAAACGCAAACGAAAAGGCGGCGTCTGGCAGATCAGGTTATCATAAGGGTTTACGCCCAAATGGTACCAGGCATCCACCATACTTAATATACTCAAATGAGAGTTCGGCTTTTGCAATTCATGATGTTGTGAAAGCGAAAACTCCTTCATCACTTTATCGCTCAGCATAATGGGTTTACGGCTTTCGTGAAAAACAAAATCACGGGCACGGTATAGTCTTTCCCGGAAAGCTTTCCCCTCCTCCTTGATCATCAGCTTAAATAATTCCGATTCAGATATAGCATAACGCTTTACCTGCTGCCTGGCATATGGGTTTAATATAGCCAAACCGGCATACACGTGTGCTTTATAGCTGAATATACGCAGGGTGGTTAAAATCTTCACGTTGTCTATCCCGCCTACATACGAACCATTCTCCCACGGGAAAAAGCCTGCTTCCTTCCAGGCAGTGCCCATGCTTTCGAAACCGACGTGTGTAACAGCCTGTGTATCGGCAACTATCTTATCATGCTCATGGTAATCGGGTATTTCAACAATATCCGTTTCGACAGCGGTAAACAGATCAAGCATACGCTGATAAGCCTCTGCATCTGCACGGTGTTTGATCAGGATCAGTTTCTGCCCTTTCGGTTCGAAACCTGGCCCATGCATGGCATGAAAGGTGATGATCTGCGAATCGGCCGGCAGGTATTTCTCGAATATGGCGATCTCAGGGTGCTTAACTGATGTTTGCCCCGCTACAATAGCTCCATATTTAGTTGATGGACCATAGGCGGCAACTACTTCGGCAAGACGGTCGGCTTCAACAGAATAAATGATCAGATCATTTGCACGGGCAACATCACTCCCATGATCCATTATCTTTATTCCCAGCGGGTCAAGTTCCTCTTCCAGCCTGTTCCTGTTTTCGGGCAGATCGCATCCACAAACTGTATAACCTGCTTTTGCGAATGCTTTGGCATACAGCTTACCCATATCGCCCAATCCGATAATACCGATATTCATGTTGCTAATATAGGACGCATTATTTAATTTATAATCAAAGCTTAATTATTCCTTGATACAATCCCTTACATTTTTCTTTAAATTAGTATATCCTTTATTCAATGAAATCAGTATAAAGAGAATAAAATATTTTTTCATAAGAGTTATTTAAGTATTAACTAACTTGACAATCAAAATTGCACTACTAATGATGAAGCGCTTAATATTACCTGGTTTCCTGTTCTTTTTTCTTTGTATTTATGTATGCACTACGGCGTATGCACAGGATACCACAAAAAAGGCTGAACCTGAAAAGAAGATTGAGCCTGAACAAAAAGCTGCCGTACAGGCCACTTCGCCGTCAACAACGAAGCCTCTTTACCGTCGTCATAGATTAGCTCCTGTAGTGGCTCCTCCTGCTGCGCCAGTAAATAACGCTGCTTCAACGGTAAAAAATGCTGCTGCAGTAGTAACAAAAGACACTGCACCGGCCCAGGTACAGGCTGATCCTGCTCAATTGAATGACAAAAGCTTGAACGGGCAGTATCAATACTTAATGTCTAAAGTGGTACGCTATGAGCAGCCGCTGATAGCGGCCTTATGGAAAAATGTAACTGATACGTTAAATAAAGAACGTAGTCTGCTCAAGGCACTGCAGGCCAAATTAGATGCTCAGGGTAAGGTGCTTGACAGTTTAAAAACAGATGTAAATTCTAAAGAACAATCGCTAAACGCATCAACAGAAAAAGTTGACTCTATAAGTATGTTCGGTATTGTATTGACAAAATCAACTTATAACCTTGTGATGTTTGGATTGGTTATCGGCCTGGGAATTGCATTAGCTATAGTGATACTTACCACTGCCAAACATAAATACGAAGCCAGGCACCGCACAGAGCTTTATGAAGAAATAGAGGAAGAATACAAAAACTATAAAGCTAAAGCCACCGAAAAAGAATTAAGGCTTGCCCGCGAACTGCAAACCGAGCGAAATAAACTGGATGAGTTGTTAGGCAGAGGATAGACCATTAATGTTGCCTTAATCTAATCAAGGTCAGACAAGCATAAAAGCCATCCTTTCCGGGACGGCTTTTAATTTATATCTCGATTGTTAATTAAAGATCACTCCGACCGCAAACTCTTTACCGGGTTTGCAACCGCAGCTTTTATGGCTTGAAAACTTACTGTTAGCAGAGTGATCCCCATTGCTCCAATGCAGGCTACCAGGAATATCCAAAAAGGAATACTAGTATGATATTTATAATCCTTTAGCCAGCCCGATAGAAAATACCAGGAAATCGGGGTTGCGATAATGCAGGAGATGGTTACCAGCTTCAAAAAATCTTTTGATAACATACCCCATAAATTAAGTACCGATGCTCCTAAAACCTTGCGCACACCTATTTCCTTTGTTTTCTGTTCTGCCACAAATGAAGCCAGCCCGAATAGGCCTAACGACGAAATAAATATTGCCAGCACGGCAAAGATCGATGCCAGCTTGCCGATGCGCTCTTCATCCGAGAATTTTTTGGCGTATTGTTCATCCGTGAAGTGATAGTCAAAAGGACTGGCGGGATTGTACTTTTTGAAAACCCCGCCTATTTTGATGATTGCCTCTTGCAATTGGGCAGATGGCTTAATCTTTATCGTGATAATATTCGCCCAATTGTAATCCACAAAAAAGATGGTGGGCTGCACCGGCATGTATGGCGATTGCATAACCATATTATCAATTACCCCGACAATGGTGTACGCCTTTTTATCCTTGCGAATGATCTTACCTACCGGGTCCTTAAAGCCAGTGAGCTGAACAGCGCTCTGGTTCAGTATCATAGCGCTGGTATCGCTTGCAAAATCCCTTGAAAAGTCGCGCCCCTGGCGTACGTGCCAGCCTATGGTCTTGCCAAAATCCCTGGTTACAGCTATGGTTCCAAAAAGCGGGTTGGTTCCCGGTTCTTTTCCATCCCATTCATATCCAATCTGGTTACTGTAAACCTCAGTGGTCGGACTTGACGATTCGGCCATGTTTTCAACTACGCCTGTAGAGATCAAATCATTCCTTATCGCATCATAATGTCCGTATAGATCGGGCGTGCTCATATCAATCGAGATCAGTCCTTCACGCGAATATCCAACTGGTCTTTCCTTAGCATACTGTATCTGCCTGAAAACGATGATCGTGCCAATGATCAGCGTAACAGATATGGTAAATTGCAGCACCACCAGTACCTTTCGCGGGATGGATGCAAAACGGCCTGCGCGAAAAGTTCCCTTTAAAACTTTTACTGTATTAAATCCTGAAAGGTAAAAAGCGGGATAACTACCCGAAACAAAACCCGTGAAAGCCGTAAACAGGATGATCACCAGCCAGAAGCCTGCATTGGACCACGGAATTGACATTGATTTATCGGCTATAACATTGAAGAAAGGCAATGAGCCAAGCACTATCAGTACTGCAAGTACCAGTGCCAGGCCGGCCATTAATACCGATTCGCTCAGGAACTGGACGATGAGCTGCTTCCGCACCGAACCTATGGCTTTACGTATCCCTACTTCTTTGGCACGCTTTTCGGATCGCGCGGTGCTTAGATTCATGAAATTTATACAAGCCAGCAGCAATACAAACATTCCGATAATGCCGAAAAGCCAAACATATTGGATACGCCCGCCTTTGATTTTACCGTTCTCAAAATCACTGTACAGCCGCCATTTATCCATCGGGTGTAGCAGCAGATGTTCGTTACCTTCTTCCTTCTTTACATATTTTTGAGTGATGAGTTCGATCTTAGCCGATGTTTTGGCCATATCCGCATTATCGTTCATCTGCAAAAAGATCTGGAAACTGTGATTGTCCCACTGGGTCGCCGAACGCTGCAGCCATTTCTCTGTAGTCATGTATTTATCCCATGATAACAGGAAATGCGTATCATTAAATGATGAGTTCTTAGGGATATCCTTGTAAACACCAGCCACTTTAAAATCATATTTATTGTTCAGGCGAACCGTTTTACCAACCACGTCGTCCTTGCCAAAAAGCGCCACCGCCAGTGAATGATCGATCAGCATCGACGAGGGGTCGGTCAATGCTTTCATATTGCCAGTCAATTTCTCCAGGCTCATCATTATCGGGAATTCAGGCTGAACCCACATGCCCGATTTAGACAGCTTCTTTTCGCCTGTACCAACAATGAACCCAAAGTTCCAGGAACAAAGTGTTACATACTTAAAATCGGAACCATACTTATTGCGCAGCTCGACACCTAGAGGAATGGCCATAGCCTGTCCTGTGCCTATCTCATTGTTAAAAGTTTGGGTGATCATTACCTGTGCAATGTTTTTATGATTTGCATGGTAATGATTGAATGTAAGCTCATCATACATCCAGAAACCTATCAGCATGGCAACTGCCATACCGCAGGCAAGGCCCAGAACATTGATAGACGAGTAAACTTTACTCTTTAACACGTTGCGCCAGGCAATTTTGAAGTAATTCTTAAGCATCTTTTTATCCGGTTTTTAATAAAAGACGCCCTGGATTTTAAATCGTTGCAGAGAAAAGTTTTTTATCTCCAAAAATTTAATCCATTACCAAAATATACCTGAAAGATATTTTTGTTTGTTGATTATTAATTTTATATTTTTAAACTATAGATTTAGTAAAAACCACCCTATCACATGAATAAGTACGCAATAGTTCTCATAGGCAGTCTTTTGTTCTACGGCTGTAAAAAAGATAATATAGTAAAAAACACTTCCGACAATATAAAGATCACCCTTGTTTCGGGGAGTAATCAAACCGCTGCCATTGGCTATCCTTTAAATGACAGCATTGTGGTAAAAGTTACAAAAAACGGTGCGCCTGCAAGTAACTATGATGTACAATTTATTGGATCAGGGTGCAACGAAGATTTGGTAACTGATCTTCACACAAAGACCGATGGAACAGTTAAATACGCATGGCTAATGGCCTCTGATCAAGGTTTGCAGACACTTAGGGCCGTTGCAGTGATGAACAATCAGAGGGTGGATTCCCTTACAGTCAACGCTACAGCTATTAAGCCGGTAGGGGTACCATTACGATCAGCTTGTACCCCTGCTCCTCCAGAAACATTGGTACAGCTAAGCACCGGGCGGATATTTGCCTGTTTTTATACAAAAACATCGATCAGGTATTCGGATGACGAGGGTGTATCATGGCATCCGCTAACTGGATTCGGTTCAAGTCATAGTATATCCCGGATAGCAGTATCGCCACAGGATGAAATTTTTGCAGCTGCCGATGACGGTATATTCTATTCTAAAGACGCAGGAGTTTCATGGGCCAATATAACACCAGCATCCATTGCTAACCCAGGTTTTGCTACTGATCTCGCTTATACCTTAGGTGGAAAACTGCTCTTTTCGAGTAGTGTAAATAATGCGGTTTATACCTCGGCTGATAAAGGCAAAACATGGGTAACAGGAACAGGATTACCAACTGCGCCTGCGTTAGGCAACTTTGTTGAACTGCTGAATGGAGATTTATACCTTGTTAGTTACAGTAACATACTGTTCAAATCGACCGATATAGGCAAAACCTGGACAGCTCAATCCGATAACTCAACTGAACGGGTGATGTCGATTTATGTTGACAATAATGGCTGGCTTTACAAAGCCAGCCAGCTAGTAGGCACACAGCAACCTGGAGGAGAATTTGTTATATCAAAGGATAATGGCGCAACATTTACAAATTTCTTAAACTTCTCACCTGGCGGTACACCTTATGTTACCAATATAAGCATCCAACCAGATGGTTACATGTATTTTGATGAGTTGGCAAATTCTATTGCAAGGGTTTACAACGCCAACTTAATTGCCGACAGGTATGCACTTACTAATGTGGCTTTTCCTGCGTATGTTGCAACAAAGACCGGACGATTTATGTTCGCAGCAAATGGAGGTATAACTTATTACTAACATAAAAGCCACCCGGTTTCCGAATGGCGTTTAAAATATCTGATCGCTAGGGTGAGTTTTGTTTCGTTCGTTATTTTGTAACAGGTAAGGCGAACACCTCTCTCCGCTTCACAAAAAAAGCCATCCGTTCCCCGAATAGCTTTCTGATATTTGAACTCCGTTATACTTTTAGTTTGGAAAATTTGAAATAATATTTATATCAAATAAAAAATTCTGGTAAGGGCTTTGATTAATCGTCATGATCTTCCGCCCACTTTTTCCATTTTGAATTACAAACGATATTCCGGCAGTATACTCTGCTGCTGATAATGACATGGCCTGATGATATCCCTTAAATACGCGTAGAACTTCTGCGTCACATTCCTTGCTAAGCGATTTTATAACATGAACTTCGGTAATAGTTTTACTATCTTCTACTTTGAAGCTTACCACAACTGTCCCCTGAACATGGTTCTCCATCGCCACCGCGGGTGGGTGTACATTTTTTGACAGATAATTTTTTAGGCTGACAACTGAAGAGTCGGCTTTTGTTGCTTCTTGTGCCCTGACGCCGGCAAAAAAGAGTAAGGCAATAATGGTAAGATGTAATGTTTTCATAAGTAAGCTAAGGTTAAAGATAAATGCACGGTAGTGTGCCTTACAAAAATAAACAACTTAGCTAAACAAAAAGAAAGCCACTAGTTTCCTAATGGCTTTCTAATATCTGATCTTCCGGTACTATCACACCTTGATCTCAACTTCAACACCGCTTGGCAATTCAAGCTTCATTAAAGCGTCAACGGTTTTTGAGTTTGAGCTGTAGATATCCAATAATCTCTTGTAAGAGCATAATTGGAATTGCTCACGTGCCTTTTTGTTTACGTGCGGTGAACGCAGTACAGTGAAAATTTTCTTTTCAGTTGGCAGCGGAAGCGGTCCGCTAACTACAGCGCCCGTAGGCTTTACTGTCTTTACGATCTTCTCAGCTGATTTATCAACCAGGTTGTAATCGTACGATTTTAATTTGATTCTGATTCTTTGGCTCATTTTGTTTGTTTTTTTATGATTACCCTAAGAGCTATTTGTTAGGTGTAACCGGTTGTTTATTTATTAGTAGTTTATTGGTTGTAGATGTTGGATTAGTTGTATTGGTTAACCACTTCAACCTTTACAACATCTACAACCTTTTAACTTATTACTTACGCGTTAGCAGCAGCTTTTTTACCTTTTGCTTTAGCAACTACTTCTTCCTGTACGTTACGTGGTGCTTCAGCATAGTGATCAAACTCCATGGTTGAAGTAGCACGGCCCGAAGTGATGGTACGTAGCTGGGTTACATAACCAAACATTTCTGACAGAGGTACTGTAGCTTTAATTACCTGTGAACCTGCACGTGAGTCCATACCCAAAAGCTGGCCACGACGACGGTTCATATCACCGATAACATCACCCATGTTTTCTTCAGGGGTTAATATCTCGATCTTCATGATCGGCTCCAGCAATACCGGTTTACATTTTGGCAATGCTTCGCGGTAACAGCTGCGGGCTGCAATTTCAAATGATAAAGCGTCCGAATCGACTGCGTGGAACGATCCGTCTATCAAACGAACCTTCATGTTCTGCAGCGGATAACCTGCCAATACACCATTGTCCATAGCGGCTTTAAAGCCTTTTTCAACAGATGGTATAAACTCACGTGGGATTGAACCACCTGTGATCTCGTTCACAAACTGTAAGCCTGGAGCATTATCGTCACTTGGTGAAATAATAACCTGTATATCGGCAAATTTACCACGACCACCGGTTTGTTTCTTGTATGTTTCGCGGTGTTGGGTAGTACCTGTAATTGCTTCTTTGTACGCAACTTGCGGAGCACCCTGGTTTACTTCCACTTTAAACTCACGTTTTAAGCGGTCCATGATGATATCCAGGTGAAGCTCGCCCATACCTGAAATTACAGTCTGGCCGGTTTCTTCATCAGTATTCACACGGAAAGTTGGATCTTCCTCAGATAATTTACCTAAAGCCATACCTAATTTATCTACGTCGGCCTGTGTTTTAGGCTCAATAGCTAAACCGATAACCGGCTCAGGGAAGTTCATTGATTCCAACACGATCGGGTGTTTCTCATCACAAAGGGTATCACCTGTTTTGATATCCTTAAAGCCTACTACTGCTGCAATATCACCTGCCCCAACGTTAGGGATAGGGTTTTGCTTGTTAGCATGCATCTGGAATATACGGGAGATACGCTCTTTATTTTCTGAACGCATGTTGTACACATAGGAACCTGCTTCCAGGTTACCTGAATATACACGGATAAAGCACAAACGGCCTACAAACGGGTCGGTTGCAATTTTAAACGCCAATGCAGCAAAAGGTTCTTTTTCTGATGGCTGACGTAATATCTCTTCGCCTGTATCAGGATTATGGCCAATGATACCTTTGTTATCCAAAGGTGAAGGCAATAATTCCATCACATAATCAAGCATGGTTTGCACACCTTTGTTTTTGAAAGATGAACCGCAGATCATAGGAACGATTTTGGCATCAAGCACAGCCTGACGTAAAGCGTCCAGTACTTCGCGCTCGGTGATGGTTTCAGGAGCATCAAAGAATTTCTCCATCAGGCCTTCATCATATTCAGCTACTGATTCAAGCAGTTTTTCTCTCCACTCAGTTGCTTCCTCTATCATATCTGCAGGGATAGGCACTTCGGTAAAGGTCATCCCTTTATCGTGCTCGTTCCAAACAATACCTCTCCAGTTGATCAGGTCCACAACACCTTTGAAGTTCTCTTCAGCGCCAATTGGCAACTGCAGAGGAACAGCGTTGCTGCCCAGCATGCTTTTTACCTGTTTTACAACATTTAAAAAGTCGGCACCAGAACGGTCCATTTTATTTACGAAACCAATACGTGCTACGTTATAGTTGTTGGCAAGCCTCCAGTTAGTTTCTGATTGCGGCTCCACACCGTCAACAGCTGAAAATAAGAACACCAACCCATCCAATACACGTAATGAACGGTTTACCTCAACGGTAAAATCCACGTGTCCGGGCGTATCAATAATGTTGATATGGTAGTTATGGCCCCTGTATTTCCAGTTAACTGTAGTAGCAGCCGAAGTGATGGTGATACCACGCTCCTGCTCCTGTGCCATCCAGTCCATGGTAGCTGCACCTTCGTGTACCTCACCAATCTTGTGGCTCACGCCAGAGTAGTAAAGGATACGCTCGGTTGTAGTAGTCTTACCGGCATCAATGTGAGCGGCAATACCTATGTTTCTTGTATATTTAAGATCTCTTGACATTTTCTTAGTTTTTGATTGATTGAATTATTGAATTACTGATTGATCAGCCTAATTTAAAAATCGAATTACTGAATTACTGATTAGCATAACATTACCAAATCAATAATTCAATAACTCAATAATTCAATAATTAAAATCTAAAGTGTGAGAACGCTTTGTTGGCTTCTGCCATTTTGTGCGTATCTTCTTTCTTCTTCACTGCAGCACCTTCACCTTTTGAAGCTGAGATGATCTCACCGGCTAATTTCTCCATCATGGTTTTTTCGCCACGACGACGTGCATAGCTGATCAGCCATTTCATACCCAAAGCAACTTTACGCTCCGGACGAACTTCTGTAGGCACCTGGAAGTTGGCACCACCTACACGGCGGCTCTTTACTTCAACAGCTGGCATTACATTGTTCAATGCTTTTTTCCAGGTATCTAAACCGTTTTCGTTAGTTTTTTTCTCAACTATCTCAACAGCATTATAGAAAATAGAGTATGCGGTAGATTTTTTACCATCATACATCATATTATTTACAAACCTGGTTACCAAAATATCATTGAATTTTGGATCAGGAAGAAGGATTCTTTTTTTTGGTTTTGACTTTCTCATTGCTTGCTATCCTCCTTAATTATTTCTTTTTACCGCCTTTGCCCGCTGGTGCAGCTACCTGACCTGGTTTAGGGCGTTTAGTACCATATTTACTACGACGCTGGTTACGACCTGCAACACCTGATGTATCCAGTGCACCACGGATGATGTGGTAACGTACACCCGGTAAGTCTTTAACACGACCGCCGCGGATCAACACGATTGAGTGTTCCTGTAAGTTGTGACCTTCACCAGGGATGTAAGCGTTTACTTCTTTTCCGTTGGTAAGGCGCACACGGGCCACTTTACGCATTGCTGAGTTTGGTTTCTTAGGGGTAGTGGTATACACGCGAGTGCATACTCCTCTTCGCTGTGGACAGCTGTCCAACGCTGGCGACTTACTCTTGTCAACCAGAGCTACTCTACCTTTTCTAACTAATTGTTGAATAGTAGGCATTTTTCCTTTTTTGTCTTTACTGTTTTATCCCCACCTGCCTGTCCGGTAGGCAGGTTTTACGGGAACGCAAAAGTACGGACTTATTTTTTGATTTTCAAGAGGTTGGTGAAAGTTTTTAAAATTAGTTGATTGGTTGAACTTGTTGTAAGGTTGTAAATCTCTCAGCGCGTCATGGCGAGGAACGAAGCCATCTCTACTTAGGACATTCAATGGAGCAGGATTTTCTTGCTGAACGTTCCTTAACAAATGCATTCTCCCTGATCTGCATAGCAAAGAGATTGCTTCGTTCCTCGCAATGACGGTTTATTAAAACATCCCTGCAAACCGCCAACTAATAACTGCCAACTGAATCCGGGCGTTCCCGCTGATAGAAGCGGGTCAGGCTCTCCACTCATACTGCACAGACATTAGCCACATGGCTGGTATCCGTTTCAATCCTTAACGCTTGTTCTGTTCCGTTCTTTAAGGAGTGTAACAAAATATAGAACGAAACAAACTGTTTTAGTTAAATTACTTGCAGCCGTGAAGTAGTTTAATTGGTTGTTAGTTTACAGGCAATGGTTAATTGTTTATGGCAAATAATGGAATACAATAATTTATGAACTATTTGCTGAGTAGTGGCAGTTTATAATAAATCATTGCTATCGGCTATTAACCACAATCTATTAATTAGTTGCTGATTAGTAATGGTTTATCGCAAATTATTATTATCGACTGCGAATTATTAGTTGTTTGCTAATCAAAGATTAGAAAAATACCTCTCCTATAGCCATCTATATAGTTTAGAGACTTTGACTTTCTGTTGAAGGAAAGCCTATGCAGACTATGTTTGGTGTGTTGTTTCGTTCTTTAAGGAGTGTAACAGTGTTTCATGAAGAAGTGTAACAAACTATAGAACGAAACAGAACGGTTAATTGACTATAAATAGTCGCGAGGAGGATGATTATATACAAATATAGGTACAATTCTTAAATTACTAAAATAATTAGCAAAAAGAATGCCGCTTGTTTTAATAAAGCGTTGGTAATGAATAGGATTATTTTTCATGGCACTATTGCGAGCAGGAGCCTGTTCTCTCCACCTGTTACAAAATAAAGAACGAAACAAAGATCTAATAAATACGCTTTGTCATTCTGAGCGAGAGCGAAGAATCTATTGATACATATTTTCGGTACCTGACAACTTCACGGAATAGATACTTCACTACGTTCAGTATGACAAAGTATAATTAGAGATTGCCTCGACATACCACAATGACGCGCTGAGAGGGGTGTTCGCCTTACCTGTTACAAAATAAAGAACGAAACAAACACCTAACTTATCTACAACAAATTAATATCGAAGCGATCCCGTGCAAATTCAGTTATTGGAGTTGGCTTTTTGGCAGGCAGGTAACCGGAGAATTCCCAGCCGGTTTGGGTACTGGAATAAACCACATAGCCGCCCTCGGGCTCGTCAGTATAATAAATGGAATAAATAACGTAACGCTCGTTAGTACTGCCTTTGGGTGCAGTTTTTTTGCGTGCAGGGGTGGCACCAGCTAAATTTTCTTCAGGTCGATCTAATACTGTAGCCATGATATGGTTCATTTATACCTTGGATACGTGTATCGAGCAAAAAAGTTTCAAATCATAACTTCCTAATTAATAGCTATTTTAACTGATTATAAAAACTAACTTGTGTAGTGAAATCAATGCATTAACATTTCAAATACTCTAAACTGCAAAGCTGCAGGTATTAAGATTATGTAAACAAACCGTATGCAGCAATGTTAAATAGGTAAAATCGCCCTTTGAAAAAAATCGTATTCGCATTATTGTGTATGATCGCATTTGAAACAAGTGCGCAGGTTGCTGATACCAGTAAAAACCGGCAGGCGGCTCCCATAAAAAAGGATCTTGCTACTGCCCCCGATACGGTAAAGCATTCACATAGTAAAGGATGGACATGGATTCCACCGGCAGCATTGGTGGGTTATGGTTTCTCATCATTTATAATTACCCCTGTGCGCAACGTCGATTATTATGTAAGGGCACGCATTGCACGGAGTGATCCCAATTACAATTCAAAGGTAGCGGACTATCTCCAGGTTGCTCCTGTTGTACTGGTATACGGTTTGAACCTTGCCGGTGTCGAAGGTAAAAACAGGTTTGTAGACCGTACCGCCCTCCTTGTATTGTCAGGCGGAATTTTGACCGCTGTCGACGGATTAAAATTCATTACTCACCGCCAGCGCCCGTATGGTAACGACAAACTTTCATTTCCCTCAGGCCACACAGGGGCTGCTTTTCTTACTGCAGAATTTATGGCGCAGGAATTTTCCGGAAAATCGGAATGGTATGGCGTGGTGGCTTATACTTGTGCTGCTACTACCGGTGTTTTAAGGTTATACGCACGAGACCATTGGTTTAGTGATGTAGTGGCGGGCGCGGGTTTCGGCATACTCTCTACCAAGGCGGCTTATTTTGTTTATCCTTATATCCGCAATGCATTAACGCACAAGGACAAGAATGGAAGAAGCACCATGATTATGCCCACTTACCAGTATGGCGCACCCGGCGTATCGTTTGCAATGCAACTATAAGTAAGAAAGATGTGTAGCAGGTGATGGTCTGGAGAATACCCTGTGTTTATTATTTTAAACTTCTTTAGTAAAAAAGCCTTTAACCTGGTTGCGCAAGTTAAAGGCTCCCTTTTTATCGTGATGGTGGTGCAGGTGGCGGTGGTGGTGTACCTGATGCAGGTGGTGGCGGCGGTGCATTGTGCCTTGCGGCGCAACCGGTGCATAGCGTGCCAAACAAGGCGGCAAGCAATACAATACTCATTATTTTCTTTTTCATGGTGATGATATATTTATAAGTATAATAAGCGGCAAAGAGCAATTGTTTTAATTTATTGATATTCAAACCTATATTAGCATAATAAACCCTGATCATCATGAAGAAAATCGCAATATTGCTTGCCGTGCTTATCGGCGCACTGCAAATTACCTATGCACAGGTTATTACCAAATACAGCGATAACGTAAGTACACTGAATGGCATTATGAAAGCTTATTATGATGTGGTGACTGTTAAAAAAGGCGGCAAGGTAAGCTACGAACGCGACAGCCTGATCCACTGGCCCAATGTAAGTGTGGGTTCGGCGGGGATTGGCAAAAACGGGAAACCTGCATTCCACTACATGAGCCTGAAAGAATACCACCGCCTGTCGGACCCTTATTTGGAGAAGGACGGTTTTTATGAGAAAGAAATATCCCGCAAAGTGGAAAAGTTTGGCAGCATTTATCATGTATGGAGCACCTATGAGTCGCGCAACGAGCCTGGCGGACCGATCATTGAGCGGGGCATCAACAGTGTCGAGCTTTATTTTGATGGCACACGATTCTGGATATTGGGCTGGTTTTTTGACGGAGAGCGCAAGGACAACCCTATACCGAAAAAGTATTTAACGAAGTAGAGACGCAATGCATTGCTCTCTACTGAAGATTCATTTCTTAAAAATCCGAAATTGAATATTCGAAATCCGAAATGCTACGATGGCATAATCACTCTTGGCGTTGGCCTTGCAGGCGTTGGGTCACAATAGCATTTGCGGGAACAGCTTGTGCAGATGGTTCCCAGCAACACCGAAAGCAATACCATGTTAACTACTTTCCTTTTCATAATGATTATTTATTATCCTCTAACTTTTGCAGGTGACGCTTATCAGGCGGCAGTGCCATAAATTTCTTGTAAGAATCGTTAATATAAACTGCCAGCGATTCGCTGTTATTGCCGGTGACAAAGGCGTATGTTGGGCGGTAAAGTGTCATAAAATCCTCCAGCTCCTGCCCTTTCAGCGGGACGATGCTGCCTACATAAACCCGGTTAAATACCTGGTCAACTCTTCGCTCCTGTTCTTCACGGGCAAAGTAACGTTTCAGCCTGCGGGCATCCCGCGCCTCTTTACCAAACCAGGTTGACGGCGATAACGGGTAAACCTTGCTCTTTTCATACACATCGGGGTATTCCTTATGCGGGTCAAATGCAAGCCTTTGTGCCGAAATATTTACTTCGTGCAGGGAAATGGTTTTTGTTTTCAGTTCGATATGCTTCTGTGTCAGGTCCACTACATAAAGGGTATCTGCCACATAATTGGGTAATGAAAATATCAGGATGTGACCTGTTTCTGATTTGATCTCAAACCTGCCCGATTTATCTGTTAAAGTGATCTGCTTATTAGTAATGTCCCTTACAAAAACATCCGAAAGTTTGGTGCCGCTGCTTGCATCCACAACATTGCCCCTTACCAGTATCTGTGCCTGCAGGGCATTGCCAAGTAACATTGTAATACTGAGTAGGTAGAGTATTCGTTTCATAGCAGATCAATTATAGCGTAATTATAGGTTAAAAACCCATCAATCGAACCAATAGTTTTGTATTTAACATTTAATTTAACAATTCGGTGAGACAAAACAAAAAACCCGGCGAAAATGCCGGGCTTTTTTGTTATGGATTGATTGGGTTGGATTAAGTTGGAGTAAGTTGGAGTAAGTTAGATTGAGTTGACTGGGTTGATCAACATCGCGGTTTAATAACTTAATCAACCATTTAACCTATTCAACTTAATCAACTATCGCATAACTTAATCAACCACTTAACCCAACCAACCTGTTCAACTACTTCTTCGTCCAAACGTTATTGTCGGGATTAAAATCCGGCAAGACTTTGTCAGGGTCGTAAGTAACCGATTGTATTTCTTCTGTCGATGGATACTTGAATGTCCAGGTGCTGTTACGCTCCCATATTTCAACCGGGAGTTTTACACGGTCTATTTTACCGCTCACTGTTTTAATCTCCAGTATCACAGGCATGGCCATTTTCTCCAGGTTATCAATAGTAATCAGAGCACCTTTGGTTGGGTCATCATTCAAATACTTCACATCACGAACAGCAACATCTAAACGCCAGTTGTTCAGGAACCAGCCTCTCCAGAACCATTGCAGTTTTTCGCCTGATGCATTTTCCATCGTGCGGAAAAAGTCGTCTGGTGTAGGGTGTTTAAATGCCCACCTGTCAATATACGTTCTGAAAGCAAAGTCAAACCGCTCATGTCCCAATATCTGCTCGCGCAGCATGGTCAATCCCATTCCAGGTTTAAAATAAAGCAGTATGCCTGTATTTCTTTCTTTCAGGTTGGCCGGTTGGCTCAATACAGATTCAAGGGCCGGGTTTGTTACTACCACTGCTGCCTTTTCCACATCTCCGGGTTTGCGTGCGTATTCGCCATTGTTAAAATCAGCAGTAGACAGGGTATTGATAAAAGTATTAAAACCCTCATCCATCCACCCGTACAGGCGTTCGTTCGAGCCAACGATCATCGGGAACCAGGTATGCCCAAATTCATGGTCGTTCACACCCCAAAGGCTTCCTTTGGTAGCTTTATAACCGCAGAAAACAATACCCGGATATTCCATACCGCCAACTATACCGGCAACGGCCGTAGCAGCAGGGTAAGGGAATTCAAACCATTGTTTTGAGTTAAACTCGATAGATTTTTTAACATACTCTGTTGAACGGCCCCAGGCAGTATTCCCATCACTCTCAACAGGGTAAGCCGAAATAGCGATAGATTTTTTACCGCTTGGCAGGTCCATTTTAGCAGCATCGATAATAAATGAAGCTGATGATGCCCATGATGCGTCACGTGCATTCTTTATTTTAAAGTGCCAGGTCAGTTCTTTTTTGCCTGCCGGGCGTGATGAAGCCTGTGTTACTTCATCAGCAGAGCGGATGATTACAGTTTTCTCGCTTTTTTCAGCTTCGGCCCAGCGTTTTAATTGTTCGGGAGTATAAACTTCCTGTGGGTTCTGTAATTCGCCGGAAGCTACCACAATATGATTGGCAGGCGCAGTAATGCTCAGGTCGAAATCACCATATTCAAGATAAAATTCACCAGGACCGGTATAAGGTATAGTGTTCCATCCTTCCACATCATCATACACGCACATACGCGGGTACCATTGAGCTATGGTAAATATTTTACCATTCTTGGTTTCCTGTATACCCATACGGTCTGAACCGTAATTAGGTGAGATAAATGAATATTCGATCTTTAATTTAACTTGTCCGCCATCAGGAGCTACATCTTTAGGCAGAAACAATTGCATACGGGTATCAGATACTAAAAACTTGATATCTGTTTCAGAGCCTTTTGCACTAAGTAACTTTACCGATTTGATCTTGAATCCGGCATCAAAATCTTGCCCGCGACCCCAGTTGCGGCTGTTTGGAACCGGGGGGTTACCAACTAAAGGAACTATTGCCGTTCCTCTTGAATCCTGTTTAAACAGGTTCTGTTCAAGGTTCATCCACAAGAAACCGAGCTTTTGAGGACTGTTGTTGGTATAGGTCAATATTTCCGAACCGGTAATTTCGTTAGTCGCGTCATTTAGCTTAGCTGACAATTGGTAGTCAGCACGGTTTTGCCAGTATTTTGGTCCTGGTGCGCCATCAGCAGCACGATATTCGGTACCATTTTTAGTAAAAAACGGCGGACCAAAAGCTTCGTGATAATCATACTTTGTGTTTGGAGCAACTGGCGGCGGATTGCCTTGCTGTGCACTCACTGCACTTGCAATAGTTAAAAAAGCCAATGTGAGATTGGCCAACAGTTTAAATTTCATCTCAGTTAGTTAATTATTGAGGCGCAAAATAGTATAAATTAAGCAATTGCGCGAAGGGTAAATTAATTGTTACAAAATATACTATTATGATACTTTCTATCCGCCAATCTTCAAAAACGGATGGATAAGACATAAAAAACTAACGTATTAGTCGGTTTTTGAAAATACCGCTAAAATACCTGCTGTTTTATCAAACACTTATATTTAAATTGCAATACCCCTAAACCTTATCACTATTTATAGTTGTAAGGCGACTGAATTTAATAATCGACTTATTTCAAAAAGTGCTTTTTATAAACCGCCTCATCAAAGCCAAAGTATAAAAAACCATCATCCTCAATTACCGGCCTTTTAATCATACTGGTTTTTTGCTCCAGCAACTTTAATGCATCAGCAGGTGTTTTTACGCTTTCTTTTACTTCCGGTTCCAGATCTCTCCACGTGGTGCCCTTTTTATTTAAAAACGTTTCATAACCCGCCTTATCGTTCCATTCCTGTAATTTTTCGGGTGTTACTCCGAGTTTTTTAAAGTCCTGAAACTCGTAATTTACTTTATTCGCTTTAAACCAGTCCAACGCTTTTTTAACCGTATTGCAGTTAGGAATACCATACACTTTCATGCCGCGAAGATACGGTAGTCAATGGTGAATAGTCAATAGTGAATGACGTATATTAGCCGTTCAAATTATTACCGACTTCCGACTTCCGACTTCCGACTTCCGACTTCCGACTTCCGACTTCCGACTTCCGAGTTCCAATTACTGATTTCCGCCTGAGCTTTTACTGCCACCTTTAGTATCATCATTCTGAATTCCGTGCTCGTTCTTTTTGATCTGGCTGTTGAGCTTACCGAACCTGAAGTTAATGCGGAATGCAAACGATCTGTAATAGTTTTGATTAAAAGATGTCTGGTAAAAATCAGCCGAATTCACAGTTGACCTGAACGTATTGAATTTTTTGTAAGGGTTATTTGCTACGAGCACTATGGTTAGTTTCTTTTTAAAAAAATCCTGCGAGATGAGGTACTGGTTGAAAATAAATGAACTGGAATTTCCCTGCAGGTTAACATTCCCGCTAAAATAACCGGCATTGAAAGATAAACCAAAACCACTGTCAAATTTATACCGTAAATTACCGAATGCATTACCTGTGAAACCATCATTATTATACATCTTATCATCGAATGTACCACTTAGCCATACATGGTTCACCTGTCCGTTCAATCCCATCGTAAACCGTTTGGTAAGGTTCATATTAGTATGCACATTTAACCCCAAAGTTTTATTAGTCCCCAGGTTCTCAAAAGTGGTATAAGTAACTGTTTGCAATGAATCATTTATGACTTCTTTATGCAAGCTGGATACATTTTGTATGGAGTTGTTGGAGAAAGCATAACTCAGACCAACATTAATGGAACTCTTGCTGAAATTGCTATAAGTCAATTCAAAGGTATTATCCAGTTCAGGTTTTAAACCAGGATTACCGGTATTAATAAATGTCGGGTTTGATTTATCGACAAAAGGGTTAAGCTGGAATATACCCGGCCGCTGTATACGCTGGGTAAAACCAAAATTCAGGCTGCTGCTTTTAAAACTACGCTGAATAGAAATTGATGGGATCAGGTTATTGTAGCTTGGTGCCGTGGTAACTCCTGCCGAAGTAAAATCGGCACTGATAGCTGTATGCTCCAGGCGCAGACCAGCCTTGCCTGTCCATTTATCCAGCTTTAACTGGTATGAGTTGTAAAGACTTAAAATATTCTGATGATAGTTAAAATTGTTTGTTAATGTATCATTGGTAGCGTATGGTTCTGTAACAGCGTACCGGTCGTCCACATGATAGTTGCTGTAATTGCTGCGTAAGATAGCCTTTGCACCTGCCTCGATTGATAATTGTTTACTGAGTGGATTAGCATAATCAATCTGTATGGTGTGGTCGCGGTCACCTGCATCATTATATTGCCTGTAATCAGGATATGATTGCAACGGATAATTGAACCTGTCGGTCAATACGTTATCATTAAATTGTTTGTTGGGCGAATAGCTGTATTTATAGGAAAGTGTAAGCAATTCATCCTTTGATTTCTTAAAGCCAAGCTGATAATTTATTGAAGCATCAAACCCGGTGAAACTACCGTTGCCCAAATTTTGTAAAGCATAAGCCTGCTGTTTAAAGCCCAGGCTGTCTGTTAGAGAATTTGAAAGACTATGCTGGTCTTGCTTATTACCGAAAAGGTCTAAAGAAGCCGTAATCAGGTTGAGTGTATCTATCTCATAACTCAATTCTGTACCACCGTAATGAAAACGCCCCTTTTGGGTAATCACTCCGGCTTGATTTATATTGGTATTTGTGGCAAATATATTTTCAATATTACCGTTGGTATTGGTCAGGGTTCCGTTACTGCCAAAGCCGCCAAAGAAAGACGCTCCAAACTTACCTTGCTTAACCGTACCGTTTATGTTGTACCCTGCCCCAAAAACAGAGTTAAACCGACTGTTGAAACCGATATTAAACCCCTGGTCGGCATTCTTTTTGGTGATAATATTAATGATTCCGGCTAATCCTTCGGCATCATATTTTGCAGGTGGCGTAGTAATCACCTCAATCTTTTCAATATTAGTAGCTGGCATCGATTTCAAAATATCTGATGGGTTTTTAGCTACCAATGCTGATTCCTTACCATTGATCAATATCTTATAATTACCGCTTCCTTTAAGCTGAATATTATCGTTACCATCAACGGTTAAAAGAGGCACTTTGCGCATCATATCTAAAACGGATAGTGCCTTGCTATCTGGGTCAGCCTGTATGTCGTAGCTGATGCGATCGACCTCCTGCTTCATTAATGGCCTCGCTGCCGTAACTGATACTTCCTTTAATTGACTGGATGATGCCGACAATGATACCTTGCCCACATTCACAGCTTCTCCTTTAGTGGTAAACGGTATTGTTTTGCTTCTATAACCGACAAATACAAATACTGCCTCATAAGAGTCGCCGGCTGGTGCCTTTAAAGTAAACGATCCATCATCCTTTGTCAATCCACTTTTTACTGCTGCATGTGTTTTTGAATCCTGAACGGCTACCGTTACATAACCCATGGGCTTATTATTAGCTGAGTCGAGTACCGTACCCTGTATGGTGACAGTCGGCTGCGGGCTACCACTTTGCGCCATAGCAAGTCCTGATAATAAGCAAAAAAACAGTGAGAGTAAAAAGATTTTCATCCAGAAAGGTTTAAGACAAAGGACGTTCAAAGCATCAAAGCGTTACAGCAAAAATGTGCTTTTAACAATTATTTAACGAATTTTAACATAAAATCCCCCTAAACGGGTGAGGCCAAACAGCCTATGTAACAGCAGTATTACTTATTATAGCGGGTCATGGTCAATCCTGTACCAGCAGTAACAAAACTTTTGATCATTTCTATTGATCGGTCTATAAGAGCGGGTAGTTCGGGAAGCTCATCGTCATCAAAGCTGCTCAACACATAATCTACCTGTTTGCCCTTGGGGAAATTGTCGCTCACCCCAAAACGCAAGCGGGCGTAATTGTTGTGACCTAAAGTATATTCTATATTTTTTAAACCGTTATGACCAGCGGCGCTTCCTTTTGGCTTTAATCGGAGCGTGCCCAAAGGCAATGCAATATCATCAACTATCACCAGCACATTTTCAATAGAAACCTTAAGTTCCTTCATCCAGTAGTTGAGCGATTTACCACTCAGGTTCATGTAGGTAGTTGGCTTGATGAGGTAAAGCATGCGGCCTTTGCAGGATACTTCGGTATAGTAACCCAGGCGCATGTTATAAAACTTTGCGTTTTCCTGTTTCGCAAATTCATCCAGCACCATAAAACCGATGTTGTGCCGGGTATCTGCATACTCCTGTCCAATATTACCTAAACCAACTATCAGATATTTCATATTAGTCAATGGTCAATGGTCAATAGTCAATGGCCGTTATAACCAACCTAAACTATCTTCCAGACTAAGCTTTTGCGAAGATATTGTTTTCAAACAAAAACAGCGATAAGCATAAACCTATCGCTGTTAATCAGTGTGATCACATCCCAATCGGTGCAATCATAATTTATTTTTTACCTGCAGCAGCATCCTGCTCAGCCTGGCGCAATGCACGAGAAGTTGTTACTGATACAATGGTATCTTCAATAGCATTGGTGATGGTCAGTTTATCCAGCTTCAAATCAGCAACACGTACTGATTTACCAACTTCTAAACCTTCAATGCTCACGTCGATATTATCTAAATGATCTTTTGGTAAAGCTTTGATACGCAGTTTACGTAATTTCTGAACCAGTTTACCACCCATTTTAACACCAGGTGAAGTTCCGGTTAAACGGATTGGGATTTCGATGGCGATAGGTTTTTTCTCATCCAGTAACAAGAAGTCCACATGCAGAATTTGTTCTGTCAATGGGTGAAACTGGATGTCCTGGATAATGGCCTGTGATTTAACACCAGCAACGGTGATGTCGATGAAATGAACAACCGGAGTATAAATCACGGGTTTCAAATCAGCTGCGGACACTGCAAAGTGGGTTTGGGTTTTCCCACCGTAAAGCACTGCAGGCACTAAGCCTTGATAACGCAGTTCTTTAGCGTCGCGTTTCCCTACGTTCTCTCTTGGAGAACCGCTAATAGCAATTGATTTCATTTTTTATTTATTTGTTTTTATTTATTAAAACCCTATCCTTCGACAGGGGTGTTATGTATTCATTCTAAAAATATGCGATGGACTACTATATTAGTCCACTTTAAATAGCTGGCTGATCGATCCGTGCTCATTCACATTCAGGATCGCTTTTGCAAACAGGTCAGCAGTTGACAATACCTTTATTTTATTACTTGGATACTTAAGCGGTATAGTATCTGTCACGATCAGTTCCGCCAACACCGATTTTTCTATCGTTTCGTAAGCATTACCTGACAATACAGGATGTGTACAAACAGCTCTTACGCTACGTGCACCACGCTCCATGATCAACCCGGCAGCTTTTGCCAAAGTACCTGCGGTATCACAAATATCATCTATCAGCACAATATCCTGGTCGGTTACGTCACCTATCAGGGTCATTGATTCTATTTCGTTAGCACGTTTGCGGCGTTTATCGCATATCACCACTTCTGCGTTAAAGAACTTGGCGAAACTGCGTGCCCTATATGATCCACCCATATCAGGCGAAGCAATGGTTAAGCTTTCCAGTCCAAGACTCTTGATATAAGGCACAAATATGATGGATGCATCCAAATGATCAACAGGGATATCAAAAAAGCCCTGTATCTGTGCCGCATGCAAATCCATCGTCATGATACGGTTAATGCCCGCTGCTACTAATAAGTTAGCTACCAGTTTTGAACCTATCGCAACACGTGGCCTGTCCTTTCTGTCCTGGCGTGCCAAACCAAAATATGGAATAACCGCAGTTACATAATGGGCCGATGCACGACGCGCGGCATCGATCATCATCAACAATTCCATCAGGTTATCCGTAGGCGGACAAGTTGATTGTATTAAAAACACATCACAACCGCGAACCGTCTCATTAAAGTGAGGTTGAAATTCGCCATCACTAAAACGCGAAACCGCTATATCACCCAACTCCTTGCCGTAAGCTTCGGCAATTTTTGCAGCAAGCTCGGTTGTTCCTGAACCGGCAAATAGTTTGATTGGGTTAAACTGTAAAGGCATCTATTTTTTGATTTCGAATTTCGACTCCGGAATTACTGTATACCTGATTAAAAGCAATTCGGATTTCAAATTATCAACCGGATAAATCCGACATTGAAAATCCGAAATCCGAAATTCTCATGTTGCCCGACCAGGATTCGAACCTAGACAAACGGTACCAAAAACCGTCGTACTACCATTATACTATCAGGCAATCTCCATTCAGTTTGTTGCCATTCCGAAAAGGAATGCAAATATAGGACGATTTTTTTTGTTATCAAAAGCTTTTTGTAAAAAGTTAAAACAACGTTTTTTTAACAAAAATTTAATCAACCAAATAAAACCATCAAAAATAAATGTTGTTTTTAATTGCAATTAACCTTGAATATTGACCCATAAATTTTAAAGCTATGAGTACTCAAGTGGAAACAATGAATGCACAGGAAGTTGCAAACAGGCTTGTACAGTTATGCCGCGAAGGCAAAGACATTGATGCGATCAATGAATTGTACAATGACAACATCGTTAGTATTGAACCAGAAAGTTCGCCAATGCCAGGAAAAACAATTGGCAAAGAGGCTGTTTTAGAAAGTGTAAATAATTGGTACAATTCCGTTGAACAATTACACAGCGCTCGCATTTCGGACCCTATTGTAAGCAGTAATTTTTTTGCCTGTACAATGAATTTTGATATAACTTTTAAGGATCGGGGCAGAAATTCAATGGACGAATTATGCGTATATGAGGTCAAAGACGGGAGAATTGTAACCTCTCAGTTTTTTTATAATATGGGTAATTAATTATTGACTAAAAATGAAACTATATTGAAGGGGCATTGCCCCTTTTTTGTTATTGGGGAACGGAAAAAAAATCTTCTGCTTTATCCTTTCGCCTCAATTTAATCCTCTATCACCACGCCCATCGAACAGAATTTGTCTATCCGCTCGGCCACCAGTTCATCAGCACTTTTTGCCTGCAGCTCTTTAAGGTCTTTTAAAAGGTGTTTTTTCAATATAGTTGCCATAGCAACAGGGTCCTGGTGTGCACCACCGATTGGTTCTTTTATAACGCCATCTATCAGCTTATTTTTATACATCTCAGTGGATGTCAGCTTTAAAACTTCGGCAGCTTTCTCTTTGTTTTCCCAGGTTTTCCAAAGTATTGTCGAACAATTTTCTGGAGAGATCACTGAATACCAGGAGTTTTCGAGCATGAATACCCTATCGCCTATTGCCAGGCCTAAAGCACCACCCGATGCCCCTTCACCAATGATCACACAGATAACCGGCACGCGCAATACGGCCATTTCCAAAAGATTACGGGCGATGGCTTCACCTTGTCCGCGTTCTTCTGCTTCAAGACCAGGAAATGCTCCCGGTGTATCAATAAGGGTAATAACAGGTTTATTGAATTTCTCGGCCAGCTTCATTAATCGCAGGGCCTTCCGGTAACCTTCTGGGTTCGCCATACCAAAATTACGGTATTGACGCTCCTTGGTATTGCGACCTTTTTGATGACCAATAAACATAGCAGTTTGCCCGCCAATGTTACCAAAACCTCCAATGATCGCCTTATCGTCTCCAACAGTACGGTCCCCATGCAACTCGATAAAGTCGTCACACATCAACTCCAGGTACTGTAAGGTATAAGGTCTTTCCGGATGACGGGATATCTGAACTTTTTGCCAGCCGCTTAAGTGAGAATATATCTGGGTCTTGGCTGCCTCGAATTTTTCCTGCAACTCGTTTACTGTTGCAGACATATCCACCTTGGTTTTTTCTTCAACCTGCTTCACCTTATCTATCTGCTGTTGCAGGTCAGCTAAGGGCTTTTCAAAATCAAAAGTGATCTTCATATGCTTTATTACGGGTGGCAAATTTAAACAAATCAAATGGCAATACCATTAATTTGAAAATTTGATAATAGGCTTATTTGAAAATGAGCTATCTGAACCAGCTTTCAAATCTTCAAATTAACACATCTTCAAATCAATTTACTTTTTCCAGGGCTTCTAATTTCTTGATCTGAGGTGGAGTCAGGAGTTTTTCAGTATTATAGCAAGCCATCAGGATAGCCCCTTTTAGTTCGCCGTAATATAAACCTGAACGATTGGTATAAAATATAAGCGACCCTTCATCTATCTGGCGAGAATGAAAAAGGCTGTCCAGCATTTTTTCATTCCGGATAATATTGGTTCCCATTTCAACCTTTTTCCGATGCAGTGCATCTGCTAATTTTGTCAGTTGGCCAACTTGTATGGGACTCAGGTCGAGCTGCTTCTTATACTTCAGAACCTTATCAGGCGAAGGGAAATGATTCAAATCACCTGTTAATGACATATCATCCAGATCATCGCCTTTCAGGTAAGCATTATATCTTAAATCGCTTATAGTTTTAACGGGGGAATGCTTCGGTTCAGCATCGGTAACAACAGATGGTTTGGCTACGGCTTTAATGGATGACTTCCCTGCAGTCTTTATCGCAGACTTACGACCCATGGAAGCGCTGTCGACTACAGCATGCTTTTCCGTGCTATCTGCCGGATGTGTTTTGACAGCACTATCAACTGCTACAGATTTAACAGTATCAATTTGCTTTTTGGCAATACTATCAACAGCAGCACGTTTTGCAATTGTATCTGTTACAGGATTATTTTTTACGCTGTCCTCATGCGTTTGCCCCAATACAGGCATAAAAAATAGTAAATATAACGAAGTGGAAAGCAGCCATTTTAGCATAGGAATACAATCATAGGTATTTCGTCAAAAATAGCAAAATGAGAATAAATAAGAGAACCTCGTTTATACTTGCCATAGTGTAACTGTACAGACGTATCTCCAACCGGATGCATCTTTGTAGAATATCACCAGAGAACCATCCCCACATAAACCACCACAACGCCATGAAAAATAAAATACAGCTCGTTTGCCATCACTTGCGATCTCTGAAATATCAGTTAATATAGAATGCCCCGGATAGTCTTCATGAAAACTAGCCCATCCCTCGTCGATGGTCTTATTTTCGAAATACTCAGCATATTGACTATAGGTAAACATGGAAACATGAATATCTTTTGCAAAAGCATTTCTAATAGTATGAGTTTTTTTAAGGCTTCCATTCAATTGGGCTATTAATGAGAGCCATAATGTGTCTTTTTTTAAAGTGTCCACCAGTTGGGGGCACTTTAAAAAATATGACCCGGTTAACTTTCCTCCCTTTAGGTAATCTCTGAAATCCTGAAGCAAGGCAGATAAATCTGAGCCATCCTTAGATGGTCCATAGTCCGGTGTCACCCTCACTACAAAATTATATTTCCCCTCCCTTTGGTGCTGAAAGGCTTTAAGGTATTCAGAATAAATGGTATAGTCATCGGTCTTTTTTTGACCAAAACAAAGACAGGGAATTACAAATACGATTGCAATAAGAATAGGTTTCATATCAACAATATGAGAAATATTTCCCTTCTTTTCAAGCGCTTGTTTTCTATAGCATCAAGCCATCTTTTTTAAAGTAAAATAAAATCTGCTGCCTGCGCCTAATTCGCTTTCTACCGCTATTTTGCCGGATTGCGCCTCAATAAAATCTTTTGCAATTGCAAGGCCAAGTCCTGTGCCCGTTTGCTCCATTGTAGCGCCCGGTACTTTAAAGTATCGTTCAAATATTCGCGACAGGTATTTATTTTCTATACCCTGCCCATGATCTTGTACTGAAAACTCAATATCATCGCCCTTTAATTTTTTTACAATAAGGTCTATTGTAGTCTTTTCATGACTATACTTTATGGCATTTGATAAGAGGTTAATCAAAACCCAGGTAGTTTTATCAAGATCGGCGTGTACATCGGGTAAGCTTTCATCACACTTCACATTTATAGCCACTTGTTTTTGATCGGCAGTAAACTTTACAGCTTTCACTGCATAGTCAACAATATTTTTGGGATGTGTACTGCCAAAATTCAGGTTCAGTTTGCCAGTTTCCACTTGCGCCATATCCAGCAGTTCGCCGGTAATCTGTAATAGCCTGCGGGTATCATCTTCAATATTTCCAAGTAATTGTTTTTGCTCGGTATTTACCTCTCCTATGCGTTTATCTTCCAATAGTTTGAGGCTCATTTTGATAGACGATATTGGCGTTTTCAGTTCGTGCGAAATAGTGGCAATAAAATTGGTTTTCGCTTCGTCCAGCTGCTGAAACTCAGTAATATTTTTCAGGATGATCACTTTTCCAATCACCTTATCCTTACTTATTACGGATAGTATTTCTTTTGAATAATAACTCTCGCGGTTATCAGCAAATATCTTTATCTTGTTTTGATCCGTTACCAAAAGGTTCCTCAGCAAATCATTTTCAAGAGCCACGTCCGGAGCATATTTACCAATCAGATTAGCCTCTGTCATCCCTATCAATGTACATGCTACTTCATTCACAAATATAACGAACGACTTCTCATCCAGCCCGATAATACCGTCGTGCATAGAATTGATAATAGTCTCGATCCGTTTCTTTTCGAATAAAATACTGGCGAGGTTGCTGTTTTCATACTCATCTAACTTAAAGGTCATAGTATTAAATGCTTGAGCCAATTCGCCAAACTCATCATTGGATTTAAAATTCAGTTGCTGATGATAATTACGTTTGGCAATTTCTTTTATGCGCTCAGTTAATTCCCTGATCGGGTTAGCTATGTAGCCAGGGAAATTTATTATAAAACTAAATGCGATCAGGAACAGAAAAGATCCTATTAAGGCTACTATCAATGTCGCACTGTTTGCGGTGCCCTTAGCGGTAGCATTCTTATGCGCAATTGCCGTCATATTCAACTGCATAATGCCATAAAGCAATTTCCGAATTTGCAAACGTAAATCCCCTTGCTTTTGGAGGCCATTCTCCTGGAGCTTTAATTGCATATATTTTGATCGTAACGAATCGGTCAGTTGTTGTTCTCCGGGTTCGGTCACATTATGTTCCTGTTTAACCAGGTTAGCTTCAATAATGCTGATCTGTTTTGAATTGAGCGCTAATTCATTCTGATCCAATGCATTTCCAATATTTCTGACGTATTGAAGAGTCTCATAATTATCTTTAAGTATAAGGCTTGCATCAGCAGATAAACGGTTCAAAAACCAAATGGACAGGCCGCAGCAGATAAATGCCAGCAGAAAAAGAAAGCCGAAGCCTGCTCTGAGTTTATTTTTAATCGTCATGACAGAATTACTAAATCAATATCGGTTTTAGACATTTTTTTCAAAAGCTGCGTAAATACAGCTGTTTTCATCACCAATTGATAAAATTTAAAATGGGGCTTACCGATACAAATGGTGGTTATATCATATTTATCTGCCGTTTCCCATATGGTTTTGGCAATATTATCACTTTTTATTTTCAATACCTCACCGCCAAGTTGCGTGGCCGTTTTCATATTGTTGATCAGGTGGCGCTGCGATGCCAGGTTGATCTTATCGCTGCTTTCATGCGATGTTTGCACATACAACACGTACCACTTGGAGCGGTAATAGGATGCCAACCTAGCGGTTTTGCGTATAATGATCTTGGCCGATTCATCATTCGTACTGATACAAGCCAAAAATAATTCGGCTCTGAGCTTGATATTTTTAGGGATTTCAGTATCTATTTTACGCTCAAGCTGATGAGCGACTTCCTTTAATGCCAGCTCGCGCAATTGCAATATCCGCTCAGACTGGAAAAAGTTACTAAGCGCAAGTGGTATTTTTTTCTCATCGTAAATTTTCCCATCCTTGAGCCTGTCGATCAATTCATCAGCGGTCAAGTCGATATTTACTACTTCATCTGCCAGTTGCAGGACTTTATCGGGTATCCGTTCTTTTATCGCGGCGCCCGTAATGCGTTCCACTTCTTCGTTAATGCTTTCCAGGTGTTGAATATTTACCGCACTGATCACATTGATACCTGCGTTTAAAATATCCCGAACATCCTGCCAGCGCTTTTCGTTTTGGCTTCCTTCAATATTGGTATGTGCCAATTCATCAACAATCACAACCTCGGGCCGGAGACTGATAATTGCCTTCAGATCCATCTCCTCCAACTCCTTGCCTTTATAAAATAACTTACGGCGCGGTATTATTGGCAGGCCCTCAATTAAAGCCTCTGTTTCTTTACGCTTATGTGTTTCGATATAACCAATCTTCACATCAATCCCGTTCCGCATCAAAGCGTGCGCCTCCATCAGCATACGGTAAGTTTTGCCCACACCTGCACTCATGCCTATATAGATCTTGAACTTACCCCGCCTCGAACGCTTGATCAGTTCCAGGAAATGTTCTACCGATTGTTCCTTATTTTCTTCGTCCATAATTGGTATTCGTAAAATCTTATAAGGGGATGCTCTCCAGGCATCCCCTTTTTACACGAACTTCAATCAAACCAAACTATAATTAACAAATAATAATTAATTATAAAAAGCGCCCGTGTATATTTTCATAGGAATATTAAATTTTATGAGCAAACGATTTAAATACCTATTTCTTTAATTCGTCAAGCGCAATATTTAGTTTCAGTACATTCACCTTTGATGGGCCAAATAAACCCAGCAACGGACCCTCAGTATGTGAATCCACCAAAGCTAAAACCTGTTGCTCTGAGATACCACGCACTTTGGCAATACGTGCAACCTGGATCTTTGCTCCGGCTGGTGACAGATCAGGATCAAGCCCACTGCCCGATGCAGTAACCAATTCGGCGGGTATCTGCTCTTTCTTAACAGTAGGATTGTGTTTTAAAAAAGTGTCGATACGACCTTTAACATCCTTGTTCAGATAATCAGGGTTGGTTGGGCCTTTGTTTGACCCTGCTGAACCTGCAGCATTATAATCAACTGCTGATGGACGTGACCAGAAATATTGATCTTTTGTGAACTTTTGGCCGACGTTGGCAAATCCAACGGTACGACCTTTGAATTGTATAGTTTCCCCATCACCATGACCAGGAGCCAGTTTACCAATAGCAGCTATAGCCAAAGGATACAGTCCTGAAACAATCACCAGCAGGATGATAGTTATTTTGATGGATGGTAATATGTAAGTTTTCATTTTCTTAATTTTTTGAGATAAATATTAGACAAACAGTGCTACTAACAGATCTATCAGTTTGATGCCGATGAACGGAACGATCACCCCTCCGAACCCATAGATAAGCAGGTTACGGCGAAGCAATGCGCTCGCACCTATTGGCTTGTATTCCACGCCGCGCAGTGCCAATGGGATCAGTAATGGTATAATGATTGCATTAAAAATTACTGCCGATAATATAGCCGATTGCGGACTATGCAGATCCATGATGTTCAATGCCCGTAATGATGGAATAGAGATCATGAACAATGCCGGAACGATAGCGAAATACTTAGCCACATCATTTGCGATGGAGAATGTGGTCAGCGTTCCGCGGGTCATCAGCAGTTGCTTTCCGATCTCAACGATCTCTATAAGTTTGGTAGGATCATTATCCAGGTCGACCATGTTACCTGCTTCTTTAGCAGCCTGGGTACCGCTGTTCATCGCAACGCCCACATCGGCCTGTGCCAATGCAGGGGCGTCATTAGTACCGTCACCCATCATGGCTACCAGTTTGCCGCCCTGCTGCTCGGCCTTAATGTAGTTCATTTTATCTTCGGGTTTAGCCTCGGCAATAAAATCATCCACACCAGCTTTTTCAGCAATAAATTTGGCGGTCAAAGGATTGTCCCCGGTTACCATTACAGTTTTTACCCCCATTTTGCGCAGGCGTTCAAAACGTTCGTAGATACCGGTTTTTATAATATCCTGCAGCTCGATCACGCCCAGCACCTTTTCATTTTGTGATACCACCAGTGGTGTACCACCATTTGAAGCGATGGTTTTCACTCTTTCTTCCACACTGGATGGGAACGGGTTACCTGCCTTTAATACGATATTGCGGATAGAATCAAAAGCACCTTTACGTACACGCAAACCATCAGGAGTATCTAACCCGCTTGAGCGTGTCTCGGCAGTAAATTTGATGAACACAGCTCCGTCAGGTACTTTGACTGTTAATTTACCAGGCCCCTGTTCGGCTAATTCAACGATAGATTTACCTTCCGGGGTCTCATCAGCCAATGAACTTAATACGCAGGCTTTAACAAAATCAGTGTCATTTACGCCCCCTGTTGGCCAGAAATGGGTGGCTTTGCGGTTACCTATAGTTATTGTCCCGGTCTTGTCTAACAATAGGGTATCCAGGTCACCTGCTGTTTCTACAGCTTTTCCAGATTTAGTGATCACGTTGGCACGCAATGCTCTGTCCATCCCGGCAATACCGATGGCCGATAATAGACCACCGATAGTTGTCGGTATAAGGCAAACAAATAAGGATATAAATGCAGCTATGGTAATAGGGGTATTAGCATAATCGCCGAATGGTTTTAATGTCACGCAAACGATAACGAAGATCAGCGTAAACCCTGCGAGCAGGATGGTCAAAGCGATCTCGTTAGGCGTTTTCTGGCGTGAGGCGCCCTCTACCAGTGCGATCATTTTATCCAGGAAGCTTTCGCCCGGTTGTGTAGTTACTATTACTTTTATGCGATCTGATAATACTTTGGTACCGCCCGTTACAGATGATTTATCACCGCCTGACTCACGGATCACCGGTGCAGATTCGCCGGTTATAGCTGATTCGTCAATGGTAGCGATACCTTCGATAATCTCACCATCAGTTGGAATGGTATCCCCTGCTTCACACAGGAAAACATCACCTTTTCTTAACAAGGATGACATCACCTGTTTCTCCTTTCCATCAACAAGCAAGCGTGCCGGTGTTTCTTCGCGGGTTTTACGAAGGCTTTCAGCCTGGGCTTTACCTCTTGCTTCGGCAATTGCTTCAGCAAAATTGGCGAACAATACGGTCAGTAATAATACCAGGAACACGGTAAAATTATAACCGAAGCTACCCTGGCTATGATTGGTGAAGGAGAATATTGTGACGATAAGCATTACTACGGTGCCTATTTCCACGGTGAACATAACCGGGTTGCGCACCAATATGCGGGGGTCAAGTTTTACAAAAGCATGCTTTAAGGCATCTTTTACCTGGTCACCCTGAAATAATGTATTTTGCTTTGTGCTCATTTTTTGTTCAGATTATTTTAGTGAAAAGTGTTCAGCAATTGGCCCCAGGGTCAAAGCCGGGAAGAATGATAATGCGGCAACGATGACGATCACAGCGAATATCATCACACCAAAAGTGGTGGTATCGGTTTTAAGTGTACCTGCTGATTCAGGAATGTATTTCTTGTTGGCCAATATGCCGGCAATAGCTACAGGGCCAATGATCGGCATAAAGCGGGCAATGAACATCACTAAACCTGCACTGGCATTCCAGAAGATACTATTATCAGCCAGGCCTTCGTAACCCGATCCGTTATTGGCCGAACTTGAGGTAAACTGGTAAAGCATTTCTGAAAAACCATGGAAACTTGGATTGTTTAACCATGCAGATGGTTTTTCGGCCCAGTTGATATTTGGATAGTGAACCAAGAGATAGGATGCAATGGCAGTACTAACCAATATCAGGAAAGGGTGCAACAACGCAACCAACGAAGCTATCTTCATTTCGCGTGCCTCGATCTTTCGTCCGAAGAATTCCGGCGTACGCCCCACCATCAATCCGGATATAAATACGGCAATAATGATAAAGATGTAAAAGTTAAGATAACCTACACCTACCCCGCCATAAAAGGCGTTGATCATCATGTCAAACATCTGTGCAACTCCGGACAATGGCATCATGCTATCATGCATGGCATTAACGGAACCATTTGAGGTCACTGTAGTAGTTACTCCCCAAAAGGCCGAGGCAGCAGCTCCAAAGCGCACTTCCTTGCCTTCCATTGAACCACCTGGCTGACTTACACCTAAATGCGTTATGGCAGGGTTACCGCCAACCTCGGCCGTTATAGAAGTAAATAAAAGGATGAGAAAGCCCGTTGTCATCACGCCATAAATGACCCATGATAGTTTCTTTTTGTTAAGATAAAAGCCTAATGCAAAGACCAAAGCGATAGGGATCAGGATAATGCTGATGTTCTCAACCATATTGGTCAGGTAATTAGGATTTTCAAGCGGGTGTGCTGAATTGGCACCAAACCAGCCACCGCCATTTGTACCTACCTGTTTTATAGCAATCATGCCTGCGGCAGGTCCGCGTGATACGTGAGCCGTGTCTCCCTGTAAAGTAATCAGCGTTTCTTTGCCTTTGTAGCTGGTTGGGGTACCGTTAAAAGCAAGTACCAAAGCAACTACAAAACTTATTGGCAATAATATCCTGGTGATCCCTTTCACAAAGAAATCCCAGAAGTTGCCCAGCTTATCGGTCGTTTTTTCCTTCATCCCTTTAAATACGATCATCATTGCTGCAAATCCTGTAGCTGCACTCACAAAGTGTAAAAAGGTGAAGACAAATAATTGTGTATAATAGGTTGCCCCTGTTTCGCCCGAATAATCCTGTAAGTTGGTATTGGTAATAAAGCTGATGGCTGTATTAAATGCCAGGTCGGGTGTTTGATTGGGGTTCCCGTCAGGGTTTAATGGCAAATGGCTTTGAAATAACAAACAAAAGAAAGTGTAGAATAACCACAAACAATTAATGGTTAACATAGCTTTCAGATGCTGTTTCCAGTTCATCTCGCGTTTTGGATCGATGCCGCTGAAACGGAAAATAAGCCGCTCCAATGGTGCAATAAAATCGAACCAGGTCTTTTCTCCTTTAAATACTTTGGCAATGTATTTACCCAGCGGGATAGCCAGGGCAACTGTTGCCACGTACATGAAAATTACACCTATGTATTCTGTGTTCATAATAAATTGAGATATGGGTTAAAATTTTTCGGGTTTTAAAAGCACGTAAACCATATAAATAAATACGGCCACTGCCACAATGAATAGTGCGATCATGATGATTAGATTTTTTCGAAGTAATTAACTGTTTTGAAGAAGAGCCAAAAGACGACTATGAAAGTCAGCAGATAAATGATGGTATATACCGTATCCATTTTGATTTGATTTTTTAATTAATATTTAGTTGTGATATAGTAGTTTGATTTTTAAATAGACCAGGTAAACAGCAGATACCGCCAGGAGCCAGAAAAAGACGATTATTACTATATTTTTTGATGTGTATTTTAAATTCTGCTTTTTCATACCCGACGGATACTGAAGAATACATGTTGATTTGATTTGCCAGACTCTATACCAAGCAAATGCCACAAAAATCAAAAAAACAGCCAAATAGCTTATTTTCAATAATTTAAGTAAGGAACGGAGCGGAAGTAGAAAGGCATAAAAAGATAAAGACCTATCAAAATGATAGGCCTTTATCAAAACGAGAATGTCTGAATCAGAATTTACAGAATGAAAAAATACGCAGAATTAAGATTATAAGCCATCCGAAATCGTAAATCAAATTATACCTTCGGCAACTTATACCCATTATGATATTCCTTCATCAGGTATTGTTTATTGATCGCATGATCGGTAAATCCGCCTTCAGCTTCGTTCCATTCCAGTTTTTTACCGCTGCGGTAGGAGATATTACCCATTTGCGCCACTGTTGCAACATGGGCGCCCGCCTGTATGGAGCAATTCAGGTCTTCTAATTTTCGTGATTTAACTACACTGACAAAGTTTTCCAAGTGCTTGTCCAGGCCATTGTCAGATTTAGCTATATAAGGTTTGCTCACTTTGCTTTTGCTCTGGCGCTCTTCTATCACTTCCCATCCTTCGCGGTTCAGGATAAGGGTGCCGTTATTACCAATGTAAGCAATGCCGTGATCGCGGCCATAGGAGCCATTATCAATACCCATTGCCGAATCCCATACCAAATTGAATCCGTCAAATTCGTATAGTGTGGTTAACGTATCAGGTGTTTCTTCAAAAAGATCAGGATAAGCAAATCTCCCGCCCAGGGCAGAAACTGATTTAGGTATTGGTGACTTCATCCCCAATAAACCGTAGTCTAATAAATGTACACCCCAGTCGGTCATCAATCCACCGGCATAATCCCAAAACCAACGAAAGTTAAAGTGGAACCTGCTTGAGTTGAAAGGAACTATTTTAGCCGGACCAAGCCATGCAGCATAATTTACCCCGGCAGGCGGCATACTATCCTGAACCACTGGCGCAGGCCGCATCCATCCCTGGTAGCACCAAACCTTTACAGTACGGATATTACCTAATTGTCCGCTTTGCGCAAAATCGACCGCATCCTTAAAGTGTTGCTGGCTGCGTTGCCATTGGCCCGCTTGTACCACTTTATTATATTTCTGCTGGGCTGCCACCATTGCGCGGCATTCGCCGATAGAATTGCCGACAGGCTTTTCTACATACACATCCTTCCCCGCTTCACAGGCGTGCATCATGATCATGGCGTGCCAGTGATCAGGAGTGCCGATAATCACTGCATCAATATCTTTCTGGTCCAGCAGTGCCCTATAGTCATCATATCTTTTCACTTTGGATGCATCATAACCCATCTTTGTAAAATCAGCCATTCGTTTATCCATCACAGTTTTATCCACATCACAAATAGCGATCAGATTTACACCAGGAACTTTTAAAGCCGAAGTTACATCGGCCCAACCCATTCCATTTATACCAATAGCGCCGATGTTCAATTGATCAGATGGTGCTATCCTCTTTTTAAAAATGGCAAAGGCCTGATTGTTTAAAGCTGAGGCCATAAGGCCACCTCCGGCAAGCAATGCCGACTTTTGTAAGAAATCTCTGCGGGAATTCATAATGAATTAATTGGTTACGATAAATATAGACTAATATTTAATTGTCGGGACAACAATTGTTAAAATCGTATCGCTTTAGGGCAATATATCAGGATAAATTTATTCTAATCCGTATTCCTTCAGCTTACGGTAAAGGGTGGCTATACCGATATTTAAAAGCCGGGCTGCTTCGGCGCGATTGCCATGGGTATGGTTAAGCACACGCTGTATATGCAGTTTTTCGACAGAAGAAAGATCAAATGCAGATAATGCCTGGTTAGTCCGGGCGGGTTGAATATGCTGTATATCGTAAGGAAGCAATGTTTCATCCAGTTCGCCGCTGTCGCATAAAATAACAGCGCGCTCGATGACATTTTTCAGCTCCCTGATATTTCCCGGCCAATTGTAAGATTCCAATTTCTCGACAAAAGTATCTGATAAGCCAGTGATCTGTTTTTTCACCTTTGCTGCAAAATATAGCATAAAATACTCAGCTAACAGGCTAATATCCTTTTTGCGTTCGCGGAGTGCCGGTAATGTGATCTGGAAAACGGACAGGCGGTAGAAAAGGTCCGACCGGAAATGTCCTTCCTCGCTTTCCTTTTGCAAATTGCGGTTGGTAGCTGCTAATATCCGCACATTGACATTAGTGGGTTTGGTATCTCCTATTTTGATGAATTGCTGCGACTCGAGCACACGGAGTAATTTGGCCTGGAGTTCATGATCCAGTTCGCCTATCTCATCAAGGAATATGGTACCGCCATTTGCCTCTTCAAACAACCCTTTCTTATCTTTAACAGCACCGGTAAATGAACCGGCTTTATGGCCAAATAATTCACTTTCTAATAATTCTTTGGTGAAAGCGCTGCAATTGACAGCCACAAATGATTTTGCCCGGCGGTTACTTGCCTGGTGTATCGCTTCGGCAAATACCTCCTTCCCCGTACCAGTTTCACCTAATAATAAAACAGTGGTATCAGACAGCGCTACTTTTTGAGCAAGCCTTACCACCTCGGTTAAAGCAGCTGATTTACCTATGATACGATCAAAGCCAAATTTATCATTGAGCTTACTCTCCAGTTCCTCTACACGCTGTTGCAACAAGGCTTTGTCCATGGCTTTGCTTACCAGCGGGATGATCTTTTCATTATCATCACCCTTGGTGAT
>Ga0307510_10000365_pt1 | contig 42827 bp, 34 predicted proteins | sample 12_EM_MG_FD_207224 | JGI IMG/M metagenome (GOLD analysis project Ga0307510, IMG submission 207224) | Populus trichocarpa ectomycorrhiza microbial communities from riparian zone in the Pacific Northwest, United States - 12_EM | ecosystem: Host-associated > Plants > Roots > Unclassified | place... | reverse complement strand
GATGGCTCGTTCCCGGACTCCAGGATCAACGAGGACTGGAACGTTTCACAAGGTGGTTATCTGTATCCCATGAATAGGACATTCAGCGTGGGGGCTTCTGTTTCTTTCTAAAACTTCAAATCATGAAAAAATTAAAATATATAATTGTCCTGCTGGTCATAGTCATCCTGGGATCCTGTCATAAGCTGGATGTGCCGCCTTTGAATATCATCTCGGAAGACCAGGTTTTCAGTACTGCAAATGGAGTGCAGGCTTACCTGGCCAATATCTACACTTTGCTGCCCATTGAGGATTTTGTGTACGAGCCCAACAGCGGTTTTATGACGGGCAACGGAGGACGCTGGCAGTGTTTTTATCATACGGACGCCATCGATGGGGAAATGGCAGGTCCTTTCGGCGGTACGGGTGATGCAGCGCAGGGTTTTGGATTCTGGCCTTATGATAAGATCCGCACTATCAATGTCCTGATCCATGACCTGCCAAAATATGCCCGCAACTTTTCCGCGGACCAGGTGAATGAATGGTTGGGAGAGGCTTACTTCTGCCGGGCCTATACCTATTTTGCATTGGTTAAACGTTATGGAGGTGTCCCGATCGTCAAGGACGTGATTGATCCCAGTGCCAGCGTTGCCAGTCTCCAGGTACCAAGAGATAAGGAAGAGGATGTGTATAATTTCATCGCTTCGGACTTCGACAGCGCATACACTCTGATGTGGGTACCAGGTGCAAACAGCCACCCCGCGATCCAGCAGGGCGCTGCCAGTAAATATGCGGCGCAGGCTTACAAATCAAGGGCCATGTTGTATGCAGGGACCATCGCCAGGTACGGAGCCACTAATTATGTCGATGGAGATGCAAGGGCGAAAGGATTGGTTGGGGTTCCGGCAGGGGACGCGAATAAATTCTTCCAGGCGGCCTATGATGCGGCTAAGCTGGTGGCGGGACAATTCAGCCTTTACACGGGAGGCTATCCCGACAAGGAGCAGAACTATGCCGACGTGTTCCTGAAACCCAATAACGAAGCTATTTTTGTCCGGCAATATTCTCTGTCCGACCCCAACAGAAACAACGACAACGCCGGGCCGCATAGCTGGGACGCCACTATGACCAATCGTCTCATGACGGGGGATGGTCTTTCCAGAACCTATCCTTCTGAAGATTATGTAGAGCGCTTTGGTGCGCTGCCGATTGTCAACAGCGACGGAACACCCAGGAGGTTTAACAACCTGTCAGACCTGTTGACCCTCGGGCTGGAGCCCCGGCTGCTGGCAACCGTATATTTTCCGGGCGCCACCTTAAGGGGATTTACCTTCGACCAGCAAAGAGGGATCTATAAAACCTTTACCGGCAGCGCTGCACAGGAGCTGAGCAACAACCTGAATACGCCCAACGATGCTAATACGCTCTATCCCGATACGAACAGCACCGCCAATCTGATATTCTCTTCCAGCTCGAATTTTACCTATGCAGGCCGCTCTATTATCGGGAAAGTGGGCTTCAACCCGTCATCGGGTGACGACAACACCCGTACCGGTTTCTATGTGCGGAAATACGTGAATTACAGCGCGCCTCCGTCGGCCTGCGGTCTTTACCAGAGCACCCAGGCTTATATCGACATGCGGTATGCGGAGGTGCTGTTGAACCATGCGGAAGCTGCCATGGAACTGGGTATCCAGGCCGATGCGCTCATTGATATCAACCAGATCAGGGACCGGGCAGGAGCGCCTGCCGCCACGTCCAGCATGACGGTCGATACGATACGGAACGAACGCAGTAAAGAGCTGGCTTTCGAGCACCAGTACTGGTGGGATATCCGGAGATGGAGGACTGCCGATCAGGTGCTGGATAACAGGAAACTGTATGGTCTGATGCCCTATTATATATCGTCGGAGAACAAGTATATATTTTTGAAACAGGTGGAAACTTTCCAGCGAACCTATTCTTTCCAGAAAAAGTGGTATTACGAACCCCTGCCGGGGGGAGAGCTGGGAAAGGACCCGAATTTGTATCCCAATAACCCAGGTTATTAATTGTAAAAAGCTATTATTATGAACAAAATAATAAATGGAATTATCGCCGCCTCGATGTTATTAGCCGGTTATTCCTGCACCAAGGTAGACAACTATGCGGGCCCCAATTCGACATTTCAGGGGAATATCATCGATAGCGTAACAGGAAAGAACCTGCAGACGGAAGCGAGTGGTCTTCAGATCGAGCTCAAGCAACTCAGCTGGAGCGACAATCCCGACCCTCTTTATATTCCCTCCAATCCGGGCGGCACCTTTTCGAATACGATGATCTACAGCGGGCATTACAGCGTGCTCCCTACCCAGGGCGCTTTCTGGCCGGTGGACAGCATCCTGAAAGACATCAGCGGAACTACTACCCAGGATTTTAAAGTAGTGCCTTACCTGGAGATCACTAACGTTACGCACACACAGAATGCGGACTCGCTGGTGATGACCTTCCAACTGCAGGCGCCCAGGACAAATGGGCTGCCACAGATCATCGACGCCACCGAGTTTGTCAACAATACGACGCTGGTAGGTGGCGGCGCTTTTATTTCGCAGTTCAAGGATCAGTCTTCGAGCACGGTGACGATCAACAGTAACTGGAATAGCACTATCGCAGCGACAACGTACCGGACGGTCGTTCATAACCTGCAGCCCGGCTGGACTTATTATGCGAGGGTTGGTGTCCGGGTGAACGACAGCTATAAGCAGTATAATTTATCTGATATAGTCCAGGTAGTGATGCCTCCCGTGAAATAATCAACAGTACATTTTATGAATACAAGAATCCGTCAAAGAGTTGTTTTAGCATTCCTGTTTTTTGTGCCTTTTCTGTCCAGAGCTCAAAACCCGTTTGTCACCAATATCTACACCGCGGATCCGTCAGCCCATGTCTGGGCTGACGGCCGCCTTTATGTGTATCCTTCGCACGACGTCCCCCCTGGACGCAACTGTGACCTGATGGATAAGTACCATGTGTATTCTACCGATGATATGATACACTGGAAAGACCATGGGCAGATCCTCGAAGCAAGCGAGGTAAGCTGGGGCCGGAAGGAAGGAGGGTTTATGTGGGCTCCTGATTGCGCGTACAGGAATGGCACTTACTATTTTTATTTTCCCCATCCCAGTGGGACTGAATGGAACAAGACCTGGAAGATTGGTGTCGCCACCAGTAAGGAACCGGCCGCCAATTTTAAAGTTCAGGGTTATATACAAGGATTGGAGTCGTTGATCGACCCCTGTGTATTTGTGGATGATGACGGACAGGCCTACCTGTATTATGGTGGTAGCAACAAATGCAACGGCGGAAAATTAAAGGACAATATGATAGAGATAGACGGGGCCATGCAGCCGATGATGGGGCTCGAAGACTTTCATGAAGCCAGCTGGGTGCATAAGCGCAATGGCGTCTATTACCTCTCGTATTCCGATAACCACGACTCTGCCGGGCTAAAAAACCGGATGAGGTATGCCACCAGCAGCAGTCCGCTGGGACCCTGGAAATACCAGGGCATCTACATGGACCCGACAGACAGTCATACCAACCATGGCTCTATTGTAGAATACAAGGGGGAGTGGTATGCATTCTATCACAATAGCGCGCTGTCGCATGCTGACTGGCTGCGGTCGATCTGTGTGGATAAGCTGTTTTATAATGGAGACGGGACGATCCAAAAAGTTATACCGACAAAGACGGGGCCCGGCCCTGTCGGCGCCGGCGAAGCCGCGGCCGTGCGTTATCCTTCTTACAATGGCCTCGTCATGGCCGGTTACCAGGGCTGGTTCAATACGCCCGGCGATAGCACCGGCCGCAACTGGCACCACTACGAGCGGCGGGATGTATTTGCACCCGGCTCCTGTGAAATAGACTTCTGGCCGGATACCAGAGAGTATGCGAAGACCTATCCGACCTCTTTTAAATATGCGGATGGCTCTACTGCCTCTGTATTCAGCGCCTATGATGCGTCTACTGTTCAGCTTCATTTCAAGTGGATGAAGGACTATGGCATCGACGGGGTCTTCATGCAGCGTTTCGTGGCAGAGGTGCGCAATGCCAGCGGTAAAAAGCATTTTAATATGGTATTGGACAATGCGATGGCCGCGGCTAAAAAATATGACCGGGCCATTTGTATCATGTATGATCTCAGCGGGATGGAGCCGGGGGAGGAGGAGATGACCCTGCGGGACCTTGATGAACTTTCCGCTAAATACGATCTTTTGCATGGGTCTTTGAGTCCGACCTATTTGCACCATCATGGGCGACCGCTGGTGGTTATCTGGGGCGTGGGTTTTAATGACCATCGTCGTTATGGCTTTAAAGAGGCTTCGATCCTTATTGATGGGATAAAGGCCCGTGGCTTCAGCGTCATGGTAGGGGTGCCTACGTATTGGCGGACACTGGGCAAGGATGCTATTCCTGATTCTACCCTGCATCGGCTTCTTCGAAAATCGGATATCGTAGCGCCCTGGTTTGTCGGGCGGTATAATGAAGACACGTATGCGGATTTCAAGGGATTGATTGCAGAAGACCTGGCCTGGTGTAAGGCCAATGGTGTGGACTATGCTCCGCTGGCCTTTCCGGGATTCTCGTGGAAGAACATGAATGGGCCGCAGGCTAAGGCCACCCCGAGAAATCGCGGGCATTTTTTCTGGAAACAGGTGACAGCAGCCAGAGAGGCTGGGGCTTCTATGTTATACATCGCGATGTTTGACGAGATGAATGAGGGGACGGCTATATTCAAATGTGCCACGACGGATCATCTGCCGCGGAATGGCAGCGGGGAATTTGTGGGCATCGATGCGGACCTGGGTAGTGATTATTATCTCTGGCTGGCGGGGCAGGCGGCGAATTGGTGGCATGGACACTCTGGTTATAGTGGAGAATTGCCTGTCCGGCGCTGATGTGCTCTTCATATTCATTTGAAATTTTCGGATTGCAGTCATTATCGTCGCGTTCACTGCGGCCGGACAGCATTGTCTACATTAATTAACCAATTAATAAAAAATTAGGACTCCCGTTAAGGGTCCCCCGTCAATTTTGTGAGCCATAGTTTCTAATTAGATCAATTGCTTGTGTACAACCTAATCCTAACATCTACTCCCGTCTTCCACTGCATCCAGGTGATGTGCATCAAAATAGCTAGTAATTACTACGTTCACAAAACACCATTTCAAAATCAAAAAAACAAGATCATGAAAAAAAAGTTCATCAAGGGACTGCTTATCGCTATGCTCGTAATGGCTGGCACTTATTCATCCTCTAAGGTATTTGCTCAGGTCGAAAATCCGACCGGGTGGAGGACTGTGGTTTCCGATCAGGGGTACTGGTATCAGGGCGTCTGGGTCCATGTAAGGTACTGTACGCTTTGCGGTAGTGGCACCGACTTTAGCTGCTCTCCTACCTGCTAGGCCCACCGGAAAAACTTTCATGAAAGGATACGCAGCAAATCATTTGCTGCGTATCATTCCTATAACTGTAAAATATAAACCTAATCCATGCGCAAGTTGCTAACGATCGCCTGTATATTCCTTTTATATTCCTGTAATCTTTTACCAGACCCTGATTCATTAAAAGTATCCGACAGTACAGGAGTTGTCATCAATTTAAATGATCATCAGCACGAGAATTCGATAGATACCATTGTTGCGGATGCCAAATGCACCCTCCTGGACGGTTCAGAAAAGGCCAAACTATCCGGTGTTCAGGGAATTGAAAAGGTGGTTTTTGAAAATAACACCATTTATATTCTCGACAAGCAATTCGCTTCGATCAAGGCATATAGTGAAAGCGGCAACTATTTATTTGATGTCGGCGGGACCGGTCTTACAAGTGATAAATATCTAAGAATTGAAGATATGGTTTATAACCCGGCCCGAAACACCTTGTGGGTACTTTGCAATACCCCAAAAAAAATTATAGAATATTCACTCGACGGACAATTCCTGCGAAAGATAAATATAAAATTTTTTGCAAGCGCTCTCGGTTTTGTCAACGACAATATGCGATATTATTATGTTAACCAGAACAAATCGTCTCAGTCAAAGAATAAAAACCTCCTGATTACCGATTCAAACAATTCCGTTCTGGGGAGGCAGTTTGATTTCCCCAAAGATTTGAACTCTATGATCGATTATACTGGTGGGATATATAAAACAAATGGCAAACTTTTTTTTAATCCTGCGTATAGCAATATATACTACCTCCTGGGACAAAACAAGATAGAAAAAGGATATGTTGTCGAGCTAGGGGAGAATTCCTCCTCCGGGCCAGGCGCTGAAGTACGCCCATGCCTGGGGAAATCTTTTGTAGAGACAGATGAGTATGTTATCCTTACTTATCAAAAAGAGGGCATTTCCCGTACAGGAATATACAATATCAAAAACGGAAAGACCTACACCAATGACATGCGCTATAGCCCAATCAACTTTTTATTCAATAGCAAAATAATAAGTAAAGACAGCAACGACCTGGTTCTCCTTGTGGAACCAAGATATCTTCAGGACGTACTAAAGAAGAATGAATCCATTCTTAAAGAAAGATTCCCGGATATCAACGACAAGCTTATATTTAAAGACAGTTTGGTCAATCACTCCGGACTGGCTCTGTTGAGGCTAAAACTAAAACACTATTAACACGATTCTATGAGGAACAGCTTCTATATAATCGGGATTGCTGTCATCGTCTTGTTCGCCATTATGGCGCTTCTAAGATGGAAAGGACGGGAAACAAAAGAGCCGGAAGGTCGTCCCCTGGCAAAAACCATCGCTAAATTCGACAGGACAATACTGGATCTTGGCGATGTTAAACAATACAGTTCGATCCATGGCAGTTATGTGTTGCGCAATATCGGCGAAAAAGGGCTGCTGATCGAAAGCGTTAGAACCAACTGCTCCTGTACTTCATCTGCCTTTTCAAAGGGACTGATAAAGGCTAAAGATTCGACCATTGTTACGATCGGCTACGATTCGACAAGATTAGGCGTTTTTCAATCCACTGGTGTCGTGACCTCTAATGGCTCCGAAGAGCCAGTTGTTTTGATATTGCGGGGGAATGTCATGGGCACCAGATAAAATGGGATGATTACAATTTATCGACACTTCAAATACTATTTCAAATGAAGCGAATATATTTTTCATTTCTGCTGCTTTTATTTTTTTGCATAAAAGTGCATAGTCAGGGACCGGCTGATCCGGTAAAGATTATGGTAGATCCGTCGGCTGCGATGGGTGGTACGTCGAGCCAGATCTTTGACTCTGTCGAGTTTATTCCCCTGGAAACGTCGAAAGAGTCTCTTTTTGGATCGATCTGGAAGATGGAGGTTATGGATGATTATTTTATCATCGCCGATCAGGACACCAAGTCGATACTTGTGTTTCAAAAAAATGGAAAATTTATTTCAAGAATAGACAAGTCGGTTTTAAAAGCCGATCCGGGATTGAATTTTACTGTTGATCAGGCCAGTAAACTAATTGTTACAAGGATGGTGAATTCTCCAAACACCTTGTTCTGGCTGGATCTTAGAGGAAATATTGTAAAGCAGATGTCTCTCGATGATATCCTGTATTCTGTCGGGAGCATGGGAGATTCGGTTTTGCTGATCAGTCCCTGGAATTATTCGGAGAAGGCGCCAAAAGCCGACAGTATGGGTTATGCTATTAAATACTTTAAAGATCGGAAAATTGTTAAAGAGCTATTGCCCGTACCCATTAAGCCATTTCGGATAACTATGACGACGAGCATACCCAGGCCGAATTATTTTTATTCTTCCGGGCAGAAGGGGAGTCTGATCTTTGTCGGAGAGAATTATGATTATAGCATCAGGGTATTAAACAGAGTGGGGATCCAACGGGTCTATAAATTGGTTTTCCCCAAGGATCTTTCTCTGCCGCCTGATTTTTTAACCAATGATGACTACCGGCCGAAGGAGGAACAATATCTTAAAGAAAATTTAAAGAAAATCACCTCTCTGCGTAATGTTTATCTTATGAATGATCATCTTTTTTTTGAAACCATAAATTCCTCCTTTTTTAATAATGACAGATATCTGTCCTGCAATTTGAGAACCGGGAGCATTCGGTCATTAGAAAGAATATCCAGCGATAGTAGCTCCTGTTTTCTTCCGTTAATGACAGGGCAGCCAGGTAGTATTGTTGGTTGTGATGGTAAGAATTTGTATTCCTTCGTTTCTTCGCTGGAATTATTTCAAGCGTGGGAAGCAAATAAGTCGAAACAGCCCAATTATCCGTCTGCTCTGCAGAAGTATTTCACCAGTCAAAATAAAGAAAGCAACCTGGTGCTTGTGAAAATAAAATTCAAAGAGAACATGTAACATAATGAGCAGATTCTTTTTACTGTTGTTTTCAGGAACAAGTTTCTTCTTCTGTGGAACTGCTTTTTCACAACAAAAGCCGGACTCTACAGCGCGGGCTTCTGTTGCTGGAACGGTCAGGGATTCGGTACATAACTATGTATTGGGGTCTGCTTCGATTGCCATTTACAAAGGGAAGGATTCCAGCCTGGTCAGCTATCAGCTGAGTAATAATTACGGGGAGTTCCGGTTTACAGGGGTTCCTGTTGGAACAGCGTTGGTTATACGAATTAATTACATTGGATATCAGGAAGTCAGAAAAGCTTTTATTATTCCATCGACTGAAAAGACGATCGATCTTACCGTTTTTAACCTGGAAAGAAGCAATGATATGTTGCCGGAGGCCATTGTCAGGATCAAACCTCCGGTTCGCATGAATGGTGATACCCTGGAATTCAATGCCGACGCCTTCAAACTGGATAGTAATGCAGTTGGCGAAGACCTGCTGCGAAAACTTCCTGGCGTCATTGTCTGGGGAGACGGGACAATAACGGTCAATGGCAGACAGGTAAGCCAGGTCCTGGTAGACGGCAAGCCTTTTTTTGGCGGAGATACCAAGGTTGCGACACAGAATATTAGCAAAGATGCGATCGATAAGATCCAGATTTACCAGCAAAAGAGGGGTGTGACCGATCTTTTGGACTCGATCACGGAGATGAATATAAAATTAAAAAAGGATAAAAATATCGGGCATTTTGGAAAAATAGAGGCCGGGTATGGAACAACTGACCGATATGAGGCCAATGCGAATATCAATTTTTTTCGCCCAGCTACACAGGTCAGCTTTGTGGGCGCGACCAACAATGTAAATATGATTGCCCCGGACGCCACGACACTTCTTCGGAATAGCAGTTACAAAGGCAATGGAGCAAGGATCGACTATCAACCGGACTTTACGTTGTCAGGGACAAACAAAACGCATATGGGCGGATTAAGTTTTCAACATGACTTTTTGCCTGATGTAAATTATTATAAAGCCGATCGACTTAGCGGCGATTATTTTATTAATAAAAATGCCAACACAACGAATGAAAATACCGAAACGTTGATGTCGATCGGCAATGACAATATTTTAAAACAAGGGGATAAAAGGCAAGCCGGAGCCATAAATACATTTCAGAGTGCAAATATGCGATATGAAAAGAAAACTTTCCGGGAATCATTCTATATACTGGGGGCTCTGAGAGATAATAATAGCAACGGGGAAAATAAAATCAATGATAGTGTCCGGACTGAAGATAATAATCTGCAAAGCTTAAACAATTCCAATAAATCGATAAGCAATCATTCCAGGGGAATTTTACTGGAATCTGCGTTTGCCAGTAAAAAGAATTCCAACAGCAGGAATTTGTTGCCCGGTGATGTCAGCATTAAATATTCGTTCCAGGACACAAGTGTACAAAACGATCAAAGAAATAAAACCATATTTATCTCTTTACCCAGTCCCTCACAGAATGCATTTTTTGACCGGCATTATTCCAATAGCATTGATGGCCGGATTCATCGATTAACAGCCAGTCTCGGAGATTTTTCAAAATGGCTATTTGGTTACCAGGGGTTAGCTTCTCATCTGTCTATAAAAATAGAGAATGATATCAATCTGTATATCCAGGAGGCTAATAATGTGGTTCAGGATATGGATACCGGCGTGGGAAAGTATGTTCCCAATCAATATCTTACGGGAAACAGCCGGTACACCATCGTCGACGAAAACCCATCGTTAATTCTGAATGGAGTTTTTGCCAGGGGGTTTTCGACCCGGTACCAAAAAACCTGGCAATTCAATCTCAATCTGCAGGAGCAGCTGTATCATTTAAAAAATGAGTCCAGCAAGGAGTTTCAGAATATTTCGTACGGGTATCAAAAATTCGTTCCGGTTGCCACTGTCGGCCATATCTATGACCGATGGGGCCGGTATACTAATAGTTACTTTCTGACTTTCAAGGTGTCTTATCAGTATCCGACCGCTGATCAGCTGGTGCCCCTCGTAGACAGTTCGAACCGATATTTTATCCAGGAGGGTAACCCCCGTTTGAGAGCGGCGACTGAAAAAGACCTGACCTTCACGATGAAACATAGCAGCAACGCGGCTAATGCTTTTACCTATTCGTTGACGGCAGGGGCCGGGTTTGTCGACAACAGTTTTACCAATAGCAGCATTGTCGACAGTCTTGGGAGAAGTGTATACCGCCTGGTAAATGCCGATGGCTATAAAAGTTTTACCTTAACCGGTGATCTAAAAAAAGCATTTAAGTTCAGAAATAGCCAGCTGCAGATAAGCTGGATACCCTCGTCCAATTACATTAGTTCGCCCGGTAATATCAACGGCCGGTGGTATACCTCGCATAATTTCAGCGCTACTAATTTACTTGATTTTTATTATACCTATAAGGACCTGATCGCCCTCGACGCAAGAGAGCTTTTTACTTATTATCGGGCAGCCCAGGTTGGAATTGATGCCGGACTATTCAGAAATAGTCTTTATTCAACATTGTTCAGCATCAGCATAAAGCCGACGAACAGGTTGAGCTGCGGAAGCAGTATTATATATAATGTCAATACATCAACAGGTAGCGAGGCAGTGAATTTTGCTATTTGGAATGCTAGTGCCTCATACCGGCTTTTGAAGGGTAATAATCTGGAGGTCAAGTTCTCGGCACTCGACCTGTTGCATCAGAATAAGGGTATAATAAATCAGGGTTCTTTTAATACCCTGACACATGGAACGGTCAATGTGCTTCAGCAATATTTTATGACTACTGTGTCTTTTTTCCCGAGAAGGTTTGGCAGGAACACGAAAAATATATCATCGACTGAAAAATAATGCTGGCGAATATTCAAAACAAAATATTATATCTTCTGGCCCCGTCGTGCGTGGTAATAATGGTTGCCTACCTGACCAACGTCGATAGACTGGCATTTAATTTCCAACCAGGTCGGGATGGACACTATGGTTTGGTTTTTACAACGGCCCTGGTTCTTTGCCTGTATATATTTCTTTCTCTTCTTCAGCCATTAAAATCTGTTAATTCTCTTGTGTTTTGCTTGCTTGCAGTGATCTGGTGTTGTATTAGAAATGACAATGAATATCTGAATACTATTTTATGTCTCCTTGTACTTTGTATCCTTGTGTCCGGGGCACCGATCAAGGTTTTATCGGTCACTTTTTGTTATGGGACTGTTGGTTTTCTGATCTATCAGCTTGGCGTTGCGCTTATTCAGCACGTACGGGGAGAGCTTATGACAGGTACCCTTGAGAACACCGGCGTTTTTACCAATTATTTATCGATCACGGTGCCTTCTCTTTATTTTGTTTTTTGGCTGCCGGGACGGGGTAAGGTTTTTCCTGTTATAGGAATAATTTTGCTTGCTTTTATCATTGTTGTCATCGGCAAAGATCAATCCAGAACTGCATTAATTGGCGTGGCTATCGTAGCTGCCGGTCTTTGTCTTCATTATTTCAGGGGCAGGAACAGGGGAAAAAGAATGCCAGGAAGGTTGAAACTCTTCTATTTTCCTGTTGCGACTATCGGGGCGGTATGTATAATCTTATATAGTTTGTCGATAAAGCAACTGTCCGCTGCGGGGAGGGTATTGCTAAATAAAATCGCTCTGCTGCATATTGGGGATCATTTCTGGTTGGGGACGGGTTTGGGAAGGTTTACCTGGTATTATCCTCAATGGCAATCGGACTATTTTTCTCATAATCCTGGTGAGGGTTTGCGGCTTAGTGCGGGAGAGAGCTATATAATCTTCAATGAGTATCTGCAACTTTTTGAAACGATCGGAGTTCCTGGATTTATTCTTTTCATAGCCGCGCTGGTATGGTTTTTTACCACCCGGTCCGTACAAAGGAGCGAGCTGCTTGCCGTGATCAAGCTGACTGTTGTGGCCATATTGGCTTGCGGATTCACCTCTTATCCTCTTCATGTCAATGTCATTCTCTTTTATTTCATTTTATGTTTTTGTTTAGCATTTAAGCTGGATGAAAGAACAGGCTATCGGATAGGGGGTCTCCGGATATTCTCTGGCTTGGAGAAGATCGGCAAAAAAATTAAAATAGCTGTTTTAATTACCAGCCTTTTAGGATTCGGCTATTGTATAGGGAATATTGCCAGGCGCGACATGGCTGTTCAAAGTTGGCTAAAATTAAAGGAAGCCAATCTGACATATGGTGAGCAGAAAGACATATATGCCAGCATCTATCCTTTACTGCGGGGAGATGGAAAGTTTCTGACAGATTATGGCATTTTTCTTTTGGAAGATTCGCTTGAGTCGTCACGCGCATTGCAGATCCTGGCAGGTGCCCGGGAAAAGTTCATTTCCCGGGAGACAATGATGGCACTGGGGAATGCCTACTGGAAAGTGAATGATTTGAGGAATGCGGCTGCCTGTTTTGAGTTTGTGAAGAATTATATCCCATATACGTTCGAACCAAAATACAACCTGATGAGGGTGTATCTCGAGTCCGGTAATTATTCGCAGGCAAGGGCTATGGCTGATCTTATTATCAATACTTCTCCTAAGATCCCTTCCGATAAAGTGACATTTATAAAAAGAGAAACGGTAAGAATGTTACACACCATTAATTTCAATGTAAGATGAAAACAACGATTGCCAAACGGAATCTTCTTGTAGTGCTTTTGGCTACCCTGACCGTTTTTCAAATTTCCTCTTGTAGCCGTGTCCGACAAGACAAAAGGCTGGAGCAAGCGCTGCGGCTTGCCGGCAAGAACAGGCAGGAGCTGGAAAAAGTGCTGGATCGGTATGCCGGGAAAGATTCCCTCAAATACAAGGCAGCCGTATTCCTGATAAGCCATATGCCGGGTAAATATGCCAAAGTATTTCCCGACTATAACAAGTATATTCCGTTATTCGACACCCTGGAGTCGATGGGCAAGGCTTATGAAAAGACGTATAAAAATCTCGAGTTTTATAAAAATTATAAAAGTACCGTCTTTCGTTTTTTTGTCGACCGTCATCATTTACCGCCTGCTGATAGCCTGGTATTTCAACAAAAAGATGATCTGCACACCATCACTTCGGATTACCTTATTGAAAATATTGAATATGCTTTTAAAGCCCGGGAGATGCCGTGGAACAAAAAATTGGATTTTACTGATTTCTGTGAATTCATCCTGCCTTATCGCTATGGGCAAGAGGAATTGCAATCATGGAGAAAAGAATACTTCGAAGCTAACCGGGACCTTATTAACAGAATGAGGAATATCACCGACCCGGTGAAGGCCGCCATGACCATTAAGACGATTGGTTTTGCTTCGGAGTCAGATCTCAACGGTCTCAAGAAACTAAACAATGCATTCCGGCCCCTGGACCTGCTGAGAATCAACACTACCACCAGTTGCCTGGATGAGTCCGGTCTGCAATTGCTAAAGCTGCGTGGCCTGGGTGTGCCGGTATCAAGGCTACATATTCCCTGGTGGGGCAATCGGGGGGAAGGACACGAGCTCAATGGCGTGCTGACGGCTGACAGGAGTTGGGTAGGGTTTGGCTCCGGCGGGGATACAATGGCTTATACACCTCCTGTCCTGTCGGTGAAATTCAGGATCACCAAGGTCTATGCCGAGATTTACAGCAGCAATGACAGCTCTACGGCTATCGGTTATCAAAATGACCTGTATTATCGCGACACAGGCTATATCGATGTGACAAGGTGGGTCACCAACTCCATAGATCTTACGCTCTCTTTCGAACATTCTACTAGACCCAGGAATGCCTGTATCTGTGTCTTCAACAACTCCGATTGGGTGCCGGTGATGCAAATTCCTGTCATCGGTGATCGGGCGCGGTTCCGGCAGATCGGAGCTGATATTATTTATATGGCTGGAACCATTGTCGACGGGGAGCTTTACCTGGAAAACAAACCTTTTCTGCTTGACAGCAATAATATGCTGCACTATTTCACCCCCGATACGGCCCGGCAGCCAATGACCATGACCCGAAAATATCCTCCCAATCCCGGTGTGGAAGACAAGCTGCCTTCGCTATCGGGTTGTTATTTTGAGGGCAGCAATGACAGTGATTTCCGACATGCGGACCTGTTATGGAAGATCGATCATCTCAGCGGACTGCATACTGTGAAGAAGCAACTTAAAAATGCGGCCTACCAATATGTCCGGCTGGTGATGCAAGCACCCGCTGATAGAAAGAGCGAAGGGTTGGGCGGCATCCAGTTCTATACAGGGGAGGGGAAGTCCAGGCGTTTGCTCCGTGGCAGTCCGATCAGTTCCACCCAGGCGTCGAAGACCTTTTATCAGCATGTATTCGATAATAATCAGCTCAGCTATGTCATGCTGCTGGAACAGAAATTCGCTGATTTTCCACAATTTTTTGAAGGGGAGAATCTTGTCGTTCCAAACAAGACCCCTTTTTGGGTCGGCCTCCGGTTTGATAAAAAAGAAAAGCTCTCTTTTTTGGAACTTAGCCCAAGGAGTGATGACAATGATGTCAACATCGGAGAGCAATATGAACTATCGTACTGGAACAGTTCGGGCTGGGTCTCCCTTGGGACGAAAGAGGCGGATCGGAATGAGCTGACGTTCTATGGTCCGCGAAATGCGCTCTATTACCTGGTTGACCTGACCAAAGGAAACGAGCAACGGCTCTTTCTTTACCAGAATAGCAAACAAACCTGGTATTAACCTGCTTTTATCTCATCTGTTGCCCCGATCATAGCCCAGGTGCGTCTTATGGCTTGAACGGCTTGATGATCCATTGCTCACCGCCTTTGAATCCGACAGGTCCGGGTTTATCCCGCATGAGTCCGTTGAGCTGATAGAAATTGGCAAGCTGCCGGGTGATGATCGCTTCGCCGGCGCCGATTTCGATCAGGTTATCGCCCTGGTCTGCTCCATATCCGCCGAGGGCGGCGGATCGTACATCGGCAATATAACCCGGCCAGTTGCCTTTGCTCCAGGTATAACCAAAGAGCAGGGGAGTGACGCCTGCGAGCTCCATTCTTTTCTTCCAGTCGAGTTGAAGCTGGACGAATAACTCACCGGGGCAGGCGGCGATGGCGATGTTGTTGTTGATAATGATCGTGGAGAGATGGACGTTATAGTCTAGTTTTTTATTGAAGCGACCAGTGAAGTGGAGGGAATCTTCGAGGAGTTGGAGCGCTGGGGCCTGGGCTGATTGGGTCGTGTTGGCTCCGGCGACCTGGCTGGGGTTTGCTCCGCCGCCTGACGCCGCGCCGCCGAGGCTTTTTGCCAGCTTTGTCACCTGGAAGGCTAGTAGCTCGCCGGTGCGTTCCATCGGTGCGTAGTCAGTTTGAAAAGGATCATCCGGGCCTTTGCGGCGGGAGCTGATCTGTAGCGACTCAATATTCCCACCCGCGCCCTGGACAAAAAGACAGTTGACGCCATGACCAAAAGCTTCTTCTACTTTGCGGCAGGCCACACCGGGATAGTCGGCACTGACGGCATAGTTGAAACAGACGATATCTGCATGACAGGCATAGTTCATCAGGATAACGCGGGGTTGTGATTTTTCGTCGTCGATCCTGATCACGCCGACCTCGGGGTCGACGGGGCCGAAGGGGATGCGTTCAGGATTCTCAGAGGTATATTGATCGTCGGAAAACCAGGACTCACGGGCATGTCCGTCTTCGCGTATGATCAACCGGTTAAAACCTAATTGGGGAAAGGTCTGCCGGCCGGCGGTGATGCGGGCTGGGAATAAATGTGCCATACTCTCACCAACGGCTTTTATGATCTGGTCTTCGTAATAGATGGTAAATGGGTTACCCTGCTGGAACGATCGTTTGCCATCGGGCTGTGGCTCCGAATGGTTATGTGAAGAACAGAGCATGACCTGTGAAATGCCGTATCTCTCTTTACAGATCTTTTCAATTCTTTCGCTGGTGAAGACGGCCAGGTCTACCGAAACAAAAGCGAATCGCAGTTGGCCTGATTGCAGCACGAGGCTACGGGCAAAGACGGAATCATGAACAGGCTCTTTACCCTGGGGGGTGATGTTGATTTTGGCGGTCCCCGCCATCAGCTGGGCGGTGGCGTATTTTGCTGTCAGGCTGAGTGCTGCGACGAATAGAACGAGCAGTTTTTTCATATGCAAGTATTTTAGACTAGTGTTGACTATTTAAAATGAATGACACGATCGGTGCCGGGTCCTGTATAACATTGAAATGACCGGCTCCCTGGTTAACGATAACCTTCATAGTGCCGCCGAGCTGGCGGTATTTCTTTTCCACTTCTTTTGTATTGACCGGATACCAGGGATCAAGACTTCCGCAGGCATGCAGGATGGGGATATGTGCTGTGGCCAGAGGCGCGAGGGTGTCGGTTAGCGGGAGCCTTGTTTGCAGGCTTTTTAGCACCGGGTTCTCGGCGTAGATGGCTGAGACTTTTTCAGGGTTATTGATGGCCCAGTAATATGCTTCTCCACCGCCTGCGCCTCTTCCTTCCATGACGGGTTTTGATGAGAATCCATGACTGGTAAGCAACTGATAAATGTCGTCCCATTGTTTGCGAACCGGCCCTGCCTGTTCTGTAACAGGAGCTGCGACGATATAAAATCCTTTGGCCAGGAGTGCCAGATCGACCGGCTCAGTCTCACGTCCGATACGATCTGCCTTAAATACCCAGGGATTACCCGGGGCTGGTTGTTTCGGAACAAGGATGGTCATACCTGTAAGCCCAAGCCAGTTGGGAGTGTATGAATCATAACGGGTATAACAATCTGTGAAAAGTGGCCCCCGGCATACCGCGTAGGTGCTTTCAGGTAGAACGGCCATGTACTTGTCCGTATAGCTGTAATAGTAGGATTTGATGAATTTCGTCCCTGGCAGGAGGGGGAAATTTGCATAGAGACTATCGTCGAGGCCTTTCCCGCTGTTGTAGTTGGCTTCTATCCAGCCGGCGATGAGCGTCGGGTCGTGCAGGCTGTGAGGGTGATGGGGAGGTCCCTCTTTTATCATCAGTGATATCCTGCCTCCAAGACGGTGATAGATGTCTTCGACCGGGAGGGTGTATTTATCCAGCAGGAAGTCATAGCTGCCGACGATGTGCAGCAACGGTACGTCGTGTCTGGCGAGGCCCGTGAGGCCGGTGAAGCTTTCGGATCGCAAGGCCGGGTTGTCTGCATAGATACAGGCTACCTTATCCGGGTGCATAGTCCCCCAGACGAATTCGTTGATGCCGCCCCTGCTCATGCCGATGAAGGCGGGTTTGGGGTTGAGGCCATGGGTGACAAGATAGTCGTACCATGCGTCCCAGTGCCGGTCGGCATCGTCCATGATCCAGGCGATGTGAAAGCCGCGTTTGAGGAGTTCGATCTCCGTTTGGGGCTCGTGGTCCCAGTAATAGCCGCGCCAGCTCCAGGGGTTGCCGGGTGCAGCTTTTTTGGGGGCTACGACGATACAGCGTAGTTTGCCGCGTTCGGCGGGCTTTGCACCGAATTTCTCGTCTTCCGGGCGTTTGTAGGGAGTGACTTCGAGGGTCAGCTCGTCCATCAGGTAGTCATAGCGGTCGAAGCCTTCGTGCCAGCTTGTCTTTTCGCCGCTGAAAAGGGGGGAGGACTGTTGGGCGTGGAGGGAATGAGCAGTCGATAAAAAAAGAAAAGACAGGATGACTGTCGACTTTTTAGCAATGGTAACCATAGTGAAGTTGGCAAACAATTTTTGGCGATTGTCCATTGCAAAGAAGCGCGGGAAGAGCTAATGAAGCCACTAATAATGCATTAATAGCCGACTTATTTTTTCACTTTCGTCTTTGCAGCTTCCTGGTTCTCCCTGATCCTATACTTTACGATCCTGGTGATCAGGTCGAGGGGGAGAGGCTGGTCCAGCGGAAACTGTATAGTACCCTTTGAAAGTTTATATCCCGCAAGGTCTTTTTTGAAGGTCTGGATCACGGTGGTTCTGGGATATTCCCGAGCGAAGCGAAGGGAACGAATGAGGCAGGGCAAGGGACGACGCCCTGACGAAGTTCTCCGATATGTTCCTTGTATCCGGCGTACCAGACCAGCATCCCATGCAGCTTGAATGCCGGCATATTATAGCTGATCGTTTCTTCTGCCTGCGGGGCAGCCAGTTTTATGGTCGCTCTTATGTCTTTTAAGAACTTTTTTGTTTTTGGCGGGAAAGTAGCGATGTATTCCTCTACGGTTTGAAATTTTGCGTTCATATCCGTTTGATTTAGAATACGAACTTACTCCGGAAAATCGGAACCGAAGATGTGTGAAACCGACAAAACAGGAAGGTTTTTGCGACAATGCATCGTCCCTGCAAAGGGGAGTCGGCGACCTTAATTGTAACTGGGTAATTTCCTTCCGTCTCATAAGACAGAGTTGTTGTGAGCGTATATTTGTAGGAGTTACTCATATTGAAATTATATTTAATTTATGTTTTGTAAGCGAAACCTATCCTTATTAGCTATCCTGTTATTTCTTTCTCAAGCGACAAATGCGCAGTTTGGTAAATTGATCAGTAAAGCCAAAGAAAAAGCGCTGGAGAAAGTGACCGGCAAAAAAGCTGACACCGCAACTGCAAGCCCGAAGGTTGTGGACACGACCGGCTCTTTCGATGGGAAAGCTCCGGCTTCCGGCGGATCGCAATCACCTGACGGGGATCCGGGTGTTTCTTCCGATAAAGCAACTCAGAAGTATACCCCGCCTGTCCCTATTCAGTTTCCGCATACCGGGGTTACGGTGAAAGCTATCCATGCTACGATGGCATCGGTTATAGACGGCGACATACAAAAGATAGCAGCTACTCCGCAGGGGAAGTTCTTTTTCGATCAGGCCCGCCAAAAGGGGTTAAAGGGCAGCGATGTGGAGATCTTCCGGCAGGCGATGAATCAGAAGAACGCTGCGTTGATGGAGGAGATCGAAAAGGCTGTGAAAGAAAAATTCCCTACTGCCGATGATGACGCTTCGGCCAGCCCGGCTTCAAAGATGGGTAATCCCGCCTGGGGAGGGATATCAGCACCTTCGTTGTACTTTGAATTCATGGTAGGAAGCTTTGACACCTGGATCACTTCCAGGTATGTAAAAACCACCTTGAAACACGACCATGTTACTTTAGCTGATGTTTTTGCAGCCAATGTGGTTTCTATCATGGATCTTGATAAACATGTTATCTATGCGATGGCCAGTGTGCTTGGCGTTAACTTCACCAAGGTAGACACCATCCACAACATATACCGGACGCTCTCGATGGTCAAGGAAGAATACCTGGGCATCCCGGGTATAAAGATCGAGCAGGGAACAGCCGGGAAATTCGGAGACTACAATACTGTGTCGGAAAGGATCACCATTCCTGTTCAGCCCTATATAGAAAAGGAATCGGGTCATAAGTCTGATGGCTTGCTAAAGATGCACGATATCCTTTCCAACCGGAATGACGGGCCCGGCGAGGATGGCCAGATGCATTATAATCCCGGCTATAAATTGGTATTCGAATACTATTTTACCCATGACCTTGACAAATACCTGCCTGAAAGCGTTAAACGGATCCAGACCGGCGTGCTTGGCTCGGAAGGGCAATGTATAGGCGCTGCGCTGAAAGATGAGAATGGGAATTCAGCTGTTTGGCGGCTTATCGATGTTGAGACCAACCAGGATATTGACGAGGGGGAGTTTCAGGTGCCGGCCGACTATCCGGTCATGACAAAGGAGCAACGCAAGCAGGCTATCCGCGCCAGGATGGGGCTGAAGAGCAAGTGATGGCCAATCCAGCTGCCATCCAGCTGCCTGTTTCGCCAATCCTGCTGAGCTTTGGCGTTGATTTGACCGGTATGGTCATTGCTGTGTTGCAAGAGGGTAGGGGCTTTGGATGAGATGTTGATAACCATGATTTTCTCGTTGAAAAATATTACGAGAAAAATTTGTCAGCAATGGTTTTTACCGTATTTTTGCACTCCCAAAAACAAGGATAATACTTTGGAAAAGGGAATGATTCCGTAGCTCAGTTGGTAGAGCAATACACTTTTAATGTATGGGTCCTGGGTTCGAGTCCCAGCGGGATCACAAACAAGTCCTAACGCCCTCAGATCATTGAATCTGAGGGTTTTCCTTTTTTAAGAGGTCTTTGCCAATCTTCCCAATCCATTCACACTCAACCTTAGAATGGTTCGAATCCCCCTGGAGCGACCTTAATCCATTTTTATTGAACCCCGAATAGCGGGTTAACAAAAAGTAACCATTTTGGTTACTTTTAACTATCTTTGTCTAAACGATGCGGCAGAATGAATATTTATAACCGGAGTTCATTGGTTGCTTTCTATAAAAAGCATCCGGACTGTAAAGAGACGCTGGAGAAGTGGTATCACGATGTATTGTCTAAATCATGGCGAAAACCTAGTGATATTACGCGAGATTTCAATACCGCCAGAACTCTTAAGAATAACCGAGCGATCTTTAAGATTAATGAGAACGATTATCGGTTGATTGTTGAAGTCAATTATCAGAAGGGTTGGGTATTCATTAAGTTTGTCGGCACTCATGCAGAATATGATAAAGCGGATGCCGATAAAGTAAATCAATTTAAACCTAGAAAATAAAGCTAATTAATATGCATCTTAAAATATTAAAGACAAAAAAAGAATACCATCAGGCACTTGAACGGTTCGAAGAAATGTTTCAAGCAAAGCCAGGATCTGCTGAAAGCGATGAAGCTGATGTTCTTGCTTTGTTAATCAAGGATTACGAAGACAAACATTATATCATTGATGCTCCAAGCCCTATCGAGGCTATCAAATACCGCATGGAACAACAAGGATTAACCAATAAGGACCTTGCACAAATTCTCGGTTTTAAAAGCCGGGTATCCGATATTTTCAAAAATAACCGGAAATTGAATTTGGGTATGATCCGGAAACTATACAGCATATTGCATATTCCGTTGGAAACTTTGGTGAAAGAATACTAAACAATTTGCACAACTTCGCTTTTTCCTGAATCTTTATCAATCATGACAGCACTTCAAATCATTGAAAAAGCAGGTAACGAGGCTGTGCAAAAGCTCCGACTACAAAAGCTCCGTAGCGGCCATCCTTTCATGATCAATTCCAAGGAGTTGGAACCCAACCAATGTTATCTGGAATATCCGGATGGTTCAATTCAGCTTGTTTTCTTAAAAGACACTGCCAGGGAATTCACGATGATTCGGACCCTTTCTATTTCCGAGGAATTGTCTCTTCGGAGTAGGTATGGTCTTTTTCGTCTTTAAAGTCCCAGCAAATCCAAATCGCATTTAAATCGATTCGAGTTCTGTCCCGTAAGGTCACAGACAAGTCATAACGCCCTCAGATCATTGAATCTGAGGGTTTTTATTTTTTAAGATGTCTTTGCCAATCTCGCAATCCATTCACATTCAATCATTGAACGGTTCGAGTCCCTCTGGGTCGACCTGACAGGATGAAGTTCGAACCGATAGGAAGCACATCATATGCTAACAGGAGCAATAATTTTTTCAATGACGCTTTTTATTTCATACTTAGTCTCCTTTTGCTGTGGTTGTTATCTGACCAGCAATATTATTCCTTTTACTTCTTTTGTGATTGTCCCAATTGTGTATGCACAGGTATATACATAGGGGCCTGTCTCCAGCAATTGTCCTGTTTAGATTCCATCCGATTTCCTGTCGCTACTAGTACTTGCGTATATAGCTGCTCCGTACGGGTACTTACGGCCAATATGCCATGAAGGCAATTAAAGCCGATGGCAGTACTGACTGACATCCTCGCCTTTTCTATATCAGGAACTGTGCTACGATCATCGTAACCTTCCAGCAATAGGAATATTCATTGATCAGTAAAGAAAAGACCACCGTCTTCTTAAACTGGCTGGAGAACAGGTGGCAGCAATAGGACCATCTGGCACAATTCCTTCCATTATAGGGCCATTTAGTCATAATGAGTGTGAAAAACTGCCGTTCCGGCATTTAAATAGCGGCGGCATATGATTTGGAGCATATTGCGAAACAAACAGTATGAGCAAGAGAAGTATACTCGTTATTTCAACTCAGCAAAGCAATAAAGAGAGCGCCCTTAGCGCCTGGTCTGGCATACCCCACCCGTTTCATCTGGACATTGCAGAAACAGATGAAGCAGCTATTGAACTGTTTCATAAACAGGATTTTGATATGGTGGTAGTAGACTGTACCGACAGTAACATCGACCACAAAAAATTGAATGCCGTATTACCCATATTACAAGAGGACGCCACCTTGTTAACTTACCAGGGCGAAACAGAGACGGAACTGGAAGACAATGTGGCGGCAGTGTTTAATGCCAAAAGATATCAGCGTATACAACGCATGCTGATGCTAGAGCCAGCGGTAAACGCTTCCTTTAATCTGCCGCCGTTTTCGTTAAATTAATTGAATGCTGTTGAGATCAGTCTTATTTCAATAAATTCGATGAATGTCAACAGGGAGAGTGGATGTCCATGGCGGAAGCAAACTCGTCCCAGCGGGGATCGCAAACAAAATCGAAGCCTTCAAGTCAATGGATTTGAAGGCTTTTTATTTCCCCCGAATTTTACTGATATTGTAAGCTGTTAGTTATCACAGCCCATTCAGTTCTAATACCAACAGGTCGACCTAATGGAACATTCTAACACCAATCAAACGATTCATGGGACTCTTTAATAAAATAGGATTTTTGCGGCAGGGGACGGATTGGAGGGAAATCTTCGTTTAGTAAAGGACTGTCAAAGGATCGCCAGGTAACTTATTAATCCTTCAGCGTGAAAGTATAGGCATCGGATTGGGTCATGCCGGCAATGTCGACGGTTCGTTCATAATACAGGCGCCTGATCCAGCCGTTGGACCTGATAAAGCTGTACTCCGAAAAATCATGCATGTCAAAATTGGCATATTTTTCTCTCGCTACCTGCATTTCCCGGTCATCTTTTATATTCATTTTTTTTAGAAGGGAGTCAATCATGCTTGTGGTATTGGCTTTGTCTATGCGCAGATGGAAGGACAGGTTAAAAGTATCTGCTTTCGGGCGCGGATCGGAGACCCTGATAGTTTGTATCGCTGGAAAAGGATCGCCGCCAAAGGGATTGCCAATTTCCGTCTTTGAACCTGTTTCTGTAGTGGTGAATTTATATCCATACGGCCTATGAAATAGCTGGATTTCCTGGATCATTGACGATTCCACCATCGCTTTGGAGTTGTACATATTTTTGGCGAATTTTAAAGCCGCAGCCGCCGTGCTATCCATTTTTTTAGGCATGGATAATTCCATCATCCTGGCATAGGCATCTCTCACCTCTTCCCAATTCAACAGCTCGACGAATTCCCCCATTTCAGTTATCCTGAAGATCATTTGCATACCATTGTAAACAGGCAATGAATCTGCCAGCCTGGGCCGAAGAATGGACATCTCCTCAGGCAGGTGAAAGATCCATTTGATGGTATAATTCTTTGCCGAAGAGTCGATCACCGATACCGAGGCCTCATAGGCAAACCTAAAGGGGGGATTTTTGCCGGGTGGATTGATGGATTTTTTTTCGTGAACGATGGAATAGGTTTTGGTTTCGCCCAATTTCCAATGAGTGATGCAACTCACAGCTGAGTCTTCCCGGTGTGAGCTATAAGCGGAAAGCTGGGAATGGCCAGAAAAACTTATTATTAGTGCTGATGTTATCAGTGCGAGTTTCATGACAGCAAGATAATATTAATTCGTTCATTATTCCGGCGACCATTGTGCCGCATCGAATCAGAAAACAACTTGTATGCATATCCCATACAAGACTAAACCAGGGTATCCCCCAATTTCCGGGTAACAAAATCGAGACTATTTATGGCACCTTACGATTCTCCAAGTATTTTCTGTATACGCTCCAACTCAATCACATCCAACTGATCCTTAGGCCGATTGACTGCCTTTTTATTCGCTATAAGCTGGTTGATATGCAGAAAAGGGACTTTTACTCCATCGATATCGGCGATAGACGCCATATCCATACATTCGTCAAAAGTATATCCTTCGAGACCTTTCATGCTGACCAATATATCTAGTCGAAGACCGTTATTTAGGTGGAAATCTGTCCACCCCGGGACAAACTGAATCGTTTCCAACATATAATAGTCGCCCATTCCAGATTCAGCAAAGGCTTCCCGCAAATGCCGTCTATTTTCAAGCGTATCTGCTATCCAGATATCTATATCGCCGGTGTAACGTTGATAACCATGAAGATTAGTTGCATATCCACCGACCATAATATATCGAACCTGGCACTTCTCTAAGGCAGCCCAGAACTTTAATATTTCCTCGTCGAAAATATCCATGATTATTATTTGCTAATGAAAGGTTTGTGCGTAATGACCGCCTTCTTCATCGTTTGTTGGACTTTATACAAACGAGTGGCCATTAAAAACCTCTCTTTATAGGATCGTCTGAGACTTTCTCTCAATAAATCTATCTCTGCCTTTTCAAAGTCAGGAGAATGTTTGGAAGCCAACTGATTTTTATCGTTTGACATTTTATGAAGGCGTATGTAGACAAAGCAAGATAATAAAATTAGCCCATACCGCAAAAGGGAAATTGTGTTATGTGTTGATAATGCGGTATTTAGGAGATTTTATTCGACCATTAACTGCCGAAGATCGACTGTAAACCGGTTCGAACTTTGTACCATCTCGTTCACCACTTAGGTTCGAAGCCTTCAAGTCAATGGATTTGAAGGCTTCTTTATTTCCCCAATTTTTGCTGATATTGTAATCTATTAGTTACCAGGATATATATTGTTCGAATACCTTCAGGTCAACCTGTTGAGACATCGAACCGTGTTCCCATGAGTGGGATAGCACGAATGTGGGTAATAGTTACCGAGAGAAGACCTTATCACTACGAAAAGATCAAACCCGGCCTAATCGGTTATTTTATGGAAGGGCATAAGAGAGTAGCTGAATGTGAAGTCATTGAATTAGTTGGCCTTCTCCACAATCCGATACGGCACTGAGAGCCTGGAGTCACCGTGATAATACAGATCATAGATATGCATACAAATCAGGGTCGGAGCGATCCAACGTATCGATAAGTGTTGATGAGCACGCCCGTTGGAGTAGGCTTCGTGCTGACAAAAGCCAGTTCGCGCGCGTCAACGGTGTCTGAAAGGATGCGTTTGCCCCGGCCCAGCAAGACCGGGTACACGATTAGCACAACCTCGTCGACCAGTCCCTCCCCGAGTAACACAGAAGTCAGCGTAGAACTTCCCGAGACGATCAGGTCAGGGCCGTCTGTTGACTTGAGATCGCGAATACCCGCTATGATATCCTCGCCAAGGTCCTTAACCGGTCCCCACTTGAGGCTGTCGGGTCTGTGGGTTGCAATGTATTTCGTTGCAGCGTTGATGCCGTTCGCCATCGGAAAGTTCCCAGCATTCGGCCAAAAGCCGGACCAGACATCATAAGTGTGGCGGCCAAGCAGCAGATCGAATCCAGTGCCGTATGCTTCGAGGAGCATCGCCGCCCCGGCAGGGGTTCGGTATGGTGTCGTCCAGGCGCCATACGCGTAGTCTCCGTCGTGTTCTATCACGCCGTCCAGCGAGATATGTTCGGTGATCTTGATTTTTCTCATTTTTTACTATTTGTTTATTGATTGTATAAAGTTAAAACGAACGAGGCACACGCATAAGGGTAAATCGCGACGTTATGAGGGGTATTTTACGACTCTTTGAATTTGCTCAAAGCGAGGGTGCCAAAATTAGACCTCGTTCGGTTAAGCATCCACGCTTAGCCAGGCGGGGAATAGTTCGAAAATATTTATCGAACTATCTTCTTAATACCAAATACGATTATGTTTACTTTAACCGATAAATGTCTGTAGTATTTGCATGCAATTTTTGCTCATTGGAAATGGATATTACCTGCGCCGACTGATCCGGGGCATAATCCGCGTGGGTAATATCGAAAGGGAAAATCCGCCCACGCAGCCGGTAATCAGCCCGATCAGGAAGTCTGGTTTTGTGATCAGTCCGGGAATGACGCCACATCGGATCAAAAAATAAGTCAATATCCAGAACAGCAGCCCCGTGAGAAGCCCTGGGGAATATTCCTTATAGCGGAGGGACCACCAGAGGTGGAGAGTAATTACATGCGAAGCCCGTTCAAAGGTCCAGAACAGCGGGAGTATAATCCAGTGGCCGCCCATAGCGTCATATAGGCCGATGGAGAGCGTAATGGCTACGATGAATGCAGTGTTGAACCAGAAGAACATTTTCATGTGATATTCCGGCCACCAATGCTCGCGAACCTTTTGGACGAATCCGCCACCCATGAGGGTCTCGTCCAGGATGTGAATGATATAGGCGGCCAGTACCGCCCAGAAGATGAGGCTGAGTATCATACCGTTTCTATGAGCTTGTGCAAAAAGCGAGCCCGGAGGGTATATCTGATCCAGCCATCGATGGTCGCGCTAATCCGATTGGAACGCCGCTGAGTTTGCCGTGCGCTGAAGCGACTGTTGGAATGCGGTGTTGATACATCGGTGAACCTTTGCTGTTCAAAAATTCCCCATTCCTCCTTCAAATAGTTTGCCTATATTGATTGATGAAGCGATTTTTATTCATTTTGTTATGCCAGGTATCCTGCACCTGCTTCTCCCAAACCTATATTTCTCTGGCCCCAAGCCTGTCGAACAATGCGGGAACTTTTGGCGAAAAGGCGAATTTCGCATTTGAGGTCGGCAGGCAGTGGGATGTATTTAGTCTGGGAATTGACTACGGAAGAATAAATCTCGCAAAAGTCCATGGTAAGGATACAGTCAATTACATTGAGATTCGACCGAATCTGAATATATTCCAACAGGGCAGATTCACGAATACTCTTACTACCGGGATCGGCTATATTTTTAGTTCTCAACAAAGCTTAATGACCGAAGTTACATCGGGGATCGAATATACCTGCAGCGATCAATTCCATCTAAATGTCTACGTTGGACAATATTATTACAGTGGAAGAACAGCAGCGAGCTCAGAGACATTTTTCGGTTTATCCGCCGTATGGTATTTTGCCCCTGCGAATCCTAAGTCGTTGATCAGTCCACCGGCAAAAAAGTAGGCCATTAGCCGAAAAGGTGTGCCTCATCCTTGGGTTGCTCCGTTCCAATTTCATGGCCTTATCAGATACAGGTAAAGATTGCTTTCTTTTTCTATGGCGCCCTCCATTTTGTCGACGACACTGATATGAAAGGATTGAGGTAATTGCGGATCGATCTTGAACAGCTGTTGCAGACTGCCCTGGGAGACGAGATAGACCGAGTCTGTTCGCTGGTGGGAGAAGAGGTCCTTCAGGCCACTGGAATATCGATTGGGGGTGCTGGTCAGGAGAGGAATGTCTTCGCCCCAGGTGACGAAGGACATGTTTTTCCAGGCGTCGATGCAATAGGCGGGTTTGTCCATGAAGGCGACATAGCCGTTCATCGTCCAGTAGTCGGTTACGAGGCGTTTGTCAGGGGGGACTTCTTTTGCCATCTCGCTTATACGGTAGATATTGGAGAACGGAAGCCGGATGTCCTTGTATATGGCGAAGGCGCCGGCGGCAAGCTGTACCAGCAAGAGCAGGTTGACGAGCCATACGGGCGAAGCGAAGAGCCGGGGCCTGGCGGAAGGGGCACCGTCGAGGGAGACAGAGCGAATGGGAAATTCGTAGCAGTACAGCCAGTAGGCAGTGATAAACCCGATATAGATAAAGCCCGAATACCTGGCGGCGGCCTCGAACTGGAAGAAGGAGGCGACGATCGCGTTGACGAGCACGTTGGCGATGTACAGGGCCAGGCTTTTTTTCGACCTTTTCAGGATGAACCCACCCAGGACTATGAGCGCTACCGATAGCAGGGGAGCAATGAGTTTCAACGGATAGTAGACCTTTTTCGCTGTAAGCAGGAATTCCGTATTCCAGAAATGATAATCCCACCAGGCCGGGATGGGAAGGAATGCCCGCAGAGGGACCTCCTCCTGCAACGCGGCTGCCTGGTGGATGGACCATCTGCTTAACCAGGAATGCATGTTCAGCTGGTTGTCGGATGGGGGGAAAATAAAATAGACGGCGGGTAGGAAGACCAGTATGCCCGCCAGGACGTGAGGCCAGACTTTCCTTTTGTTTTCGGCGTTCCAAAGCAGGTAGTAGATGTGGAGGCTTCCCGCCAGGATTGCCGCAAGCAGGTGTGTGTTCGTTATGCAAAAGAGCAGAGCATAGTACAGCACCGTCTTATATTTAAAGTCCTGCCGGAGTATGTAGCAGATACAGAGGACTGGGAGCACTCCTATTGCATAATTTCTGCTGAGAATGGCATACTCGAACAGGAAATAATAACCGAAAGGGATCATGATTCTCGTACGCAGGGGGAAGGGGGACAGGAAGAGTATCACAAAGACGACTGTGACGGCCAGGAGCCATTGCGCCGCCTTCATATAGTCGGTGTTATGGGTAAATTTGGAGATCGACCAGAGGATAGTATACCAGCCGAGGGGATGACCTTCGTATCTTCTGTTAAAGATCATGTCCGCATAGGTGTTGCTTCCCTTGGCAATGTTCCAGCTACGGACTTCGTCGGTCCAGGGCTCGTGGTGGCAGATCGCATAACCGGAAATGACCACGTAGAGCAGGAAAACGGCGGAGAGAAGGATGCGGCGCCTGAGGTTGTAGATGGGGGTAATTACGTTGGTGAGCATCTTGGAAATAGCGCTCGTACCGGGTTCATGGGTTGTCTCTAAACGATCAGCCAATTTTTTTTTCATTCTGAGCCTCAAACCCATATCGTATTGCCGCTTCAAGTATATCAATGTTTATATCTTTCAGAGTTTTGAACCTTATGCAATAGCCGGTGACGCTAGCCTTGCCTAGTTCTTGTCCATACGTTTGGGCCAGGTATTTCTTATCCTTGATACCAAGGATATAGACAGAGATCCCGGTTTTGTTTGCACTTAAACCAATCTGAAAAAACTCTCTGGTTTTCCCATTGGCATATTTTATGGTCTGCAATCCATATCCTATAGTAGGGTTACTAACAGTTTTATTTTCACTGTCTTTACCATCCTCGAACCATAATTTACATCCTGGTAACGTTTGAAGTGTGCGCAGGTGTAACTCTTGCATCTCACTACGTTTTGGTTCAGGTTGGCTGGTAATATACTTTTTGATTTGTTCTTGTACGTTCATATAAAATATTAAATTACCAGTTAATGATCTGTTTTCCAAATGTATCGCGCCTTTTCTGAACTCAAGGGTGGGTAATGCGACAATCTTAGGAGGATATCGTGCTAATCCTTATATCTAAATGAACAGGGAAATGATTTTTTTTCCGTTTTCCTGGCAAATTGTATATTTGTCATATAACCTGGTAGTAGGTTCACTCCTTTTGAACTTTTCCCTTGCTTTCTTCCCTCCGATCTTTACGACTAAGATCCGCTTTATTATTTTTTACTTTTTCTGATAAAATTTCTATTCATGAAATCTCCAAACCAGAGAGATATACAGCCCGTTGACTACATCGCTACCGGCTTTGTGCAGACCATGTATTTTGATATGGGGTTTAATTATATCGGGGGAAGTGTTGCGCAGACCAGTATTGTTCCGGATGCGCCGGGTAATTGGGAATCGGAAAGTTGTAAGCTGATACCTTATGTCCGGTATGAGTATACCCGGGTATGCAAAAAGAACCCTGAAACCAGCGGGTCTGCCGGGATAAATCGGGCAAGAGAAAAAGTAAAATTTTTCGCTTCGGTTGCAAAAAATAACAGGTCCGTATTGAGAATCGTCAAAGATACGATTGTTACAAAATTACCACTGAATGTAGAGGCAACCAGCGATATATCGATATACTATCTGGAAGAATCCTATGGCAGTCTGAGTTCCGATGCTATTGCCTCGGAAAGGAAAACGAGGGAAATTCCTTCTAATCTGAAAGAAAAGGGAAAAGCGGCTTCAAAAAAGAACGACTCTAAGTCGAACGTGCGTCGTGTAAAGTAAGAGGCGAATAATTATTTTTTACTGGTAAATGACAATATCAACATGCTTGATGGTAAACTCATATTGCCCTATAAGGATGATGAGGGGATTATCCGTGGTGAAGCGGTGATGGCAACAAAAGAAGGCAGCTATTACCGAATAAAAAGCATCCCCGTTCATGCTTCGAAGATCGCCTTGTATGACCTCATAGGTATTCGAAAACGGGAAGGTGTTCTCTATTTTCATAAGATCATTGAAAGCTCCGGGCGTAGTGTCATTCAGATGATCGTCTTCAGAGATCGGCAGATCAAGGCTATCGGAAAGGATCTGGAGCAATTCGGATGCATGTGGCGACGCAGTGACGACAAACATTTAATTGCTTTCGATGTGCCAAAGCATGTGTCTTACCGGCCTATTAAGGATTGGTTGGACCAGGGTGAACGGGAACAGCGTTGGGGATATCGGGAAGCTTGTTTGTCACATGAATAGCCCCATTAGGGTCACGAATGCCACATGACCTATTTCTCTGCCGGCGAAAGCGCTACCGCAGCTTCCGTCGTCAACAACCGGAAGGTAAAACTTTCCTGCAGGTAGAGCTTGACGCTGGTTTCGGAATGACCAAGATAACCGATAGATATGTCCTGGCCAAGATCCAATTCAAAATCACCCCCACGGGTCGTAAGCACGAAACCGCCCCTGATTGCCGGAGCCCAGATGATATCTCCATCGATGAGCGGCTGAATATGCTTTAGAACAGGGTATCCCTCGTCGCTGCCGCCGTGGACAGCGGTGTATGCCTCGGAGCCAAGGACTAACGCATAGGGGCCATTGACCCCGGCAAGCCGTAATTGACTCACCGCCTGTGCAACGATATCCGGGTAACCCCGCACACTGGAAGGAAGCGTCAATACCGGGTTGCTGGTGCCCTGCCGGATACCCTGGATTCCCGCTGCGTCGTATCCTTCGAAGACCGAGTTATCTTCTGCAAACGCTATCTTGCGCGCCGCATCCTTCACCGAGGACCAATCCGAATCCGTCGCGCCGCGCTCAACATCGTCAACCGCCTGACGTGTGAGCTCGAACGGAACCCGAAGCTCCACCAATGCCTTCACCTCGCGCCGCACGGCCTGGATCCCTTCGCCGGGCGCCGGAATTCCCTGCGTATGTCCCGTGCCGACCGCTGAGAAGTCAAAACCTTTTGGACCTTCCACATCTACTACGCGCCGCGCCGCCAGATGCCGCTTGAGGGTGCGCCGTGCTTCCGCTTCGATTTCCGTCCAGGCTGCCTCTGAAACTGGGGCTAGCTCCCGATAAAGATTATTCATATCCTGCTTCTTTTTTTAGTGATCCGATAGATAATGACCCATCGCCCGAAGACGACCCCGAAGACGTCAGTGCCCCAACCTCCTGAATAGCATCCCTTACATCAGTCGCAGAAGGAACGACCTCCAGAGCCGGCGCCCCCGATGCGATATTCTTCAAAAAGGACGCCGAAGGAACAAAAAATAGGGTCCCTGTCTTTGGTGTGCTGAAATCCAGTAACCTGTCGTAATTCCCTTTTGGCGAACCGATAAACATATTATCCAGCATCTTTTTTACCGTGCTGAATGTACTCATATAAGCGATGAAATAAGTACCCATCTCATTGCTCGACATATTCCCAAAAGGCAGATTGTCCCGGATGATCTTGAGGTCGTCACCGACATTGGTCAAAGCTATATGAGAATTGGAAGGCTTTTGATCATCAGACATTTCAACGTCATTCTCTCTGGATCTTCCGAATACCTTTTCCTGCTTATCGACAGGCAGGGCCTTAAACGCCTTCAGATCATGAATGTATTTTTGAACGAACAGATAACTTCCCCCCTTATAGGCGGGGTCATCATCCCCGATCAATCCAAAAAAGGCGCGTTTTTCACCTTTGGGATTTTCTGTGCCATCGACAAATCCTAAAATAGACCGACCGTCCCAATACCTAAACCCATGAACCTCTTCCACACTGACCGCCACCGGGTCCAGCATTTGAGCCAGAATAGCCGCCATGTCGTAGCAAATACTACTGGAGCTTCCCTTGATATGAAAATGTAGATCGCCCCTGGTAGCCACCGCCATATGTTTCTCACCGACGATGGGCTCGAAATTTTTCAACTCCTTTGGAAGCGGAACAGAAAGACCAAGCCGCAACCATGCTTCATAGCCAATGCCCATTACACAAGTTGCTCCGGAGTCGGGAAACCGGGTCTCTCCTGAATTATTAAGATTGATAACTAACGCACAAATCCTTTGAAAGACGGCTGCGATCTCCTGGTCCTTCTTGAAATTCCAAACTACGAAGATAGTATTGTCACCACGATAATCCAGTACGTTTTGCGGCTCTGCGTTCATATTTTGACTATGTATATCGATATATGTTTGCGAATTTACGCATTCTTTTTAAGAAAAAGGGTGTTTTAACGGGGGGGGAATCGATTGAGAATCAGGTATCTTGTAGGTGAGTATGTCCTTCAACTTAAGTATGTAATTAACCTCAATAACAAGTGGCCATATGTTAGGACATAAAACATTTTTAATTTCAGTTGCTTTATGCTTAAATGTTTCTATAATAAGCGCACAATCAAATTCCATTGAAGTGTGGATCCGGTCGTTTATACCAGACGTAACACACGCAGGTTCTGCTTCTCATACTATTTTAAACAATCCTAATGGATCAGGAAGTCTTGTTCAAGTTGTCCCTAAAGATATTCCTCGCATAGGCAAAATTATCTCTGCAATTACTCCCAGCTCCTGTTTTGATCCGGATACTGATCGTATTTGCTTTCTGACTGATAACCGTGGATTTAGTTCTGATCCAGGCAGTACTGCGAGAACTGACACGAAATTCACAATTACGTTTAATACAAACGGAACGGCCACCGTAAGTCCTGGTTCGGGCAGAACGACCACTGGTATTACAAAAAGATTAAATTGTGCAACTGGTGCCATTCTAGCACAAATGGCTGGAAAAATTGATAGAGACGTCATAGGAACGCCAGCTGTTGCTGGAGATCTTGTTCAGGTAATAGGGCAGATAACAGCAACCGACCAATTAGTTCCTTGTGCGCCTACTCTTTTAACCCCATCCGCGGATTGTAGTTTTGACATAAAATGGAATCGTTCTACTACAGAATTAAATGTTGATTTTACCTTCGGTACGTTTCCTGCTTTCGAAATTTACGCCAGACAACCTGGAAATTCGTGGGTACCTGTTTTTCAGCAGCTTCCTTTGGGCGAGGCATGGCAGCTGGCAGGTGATGCGACCGGTTTCAACTTTGCTACAATACGCAAAACAGCTGCAGTTAAAGTACCTGGACTTTCTGGTAAATGGCAATCTCCAGCACCTGAACTGCGGTTCATCCTGGAAATAGTCGGAAATAAAGTAAATTGGATTGAACGTAATTCTTTGGGAGCCACGCTTACGAAAGAAGTTCCAATTCTGGATCTTGGTAACGGCAACTTTAGAATTGAAAGAGCGAATGATAACGAAGTACTTTCATTTTTAGGATTTCAACAAAATTTGAGAAATGAAATTCTTGCCAGAGGCCCCAAACCGTCTTTTATCACTTTTCGTAAAGACGCGGCAACCATTAATGGCGAATGGAACGGATTAATAGTAACCAAAGATAATCAAGCGCACTTAAAGGAACTCATACAGCCTGGCATTCGTCCGCCTAAGATTTTTATCTTCAGCCAGATACAATAGTGAAAGGGCGGTCAATGAAAATTGACCGCCCTTTCACTACCTGCTAAAATGAGAAAAACTTAATAACCCGGGTTTTGCATGGTTTGCTTTTGTGCTCCCGTCAGGGCTTTTCCATTCGTTTGAATACCATCAAGGAAGGTTTGTGGTATAGGTCTGAGGGTATGAAAATCTTTTATGTTGGGGGCTGCATCGGGGTTAAAAGCCCTGGCACGGGCGACCAATGTTTTGGTACGGGACAAATCTTCCCAACGTAAGAATTCGCCGGACAATTCACGGGCGCGCTCATTCAGCAAAAAGCACAACATTCTGTCGTAGTCAGAAGTATATCCTAGTTTGCTGATAATGTACTCATCATTGGCAGGTAAGGGCGCAATGCCGGAAACCGTCAAACTGGTGGCTGTTGTAGCGACGGGAATATTATTTGATTCGTAATAAGAATTTTCCGGCATAAAAGAATTGAGCGCAGCAGCCTGCCCGTTACTGGAAGGGGCTGCACCACCATCAGTATACGCGGAACGATTCTCGCCGGATTGATATTGAGCCCTTGTTCTTACCGCATTAATATAGGGCAAAGCGTCGGTATAAACACCTGTACCCATGGCCGCAAGCCGTATCTTTGCCTCGGCGGCAATTAAATAAGTCTCAGCCGAACGGGCAAGCGTGATATCTCTCAGGCCACGTACATCGTTCATGCCACCAACACGTGAGCCATCAAGAAATTTACTTAAAGAAGGAAAACGCACATCGGCAAACAATGCACCATCATTGGTAGTGCCGGCAGGGTATGCGACATACACATTTGCTATGGGCCTTCCTGTTCTGCTGTAAGGTATAGTGTTAAGTATTTTATAAGAAGAGAACCTCGCGTCGCCGGGCTGGTTAATTACATACATGATCCCGACGTCACCGACAGCATAAGAACCCGAAGGTTTATTTAAAAGATCCTTGGTTTTAAAGCTCTTCCAGAACCTTGAATCATTTACCTGGTCATACACCCTGTACATATAATAGGTAGTGCCCAAACGGCTAAACGGTCGGTCACCGGTAAGATCGCGTTGCATAAACGGCAAATCATCATAACGGGATGCATAATACAAATGCTGTGTATTGGACCCATTGGTAGAAGCATCTGCGGTAAACTGAGCCGATAATATAATTTCAGACAATTTTTCATTGGCGCCATCGGGAGCGGTATAACTCCACAAACTGGCGAAATTGCTTGCCAGGAGATGGTTGGCAATGACTGCATCGCATAAAGGGCCAATAGCAGCCAGATCGGCAGCCTTCGTTGCTGAGTTCCATGAATCGTTGATCTCGCTTGCACGGCATAAATAAGCTTTCGCCAGATAATGTGCGGCAGCATCTTTGGTAATATGTGCAGGGGCGTTTCCGTTTGACAGCAGGATGTAAGCACTGTCAAAGTCTGAAATTATTCGTGTATAAACGTCTTTGGGAGCAGCACGTGTAAACTCCAGGTCTATGCCTGTGCTGACTTTTGTTTTTAAAGGAACGGCACCGTACTGGCTTACCAACCTTAAATAATTATAAGCCCTGAAAAAATACCCTTCGCCAAGGGCTGTTTTTTTAATAGCAGCAGAAGTAGAAATGCTTGCATTTGCATTTTGTATAAGCAAATTGGCATATCCAATGCCCAGGTATAGGTTATCCCATTGTACATTAGCTGTGATGGTATTCGTGTTGATCGGGGTGATAATGGATTCAAGCCCGTTTGAGTAGGCATTGCTCTGCGCATTGGAGTTGTCCCCTCCAACATGAAACTCATCTGTTCCATAGTTGGTGTTCGCATACATCCACTCTCCATTAAATGGAAGTGAAAATGCAGCATAATAAGTGCCGGTTGCCAATGAAGTGATCCCTTCATCGGTTGTATAATAACTCATTCCTCTTGCCGTGGTAAGGTTTTCATCCAATACAGATTTTTTGCAGGAGACGGCAGCAATAGAAATAATCGCTGCAATCAATATAGGTAGTAGAAAATTATATTTTTTCATATATCTTTTTTTTAAGGATAATTAAAACGCAGCATTGATGCCGAATGTAACGCCACGATTGGCTATACCCGTTGGATTAGATGTAGAATTCACGACATCCATATCGATATACTTTATCTTTGAAAACAGCATACCGGGGCTGGCAACTTGTGCATAAAGCCTTAAGCTGGATATCCCCGTCTTTTTTAAAGTTGCCGGGTTTAAATTGTAGGACAGCGATATGTTGCGTATTTTAATAAAAGAAGCTTTCTGGTAACCCAGGATAACGGAATAGGGATCCCCGGCTCCTGCGGTATAAATTGGCTTTTGAAATTCTGAATTTTGGTTGTTTTCGGTATAATAATTAATCTGTCGTTGGGTGCCCCGGGCCCCTTCGCTTTCTCCACCAGTGCTATACCAGTATTTTAAACGCCCGTATAAGAGCATAGACAATTCAAAACCTTTGTAAGAAAAAGTATTGGTCATCCCAACAATATAATTCGGTCTGGTATTGCCAATAATTTTACGGTCGTTGTTTGGATCGATCTTATGATCACCATTTTTGTCTACCGGTCTTACATTACCGGCACTGAATACGTTGCCATTGGCATTGAATTGCTTAAAAGTTGCAGAGTCGGAAGAATGCCAGATCCCTGCAGACTGGTAACCATAGATCACCCCGATCGGCTGTCCGATAAACCAAAGATTATTAATATCGTCCTGCTTACCATTGGATAACGAAACAATATGCTCTTTTTGAAACGACAGGTTTGTGGTGGTAGACCACGTAAAATCCCTGGTTTTAATGTTCACGGTATAGAGGCTGAGATCGAATCCTTTGTTGGCTGTGGCTCCTATATTGGCGTAGATATTGTTGTAGCCCGTTACCGTAGGAATAGAGCGTAGCAACAGCAAATTGGGCGTTTTAGAAGTATATACATCAAAAACACCGGTTATCCTCCTGTTGAAAATACTAAAATCAATACCGGCATTGTATTGGGTGGTCCTTTCCCAGGCAAGCGTTTGATTGGCTAAGGTTCCGGAAGGAAGGGAGCCTGCCGTAGTGGAATTGAGGAACGGATAGAATAAAGGAGTGACAGCACCCTGTGTGGAATAAGGAGCAATAGCAGAGTTCCCTGTAACACCAACACCCAGTCTCAATTTTAAATCGTTCACCCACGATACATTTTCCAAAAACCGTTCATGATTCATGCGCCAGGCAATAGCGGCACTGGGGAATGTAGCATTCTTGTGGCCGGTACCAAGCACTGATGAACCATCCTGGCGAACTGAAACAGTTAACAGGTATTTATCTGCATAACCGTAATTTAACCGGGCCATATACGACAGTAATTGATACTGTGTTAAATTGGAACTATAGCCCGTAAGGTTGGAAGGAGATATGTTTGTCTGGGTCAGGGCATTCCAGAGCTGGCTGGAAAAAGGGATACCCAGTGCCGCGATAGAACTTGAATCGGAACTATATTTGGTATAGCTCTCCAACAAGGTAATGCCGAAACTATGTTGTTTTACTGTTTTGTCGTAGTACACTAAATTATCCAGCGTATAAGAAAAAGTCTGGCCTTTGGCTAATGAAGCACGGTTAATGCCGGCGCCAATTACAGATTGCCCATCCACAAACACCCCATTCTTGTACAGGGAAAAATCCGGGCCAAAATTCATTCTGTATTTCAACCCCTTCAAAACAGGCACAACCGCACCCAGATCCACCTGCCCGTAAAAACTTCCAAAAGCTCTTATGTTTGTTCGCTCGTCTTTGGTATAATTCAATTCGTTTACGATGGTTTTATATGCCGCATCACCACCAGGATAAATTACTCTATTACCCAAAGAGTCATATGGAACAGCATAAGGGAACAGCGCCCTGGCAGATTCATATATACTTGAAGCCGCCGACACTGCACTGGAACCTGTGGTCGACTGGCCATATTCCTGTATATTGTAACTAACATTGATATTACTACCCATGGAAAACCATTTGGTAGCAGCAATGTCTATGCTCGACTTTCCGGAGTAACGGGTAAACGATTGCCCTTTAGAGGTTCCTTTGTTATTAAGGTAGCCGAAAGAGCCATATGCTTTTACTTTATCGGTCCCTCCGCTGACGCTGAGAAATTGAGTGTTGGTAACACCGGTTTGCGTCACCATACCTTTCCAGTCCGTTGTTGCCACTTTGGAGCCATCCCATTTACCGCTGGCCCAGCCTTTTGCAATATTTGACCAGGCAGAGGGATCGGCCGAAGCTAAAAAAATAAATTTATCATTGGCGATAGTTGGCTGATCACCTCTTGGGAAAGAGGTAGGATTTGAATAATAATAAGCCCATCGGCGAAAATCAATGTATTGGGCTGAGTTCATTCCTATATCACCATCGTGAATTTTTTCAAAAGTAGCAGAACTGGTGAGACTTAAAACCAGCTTCCCGTTTTTGCCTGTTTTAGTAGTTACGATCACAACACCATTAGCTCCTCTTGAACCATAGATAGCGGTGGCGGATGCATCTTTTAAGACATCAATTGACTCTATATCGTTCGGGTCAATATTATCTATGGTACCTGTTGATAACGGGATATTGTCTACAACAAAAAGCGGCGTATTGGACGCAGTTAATGAACGCACGCCGCGAATGGTAATATCACCTAGTACACCCGGCCGCGTGTTGGAAGTAATATCTACACCGGCAATTTTTCCCTGCATTGCTTCCAGTGCGGTTGTTACAGGCCTGGATTTGATGTCCTGCTGGTTGATCCCGGCAACAGCGCCCGTTACATCCTTTCTTTTAACTGTTGCATAGCCGATCACCACGATATCGGATAAGGCGTCGTTTGAATTTTTTAATGACACGGATAAGTTCGCTGTGTTATCTACAGCAATTTCCTGTTGCTCGTGCCCGACAAAACTTATTACCAGTTTTGCTTTACTGGATGAAACATTTAACTTGAATATTCCACCCTGTTTGGTAAGTGTGGAGTTTTTTGTGCCTTTCTCCAGTACAGTTGCACCATCCAAAGGGGTACCGGTTTCGTCGGTAATCTTGCCGGATACCGGGAAATTCTGTGCCTTACTGGAAAAAAAGGAAATGAGGAAGAGGAGAAGAATAAGATTCTTCCTTAGCAGGTGTTTGTTCATAATGGCGTCGTTAGGTTGGTTAAAAATGGCAAAAGTCTCTCACCGGTATTTGCTGGTAAGGACGAGATTAAAGATATATTAAAAATGTAACGTGCCTGGTTGTTGGCAGGAGTAATAATTACGCAATCGTTGCCGGATCAAGCGTTTTTGGCTGTAATAGAAAAAAGGTTTTTAAAAAAGAAGATATCAAGTTTTCACCAATCTACCATCCTGTTCCATCCTGTGATGGTCACGGAGCATTATCTAAAACAAAGCTGGCAGGTGCATATGCTTTTAACATAAACGAAAGATTGTCGTCTGTTATTTTTATAGGCCTACCGGTTACTTCACCGCGAAGGTTTACTGGAGTTGCTTTTGCGTATTTTGACCCCTTGGGTAATGTAACGATAACATTGCCCGAAATCCCCCCTTGTTCCCATAGCCTTAGCAGGGTTGAATTTGAATTGGCGGTGGTTGTTGCCAAAACAGGATTGTCCGGACTATTGTGTCGGAAGGCGGTAATTTGTATTCCTTTTCGGGAAACAGAAACCCCGGTTTGTTCGACGGGAAGGCTACCTGCCTTACCATCGGCTTCAGCTATCAGCAAAGGAGTTCGTGCTTCAAGAGATGGTGTAACCAATCTTGATTCAACTGTGCTGTTTGGGGTAAAAGTCCAAATCCTGACTTTTGAACTCCATGTACCCGGGTACCAATAACGATAATTTGTGTTCCACTGGTTATTATAAAGATTGAGGTAGATAATAGGTTTGTGAGGAATGAAATCTTTAGAAAACTTCCAAATTCCGGGTCGGTCCAAACTTATAAGAGGATGATCAAATGGACAAAAACCAATTCCAGACCCATCCTTGTCAATTATAGCAACCCCCGTCCCAACAGCATATAAATCTTTATCGGCTCCTTCCATAATATCTTTAGAAGGATCCATCATGCCTAAAGAACGACCAACAATGAATTTAGCTGAATGTATCTTGAATGGGAAACAGAACCAGTCCGCCTCAGGCCAGTTATCTTTTATCTTGTCTTTAATAGTAAGCTCCATGTCAACAAAGGGCTTATCATTTTGTACCGTTACCCGCAATGAAGAAGCAGGGATATGATTAACTGTATCAGCAGGCATGTCAATTATGGCTATCTTCTGGTACCCGTCATCTGTAATTTTCAAAACGCCATTTTTCGGTGATGCAGCCCGGTAAGGAACTTGTTTCTCAGAGATCATGCTCGGCTTGTGCATTCCAGGATGCGGCCATACTCCTTTTGCACCATAAATGTTCATGGCGCGGCCCTGTTGATAATCGGTTACATATTTTAGGGTTTGTTCGTAGGTAAACCGCTCGTTCATATATTCTCCCAGCCCTTGTTTAGCCTTGGCATCAACCCATTCTCTTCCTGTGCGTTTGTCGATCAGGGATGAAATAATGCCACGAACAGGATCGAGTTTAATTATGAAATACTTGTTTTCTATAGTATTTGAGCTTGATCCGGTTGAAGTCTTTTCCACCAAATCCTTTTCCGTATAGGTCTTATAGCCGGAAGGTGGCACATTTTCAGCATAAATATATTTGTGCTCGCTGCTCACTTCAACCCATTCCGATCTCCTCCACGGCAATGGATTATAAACTACAAAGCGTTTGCCGTTGTAGTTTACATTTTGGGCCAATACAGAAAGGTTACTTGCCAGCAGTGGCTTAATAATACTTTCGGTTGTACGGATATAGTCGGTCTTGTCTTCCCACGATCCTTCAAGGTCTTTATAACTTTCAGGCGATAGTTTTTTAAATGCGCCCCCGTATTTATCGATAGAAGCAGAACCTCCCCATGTATGTTCTGAATAAAGCAAGACATTTTCATACGCTTTCGAAATATCTTTCGTGATATCAGCAACAACGATATTCCAATTTTTGAGTTGAGTATTTAGCTCTTCCGTAACGGGGATGAACGGGTTAATATTTCTGGAAATTTTCATGCCTCCGGGGTCACTCATGCAACCATGTATCCATGTATCCGGCGCTTCTGCTCTAATAACAGGCAAGGTAGGATGTGCAGGAAGAATTTTATCAGCAAAGTCTTCAAGACGTCCTACCCTTATCTTCACACCTGGCATTTTTTTCGCAGCATCATCAAATAATGCTTTCACATCGCTGGCACCTGGCGGCCCGGAGTTGTCAGTGGTAACAATAATAGCTGGCCATACTTTATATGGCCAGTCTGCAGGAGGTATAAGATTTCTTCCAACACCCGGATCCTTGCCTCCCCATTCAAATGGCCAATTCAGTGCTGTTGCTGTACCATAAACCGGTGAATAAAGTGTCAAAATACGGCTTCCATCAGGACCCTGCCACCAGAAAAGCGAAGGGTATTTTACGGAGCCACTGGGCCAGTTGCACCCAATGTGCATGAATTTTATGCCACCTTGTGCCAATCCTGTAGCCAAAACGCTCGCTTGTGAAGGCACATCAGTCATTTTTGCACCGCGCGGCAACGGTAATCCATATTTGCGGGAAACAAAGGACGATGATTCATAAGATCTTGCAACATCCTCCGGGAACAATATTTGAGACTGAACTGAAAATGGCATTGCATGAGTAACAAAGCGGCCGGATTTGAATGCTTCTTCCAATCGCCGATGGCGTTCAGAGGTCTGCCCTTTCCAATCTTCCAATATCTTGGCCATCACCCAACCCGGTGCTGTCCATGAGAATTGCTGATCTTTAGGCAAATCCTTAGTTTTGTCCATTATGTCTAAAGCTTTGTCAATCATTTCTGTACGATAAAACTGTACAATGTCCTTCACCCGATGAGTATAACCTATATCGAAGTGAGTTTTGAATATTACAATGATCTCCTTAACCTTCGGATTTATATAGGTAGTATCAGACGATTTGGTCTGGCCAAACGTCGATATACTAATAAGCAGCAAGAAAGCTATTATTATTTTTTTCATGTTACAAGCTGGCAAGATAGTAAAATACCATTAACAGGGAATAGCGTATTCCGGGGCGGCGGCCTATCTTTATCCATTACCGGTGTAAGCCCTGATGAGAAGAAGGAAGACAATATCTACACCGGGATTTCATCATTGGACCTGGAGGCCCTTCGGAAGAGTCAGGCGCAGCTGATGGGAAAGGGCAATGAAGTGCAGATGACGATGTTCCGGGGACGGATGGTGACGGGTTCTGAACGGATCAGCGCGATCGACCTCAACACACTGCTTAAAGGTGGGATCGTGCATCTTCATTTTCCCTTGTTCCCGCCTTCGGCTGCCCTGGTGGACTCCCTCAAGGCCAACAGCGTTTTCGTTACGGCGCCTTCAGTTGTGGAAGACCCATTGAGGACTTATGACCCCTGTAGCAATGTGGGGATGAAGATGGGGCCGTGGACCTTTGGATTCCTGATGACGCAGTTAGCCAATAGTTCGGCGACGGGTGTAAGTCCCTCTCGGTTTGTTTTAAACTGGCTGCTGAGCTACACTCATACCCAGACAGTCAACGGAGACCCCATGTCGGTCCGACCCAATATAAACGCCTTTATCCATCACTGGCTGGTGCAGAGCAACGGGCTGGCCGCCGCTTCGTCTTTGCGGGGCTCGACTCGAATTGCACCCCAATGTCATTCAATGTCATCTTT